>ENA-OPVT01001342-OPVT01001342.1-human-gut-metagenome-genome-assembly--contig:-NODE-1342-length-15787-cov-5.874205_pt1 | contig 15787 bp, 12 predicted proteins | sample MGYA00241499_ERZ501990 | MGnify/ENA primary metagenome ERZ501990 (study PRJEB25962, sample SAMEA2042104) | human gut metagenome | biome: human gut; feature: human-associated habitat; material: faeces...
AAAGTTGCCGTTGCCGCCGACATCCTAAGTCTTGCCTTGCTGACACCTCCGGGAGAATGGGGAGCGGACATCGTATTCGGAACCACCCAGCGGCTGGGTACGCCGATGTTCTACGGCGGCCCGTCGGCAGCTTATTTCGCCACACGCGACGAGTACAAGCGCAACATGCCGGGACGCATCATCGGCTGGTCCAAAGACAAATACGGAAAACTGTGCTACCGCATGGCGCTGCAAACCCGCGAACAGCACATCAAACGCGAGAAGGCCACTTCCAACATCTGTACCGCCCAGGCATTGCTGGCCACGATGGCAGGCTTCTATGCCGTATACCACGGACCGGAAGGCATCCGCACCATCGCCGGACGCATCCACAGCATCGCCGCATTCCTGGAACAGGAAATCAATAAATTAGGATACAGGCAGATGAACGCCCAATACTTCGACACGCTCCGCTTCGCCCTGCCCGACAATGTATCGGCACAGCAAGTGCGCACCGTAGCCCTGAGCAAGGAAGTGAACCTGCGCTACTTCAAGAACGGCGACGTGGGCATGAGCATTGACGAAACCACCGACCTCGCCGCAGTAAACGTACTGCTCTCCATTTTCGGCATCGCCGCCGGAAAGGACTATACCAAAGCCGCCGACATCCCCGAAAGCTGCACCATTGCGGAAGCATTCCGCCGTCAGAGCGCGTACCTGACGCACGAGGTGTTCAACAAATACCACACGGAGACGGAGATGATGCGCTACATCAAGCGGCTGGACCGCAAGGACATCTCACTGGCACACTCCATGATTTCGCTCGGCTCGTGCACCATGAAGCTGAACGCCGCCGCGGAGATGCTGCCCCTCAGCCGTCCGGAATTCATGGGCATGCACCCGCTCGTTCCCGAAGACCAGGCGGAAGGCTACCGCGAGCTTATACACAACCTCAGCGAGGAACTGAAAGTGATAACCGGATTTGCCGGCGTAAGCCTGCAACCCAATTCCGGCGCTGCCGGAGAGTATGCGGGGCTGCGCGTAATCCGCGCCTACCAGGAGAGCATCGGGCAGGGACACCGCAACAAGGTGCTGATACCCGCTTCGGCGCACGGCACCAATCCGGCTTCCGCCGTCCAGGCCGGTTTCACCACCGTTACCTGCGCCTGCGACGAACAGGGCAACGTTGACATGGCCGACCTCCGCGCCAAAGCCGAAGAGAACAAGGACAGCCTTGCCGCACTGATGATTACCTACCCCTCCACCCACGGCATCTTTGAAACGGAAATCGTGGAAATCTGCCAGATTATCCATGCCTGCGGCGCACAGGTGTATATGGACGGCGCCAACATGAATGCACAGGTGGGGCTGACCAACCCCGGATTTATCGGCGCCGATGTATGCCACCTGAACCTGCACAAGACATTCGCGTCTCCTCACGGCGGCGGCGGACCGGGCGTAGGCCCTATCTGCGTGGCAGAACATCTGGTTCCGTTCCTGCCGGGACACGGACTGTTCGGCAATGCCGCCAATGAAGTTGCGGCAGCACCCTTCGGCAGTGCGGGCATCCTGCCCATCACCTACGGCTACATCCGCATGATGGGTGCGGAAGGGCTGGCACGCGCCACCCAAACGGCCATCCTGAACGCCAACTACCTGGCTGCATGCTTCAAGGATACCTACGGCATCGTTTATCGCGGGGCAAACGGCTTTGTCGGCCACGAAATGATACTGGAGTGCCGCAAGGTGCACGAGGAAACGGGCATCAGCGAAAACGACATCGCCAAGCGACTGATGGACTACGGCTATCATGCGCCTACCCTCTCCTTCCCCGTTCACGGCACGCTGATGATAGAACCCACGGAGAGTGAAAGCCTTGCCGAACTGGATAACTTCGTACACGTAATGCTCGCCATCTGGCAGGAAATTCAGGAAGTGAAGAACGGCGAAGCGGACAAGAACGACAATGTGCTGGTAAATGCCCCGCATCCCGAATACGAAGTGGTGGCCAATACATGGGAGCACAGCTATACCCGGCAGAAAGCCGCCTATCCGATAGAAAGCGTACGCGACAACAAATTCTGGGTGAACGTGGCACGGGTGGACAATACGTTGGGCGACCGCAAACTGCTGCCTACGTGCTACGGGTGCTTCGAATAGGGTAGTGAAATATACCCGATGATTTTTTTAGGCACGGATTACACGGATTTACTTGATTTTTTCTGTTTCTGCGAACTCTGTGTAATTCGTGTAATCTGTGTAATCCATGAAACCTGTGGAATCCGTGTAATCCGTGCCTGAAAAAAATACATACCATTTGTTTCTTTGTTTATATATCCCCCCCTGCTTTTATGCCACAAATAAATCTATGAGTACCACTCACAAAAGAAAAAGAAACGGTCTCTTCTACAGCAGAGGCGAAGAAACGGTCAACAGCCTGTCTCACGGCATAGGCATCTCGATGGCGGTCATTATCGGGGGATTCTTCCTGATGAAATGCTACCGGGCACAAGACCCGTGGGCGATACTCGGCATGTGGCTCTACCTGTTCGGTATGGGCGGCTCCTACCTGTCCTCCACCCTTTACCACTCCCTGAAGCACCATAACCCGTGGAAACGGCGGTTGCGCCATTGGGACCACGCGGCTATCTACTGGCACATTGCCGGAAGCTTCTCTCCCGTTACGCTGATTGCCTTGCGCGATGAGGGGCTATGGGGCTGGGGACTGTTCTGCTTTGTCTGGTTGTGCGCCGTTGCGGGCACTATCATCAGCTTCCGCAAAATGAAAGAACACAGCTATGTGGAAACGGTGTGCTACATCCTTATGGGGCTGTCCGTGCTGGTGGTGTTCAAGCAGCTTTTTGCCGTTGCACCCGTATCCTGCTATTGGATTATCGGCGAAGGGGTATGCTATATAGGCGGTGCGGCGTTGTATTCCATACGCAGCGTGCGCTATATGCACTCGGCTTTTCATTTCTTCGTACTGGCGGGGTCGGGCTGCCACCTTGTTGCCGTATGGTACATCCTGACGGGGATATAAACAGGCTCTCCGCCTATACATGATACATGCACCGTCAGCGGATTACGGTTACCGTGCCTGCCGCCAGCTTCTTTTCTTTCACGGGAGCGTCCGCAGGGGCATAGCCCAAGGCGGCACAGCCGTACACACGGTGATTTTCGGGGATGCCGAGGCGGGTGAGGAAAGCACGCACGTCGGGGTCGTCGCAGGTCTGCCCCAATTGGTTAATCCAGCAAGAGCCGATGCCCAAAGACTTGGCGGCAAGGAAAATATTCTGCAAGGCGCATGCGCAGTCCATAGGCGCCCACCAGCGGGTAGGTTCGTTGGAGACGATGACCAGTGTCGGAGCATGGTAATAGCAACAATAGGTTTCGCTATGTCCGCGCTCCTGCAAATGAGGGTCGTCGCTCTTGGCAAAAGCGCCTTTTATCTTTTCATTCAGTTCGGTCAGCACGGCGGCATCCTGGATGGCGGTGAAATGCCACGTCTGGAAGTTCATGCCGCTGGGGGCATACGCTGCCGCTTCCAGTATAAGGTTCAAATCTCCGGCGGAAACCTGCCGTTCCGTATAAGTACGCACGCTGCGGCGCGACTTGATATTTTCCAATACTTCGTTGCTCATTGTCAGGATATATGTTTTTTTTATGTAAGGAGAGTAAATGCGTCAAGTTTCAGTCTGCCGTTCCGCCTATACCGGCGCTAAACAGACGGTCAGCGCTTCACCAATCCTATCTTTACGTTCAGTTTAAAGTAATACACACCGTTCTCCCGCTCCAGGAAGCCGTATTTGTCCTTATCTACCGAACCCTTCTCGAAACGGGTGTTCCGGTAAAGGAAGTCGGCAAAGGTCTGCCGGTCGGACTTATGGTAGCAGAGCACCCCGCCGTCTCCATTGGTCAGCAGCATGCCTTCCACGGCAGAGTCCGTACCGTTGTAAATCTTTGCCGGACGCATGCCCGTTGCAAGCGCCAGCAGGAACTGTTTCATCTTGAACTCGTAGAAGCGGTGCTTGTTTATCAGTTCGTCCTTGATTTTCAGGGGATTCATCTCCTTAATGCGTTCCGTCAGTTCGGCAACACGGGTAATGCCGTCCAGGTGCATGATACGCACCATCTCGGCCAGCATGCGGGGGAAGTGGAGGTCTATCATCAGCAGGTTGCAGCGGAACACACGGTCGGCAACGTCGGAATACTTCAACACGCCGCCCAGACGCTCAATCATCATCATGCGTTCGGCAACTTCCATAGGCGATTCGGGCAAGGCGTTCACCTTGTTTACCGTGGGCACGGCAAACTTCACGCCGCTCTGCTCCAGCTTCAGATTGGCTGTGCGCCCGCCGTCCAGCAAAGGATTCATGCGGCTGAGACGACAACGGACGGTGAAGCCCGTGAGCGGAGCGTCCGCACTCCAGAAAGCTACGGAGAAGTCGGTACGGTCATCGGTTCTGGACTCCAAGTCGTAGATGTTCACAGCATCCAGAAAGGCTTCCAGCCCTTCGGAAACTTCCACCTCCTCGCCTTGCTCATTTCTGAGCAGATGGAGTATGATTTCCGCCGCATCGCCAAAGTCCGCACGGGGAAACGAAAGCGGCTCTTTTCCTGCCGATGCGGTAAACGTACCGTCCTTCTCCACCGTACCGCTGACAATGCGCACATCCTCTTCCCCGATATAATAGCGGCGCGTGCCGTCATGTTCCTCTCTCTGTATCAGCGCCACAGGCCAATACTTCCTATCATCTCTCTGCGCGTCCGGCGTTCCCGGAAAGACCTTCCCGTCCGCCAGCAGACGGAAGAAGGTATACAGTTCGCCCAGCTCGCGCTTGGTTGCTTCAAATGCCATATCAACTCGATTTTGATTAAATAAGTGTGCAAAGATAAGTAAATCCGTACAAAAGATGTGGAAAACCCGGAGACTTTACGCTTCCTCAAAACGTAAAGTCTCCACCTTCTCCAGACGCGCCCTCAACTTGGGCATTGCCGACTTGCGGATGCGGAGCGTCATGCGGCAGTCCATGTCGTACGACTGCTCCAGCATCTCCGGCTCCTCTTCCTTGACAATGCGCATCACACCGTTCATGAAAGGATACTCGAAAAGGACGGTCACCGTTTCGTCCACCGTCTTTTCAATGACGGTGGCGGCAGCGATGGCCTCGGCAGCGGCAGCCTTATAAGCCACTATCAGTCCGCTGGTTCCCAGCTTTATGCCGCCGAAATAACGAACCACGACAATCAGGATGTCCGTCAGTCCGTTCGAGTTTATCTGCCCCAAGATAGGCTTTCCCGCCGTACCGGACGGTTCGCCGTTGTCATTGGCACGGAAATCCTTGCGCTCGTGCCCCAACATATAGGCATAACACACGTGGCGAGCATCGTAGTATTTCTTCTGATAAGTTTCCAGATGCGCCTTTACTTCTTCAACCGTACGCACCGGCAAGGCAATAGCGATAAACTTGCTGCGCTTCTCGGTATAAATTCCCTCGGACGGGACGGCTATGGTTTTATACGTATCTTCGCTCATGCCGCAAAGATACTACACTTTTTGCTATCCGCCTTTTGATAGCCGGCAAAAAAAACTTTATCGCGGCAGAAGAAAGAGCCGCTTTTCAGCCGATGCGCCTCCTCACCAGTTGCAGCAACGGTTTCGCCGCAATTATCAGTGTCACGGCAGTAAGTATCATCAGTACGCCGAGCATGATGCGCGGAGTGAGATGCTCGCCAAACACCACTACGCCGAAGAACAGCGCCGTCACCGGTTCCAGCGCCCCCAATATGGCAGCCGGCGTGGAGCCGATGAGGTGGATGGAGAGCGTCATCAGCACCAACGAAATGATAGTGGGAAACAAAGCCAGCGAAAGGACATTTGCCCACAGCACCGGCGAAGGGACGGGCTGCAAAGCCGTGCAAAAGTCCAGACGCACCACATAGATGCTGATGCCGAAGAGCAAAGCATAGAAAGTGAGTTTCGCCGTAGGCAGCTCCTTGAGTGAAGAGCGGTTCACGCCGACGATGTATATGGCGTAGGTCAGCGAGGAGAGAATAACGAACAGTACGCCCAGCATGCTCAACGTCTTCCCGTCCCCACCCTCGTACAGCAGGGAGATGCCCGTAAACGCCAGCGCTATGGAGAACATCGTGATGAAGGAGACCTTCTCGTGGAAAAACACCGCCATGATGATGGCAACCAGCACCGGATAGACAAACAGGATGGTGGACGCAATGCCCGCATCCATGTAGTTATAGCTCTCGAAGAGAAAGAACGAGGAAAAAGAGAACAGCAGCCCCATTACCGCCAGCGGAAGTATATCCGCCTTCTTCAGCGCAAAGGACTGTTTCTTCACTTTCATCAGGATGCCCAGCATCACAACGGCGAAAAAGTAACGGTAAAAGAGGACGGAGTCCACACTCATTCCCGCCCCGTACAAGGGCAATGCAAACAACGGGTTCATGCCGTAACTGGCAGCGGCAACGGCTCCGTAAGTAAATCCTTTAAGACGATTATTGGTCATGACAGTATCTCTTTCTGAAAAATCGGGCGCAAAGATACCGCTTTTATTGATACTTGGCTCCATGAAGAACTAAAAAGAATCCTGCACAACGCAAGCATGCCGCAAGGGAATTGTTCATGCCCCGTTCTTCATTTTATAATACAGCATACCCACCGCGTCTGCCAGCAGCCAACCGATGGGAATAGACCACCAGATGCCCGTTACCCCGACAGAAGGAATAGCCGCCAGTAGGTAGGAAAGCGCCACGCGAGTGCCCAGCGAAATCACCGTGAGCACTACCGACATCCCCGGCTTCCGGACAGCCCGGTAATAGCCGTAAAGCAGGAACAGAATGCCGATGCCGCAGTAAAACGCACCCTCTATGCGCAGGTACTCCACTCCGGTAGCAAGGATTTCCGTTTCGCCCGGATGAACAAAAATCAGCATCAGCGGTTCTGCAAAGACGAACACGAGCACGGAGACGATAATCGAAAAGATAACCGTAGTAAGCAAGGCGCTGCGGACACCCCGGCGGATACGCCCGTAACGTTTCGCCCCGAAGTTCTGCGCGATGAAAGTGGAAAAGGCGTTCCCGAACTCCTGCACGGGCATGTATGCAAAGGAGTCTATCTTGACGGCAGCGGCAAAGGCGGCCATGACTGCCGTGCCGAAGCTGTTGACCAGCCCCTGTATCATCAGGATGCCGAAATTCATGACCGACTGCTGCACACAGGTCAGTGTGGAGAAAAAGACTATCTCTTTCAGGCTGCCACGGTCGAAGCGCATGTCTCCGATATGCAGCCGCAGTTCCGGACGCTTCCTCCAGGTATAGAGCATAATTCCCGCAGAAGCGACTCCCTGTGCCATGACCGTGGCTATCGCAGCCCCCTCGATGCCCCAGTCCAGTTGCAGGATGAAAAACAGGTCGAGAACGATATTCAGTGCCACAGAGAGTGCCAGAAACCAGAGAGGAGTTACCGAATCTCCCACCGCACGCAGCATCGCCGCATAGAAATTATAGATAAACGTAAAGACAATGCCGCAAAAGATTATCCACAGGTAACCGCGCATCATGCCGTAAATGTCCTGCGGCACTTGCAGCAAACGGAGAATAGGGTCCAGCCATACGAATACCGCCATATTCAGCACGCATGTAACCGCCCCTATCAGTACGAACGACACGAAAATGCTGCGGCGCAGGGCGGAATGGTTTCCCGCACCGTAATGCAGCGAGAATACCGTGCCGCTGCCGATAGACAAACCGAGAAGGATGGAGATAAGGAAGACCATCAGCGTATACGCCGACCCTACCGCCGCCAGTGCATCCGCACCGATGCACTGCCCTACAATCAGCGTATCGGCTATGTTATAGCACTGTTGCAGCAACGAACCCGCCATCATAGGCAGGGTGAAACGCAACAACGTACCCGTTATGCCACCCCGGGTAAGGTCTCCGTTCCGTAACATGATTGTTCACACCCTCTCAGGCAATGCCCAACAACTTCACTTCGAATATCAGTGTGGAGAAAGCCGGAATAGGCCCGCTGGTGCGTGTGCCGTATCCCACGGTGTACGGGATGTAAACCATCCAGTGGTCGCCCACGCGCATCTGCTGCAAGGCTATCTGCCAGCCGTCGATTACTTCGTTCAGCCGGAAAGCCTCCGGACAGTTGCGCTTCCAGGAATTGTCAAACTCCCTGCCGTTGATGAGCGTTCCCTTGTAATGCACCGACACAATACTGTTCGGGCGAGGAGTAGCGCTACTGCCCTGCCCGCTTTCCAGAATACGGTAAAGCACGCCGGCAGCCAACTCCTTTACGCCTTCTTCGGTACGCAGATTTTGCAGGAACTGTTCGTTCTTCAGTTTGTATTCTTCCTTTTTGCCCATATCGTTCTTTTGGTTTTAATAACTAATGCCGAATAGCGGTATCTTATTTTTTTTGACGGCAAAGGTCGGCATTTTCCGTATACCGGAAAAGGGAATGGCAATATAAAATAGCGAAGGTGCATCAAAACCTGCCAAGTTTCCATGCACCTTCTTCTCATTCATTCTTTGAAATTATATCTGAATCAGTCCAGTTTATGAATTACCAGTCCCGAACGCAGCTTCGGTTCGAACCAAGTGGTCTTGGGCGGCATGATATTGCCGGTATCGGCAATGTCCATCAACTGCTTCATGGACACAGGATAAAGCGCCAAAGCCACTTTCATCTCACCACTGTCCACCCGCTTCTTCAATTCGCCCAGCCCGCGGATACCGCCGACAAAGTCGATACGCTTGTCGGAACGGAGGTCTTTGATACCGAGGATTTCATCCAGTATCAGGTTGGACGAAATGGTAACATCCAACACGCCGATAGGGTCGTTGTCGTTGTAAGTGCCCGGCTTTGCCGTAAGGCTGTACCACTTGCCGTCCAGGTAAAGGGAGAAGTTATGAAGGCCTGCCGGCTTGTAGATTTCCGTTCCTTTCTCTTCTACCGTGAAGTTCTTGCCTACGGCAGCCAGGAATTCTCCGGGAGTCAACCCGTTCAGGTCCTTCACCACGCGGTTGTAGTCGATGATAGTCAACTGGTTGGCGGGGAAACAGACTGCCATGAAGTAGTTGTACTCCTCGTCTCCGCGATGATTGGGATTCTGTCCGGCTTTCTCCGCACCCACCAGGGCTGCTGCTGCACTGCGGTGGTGTCCGTCGGCAATGTAAAGTGCAGGCATCTTGGCAAACTCTTTGGTTATGACCTCAATATCTTCCTGCCGGTCGATAATCCAGAATGTATGGCCGAAACCGTCGTCCGGAGCCACAAAGTCGTAAACAGGCTTCTGTGCCGTGTAACGGGCAATGACCGCATCCAGCACTGCATTGTCGGGGTAAGCGAAGAATACGGGCTCAATGTTGGCATTGTTCACACGGACATGCTTCATGCGGTCTTCTTCCTTGTCGCGGCGGGTAAGCTCATGCTTCTTGATAACGCCGTTCATGTAATCGGGCACGTATGCGCCCACCACCAAACCATATTGCGTCTTACCGTTCATGGTCTGGGCATATATGTAATAGTTCTCCTTATCGTCCTGCACCAGCCAGCCTTTGTCCTGAAACATCCGGAAGTTTTCGGCCGCTTTCCGGTACACACGTTCATCGTGCTCGTCCGTACCGACCGGAAAATCTATTTCGGGCTTGATAATGTGATACAGGGATTTTTCGTTTCCTGCCGCTTCTTCACGCGCTTCGGCGGAATTCAGGACGTCGTACGGACGGGATGCCACCTGCTCTACCAAATCCTGAGGGGGACGAATCCCTTTAAAAGGTTTTATTGTTGCCATGGTTGTCTGAGTATAAATCCATTACTTATTTACGCGGAACTTCTCACAGCCGTCTTTCAGGAAGCCCACAATCTGTCTGGCAGCGGCAATGCCGGCATTGATATTGGCTTCGGCCGTCTGCGCACCCATCTTCTTCGGTGTGGAGAAGTAACGGCCGGCAAACTTGGCGGCAAATGTATCATTGGCTGCGGGCATAATGTCGGTCATGTACTTCAAGTCGGCACGTTCTTCCATCAGTTGTATCAGCTCGGCTTCATTGATAACTTCCTTGCGGGCGGTGTTCACCAGCAGACCGCCTTTCGGCATCCTGCCCACCAAAGCATAATTAATGGAGTTCTTGGTTTCCGCCGTTGCGGGGATGTGCAGCGAAACGATGTCGCAGGCAGAATAAAGCTCCTCGGCCGAAGCCACAGCCTTTACACCGTCTTTCTCGATAACCTCTTTCGGGCAGAAAGCGTCGAATGCGTAAATATCCATACCGAAACCTTTGGCTATGCGGGCTACATTGCGGCCTACGTTACCGTAAGCATGAATGCCCAGCTTCTTGCCTTTCAGCTCCGTACCGGAAGTACCGTTGTACAGATTGCGGACAGCCATTACCATAAGCCCGAAAGCCAGTTCGGCCACAGCGTTGGAGTTCTGCCCCGGAGTGTTCATCACACATACATTGTGGGCGGTTGCGGCATCCAAGTCCACATTGTCATACCCCGCACCGGCACGCACTACGATTTTCAGCTCTTTGGCGGCATCCAAAACCTCGGCATCAATAATGTCGCTGCGGATAATAATGGCATTGGCATCTTTCACGGCTTCCAGCAATTTTGCCTTATCGCCATATTTCTCCAGCAAGGCAAGTTCATAGCCTGCTGCTTCAATTTCTTTGCGAATACCGTCTACTGCAACTTTTGCAAACGGCTTGTCTGTTGCAACTAATACTTTCATGATTCAATGGTATTAAAAAAAGATTCACCACAGAACCGCACGAAGTTTCACAGAGTTTTCCTTTTCATTTCATCTCTGTGGGACTCTGTGCCCTCTGTGGTGAACAAATATTATTAATGAAGTTTCTCAAATTCCTGCATGCAGTCTATCAAAGCCTGTACGCTTTCCTTCGGCATGGCATTGTAGCAAGATGCACGGAAACCGCCTACGGAACGGTGTCCCTTGATACCTACCATACCCTTTTCGGTAGCGAATTTCAGGAAGTCGGCTTCCAGTTCCTTGTATTCGGGAGCCATTACGAAGCAGATGTTCATGCGTGAACGGTCTTCTTTGGCGGCAGTACCCACGAACATCTTGTTGCGGTCTATCTCGGCATACAGCATATCCGCCTTTTCGATGGCGCGACGTTCCATTTCCTTCACACCGCCCTGAGCCTTTATCCAGCGCAATGTCTGCAATGCCGCATAGATAGGAACAACGGGAGGAGTATTGAACATTGAACCGCCGTCGATGTGAGTCTGATAGTTCAGCATGGTCGGGATGTAGCGGGACACCTTGCCTACCGCATCATTCTTCACGATGACGAATGTTACGCCCGCAGGAGCCAGATTCTTCTGTGCACCGCCGTAGATACAGATGTATTTGGACACATCAATAGGACGGGAGAAAATATCGGACGACATGTCGGCAATCATAGGAACGTTTACGTTCAGGTCTTCCTTCAATTCCGTGCCATAGATAGTATTGTTGGTGGTGATATGGAAATAGTCCACATCGGCCGGTACCGTATAATCTTTCGGAATGTAAGTATAAGTGGCTTCAGCAGAAGAGGCAACCTCTACAACCTCGCCAAAACCTTTGGCTTCCTTCATGGCTTTCTTTGCCCACACACCCGTATTGAGGTAAGCGGCCTTCTTTTCGAGGAAGTTGAAAGGTATCATGCAAAATTCCAGACTTGCACCACCTCCCAGGAACAGCACCGAATAGCCTTCCGGAATGTTAAGTAGTTCTTTGAACAGTGCTACGGCTTCGTCCACTACGGGCTGGAAGTCTTTAGCGCGGTGGCTAATCTCCATAAGAGACAGACCGGATCCATTGAAATCTAAAATAGCCTTCGCCGTATCCTCTATCACCTCACGCGGAAGAATGGAAGGTCCTGCGTTGAAATTATGCTTTTTCATTTGAAGTTTGTTTTGGTTATACAATTTCGTTCGTTTATGTCTTTCGACATGGCGAAATTACGGAATTATTTCTGCATTGCAAATCTTTCCTTATAAATTTTCTTCTTTATCGCGTATTTGCCTTACTTTTTATTGGTATATACAAGAAATATACGCCAAACTGTTATGTATACTTAACAAGGAAAGTATTAAAAAGTAAACTGAAAGATAGAAGCTGAAAAAACTTTCTACCGGGAATAAAAACTGAAAAAAAAGTGCATGATTATCAAAAACAAGCTATTTTCCCATGCTTAATAACATCACCGGATATGCTTCATAACATACTGTCAACGAGCTTCTTCTATCAAAGTCTTCATCCCCTTGATTTTTTCCCCGCGCAGCAGTGTAAGCAATTGCTTCACTTTGCTGCGGCGGACTGCCACGAAAGCATAGTGCTCCTTCACATCCACCTGTCCTACATCTTCGCGCACCAGTCCGCCTTTCTTATACAGGAAGCCCACAATGTCCACCTTGTTCAGTTTGTCTTTCTTGCCTTTGCCTATATATAAGGTAGTCCAACGGGGTTTGGCAGGTTTCGGCGTCTGCTCCGGCAATTCGAATACGGAGAGCTCTTCCGGAAGATAATCGGGCAGACGCTCTTCGGCATGCAGAAGCAGGAAAGACAAGCCGCGCGCTTCCCAGCGTGCCGTGCGTCCGTTACGGTGCGTAAAGGCTTCTTCGTTGACGGGCATGTGATAGTGCACCACGTTGTCGATGCCCGGAATATCCAATCCGCGTGCGGCAAGGTCGGTCGATACCAGGACGGGGCAACTGCCGTTGCGGAACTTATAGAGCGCCCGCTCGCGGTCGTCCTGTTCCATACCGCCGTGAAAAGCATCGCAAGGGAATTTTTTCGACTTCAGATAGGATACCGTACGCTCCACGCTCTCGCGATAGTTCACGAATACCAGTGTAGAACGGTCGCCCAGCGTACAAAGCAGCCGGTACAATGTCTCCAGCTTGTCTTTTTCGGGAGAGATTACTTTCTGCAAGTCCAATCGTCCGGATACGGTTTCGCCCGAAAGAAAATTCAGCTTGACAACCTGCGGTGACGATTCCCCCCCGCCCACTCCGGTGAACTGCGGGATTTCCTCGGCATCCGTTGCCGACAGCAATACCCGTTTCTTCAAGGCAGGCAACTGTCCGATAACTTCCGCCATCTCGTCGTGAAAGCCGAATTCAAGGCATTTGTCGAACTCATCTATCACCAATGTGGTTACAAAGCGGGTATCGAAGTTCTGCTTCCGCAAATGGTCGTTCATACGTCCGGGAGTGCCGATGATAACGGCAGGGTTGATGCCCCTCATCGTACGGTGCTCGTCCATTGCCGGACGTCCGCCGTAGCAGCTCATCGCCTTGAAAGGGACGTTCATCGACTTGAATACGTTTTCTATCTGCAAGGCAAGCTCGCGCGACGGTACGAGCACCACCGCCTGTACGCCCTGCACATCGGCTTTGAGCGATTGCACCAGCGGCAACAGGAATGCCAGTGTCTTGCCCGACCCCGTGGGCGACAACAGGACAAGGTCCTTATCCGATTGATAGGCATCCCGCGCTGCTTCCTGCATCGGGGTGAGTTGCTCTATCCGTAAGTTACGAAGTATGTCAGATTGTTCCATAAAGTACTTTGGTTTAATGGAGCAAAGATACGAAAAGATTGGCGGAAAACGAGGTGATGGTGTATATATCACTTCGTTCTGCATGAAGTATATTACAATTTATCCCGGTCAAACTCCCGATTTATCCCGGTTAAACTTCAAGTTTATTGAGGATAAACTTTGAGTTTAACCGGGATAAACAAAGAGTACCCACTGGAAAAACAATCAGTATGTACTGAAGAAAAAAAACATATGTGTAGAAAAAGAGCCGGTACAGGCGGAGAAAAAACAATGGCAGCAATATGGCTGACTTAAAGTTCCTCTACCACCCAACGCTCGATATTACGCGTAGTATTACTGAAATTCACCCCTATCTTGAGTACCTTGCGGCTGTCCGCTGCAAAAGGCAGTGCGTACTGCTTGTCGTTAATCTGCTGCAAAGCCTCTTCCGCAGTGCCGTTCAGTTTGAATTCCATTACATAAACGTACTTGTCGGTTTGCAGTACAAGGTCTATCCTGCCCTGCGAAGTGTGATACTCCGCTTTTACATAGAAACCCACCAGTTTGAAAACGATGAAGAGCACATTCTGATAGTGCAGCTCCAGTTCTTTCACCAATTCGTAGGGAGTATCGGCAAAGAAACTTTGCAGGCGGCGGAAGAAAGCATCGGGCTCTCCTCTCTCTATTTCCTGTACAAACTTTTGTATTTCAAACGGTGCTTCAATCTTGTTGAAACGTGTATAGTAAGGTATGAGGAATCTAACAAAACCTTCTTCCACCTCACGATTGGGAAAGCCGAGACGATAAATTCCAAAACGTTCATCATACCCCTTTATCGTGAGATAACCGCTCTGGAAAATTACGGGCAACGGTTCCTCATCCCCATAAATACTGTTCAGCACATCGGCATACGTTTCGGCATGCGCCATGTGTTCCAGGTCGTAATGGTAGCGTTTCAACAGTTCTATCAGGTAGGTGGGTGTTCCCGTCTCGAACCAGTAACTGCCGAATTTCTTATATTTAAAAGTATTCAGTAAGCTGAAAGGGTTGTAGATACCTTCGGTGTTCTCTACGAAATGATAGCCGTCATATCTCCGCTTCAACTCGGCACAGGCTTCCTCGTAGGTCATTTTCTGAGCGTCTGCCAACTCGTGAAGCTCTTCTTCAAGATTATCGTGAATCTCCTGTCCGGTTATTCCGCAAAGACCGACATACATTTCCTGCATGGAAATATCATCCAGGTTATTCAAGTCACTGAATACGCTGATCTTGCCGAATTTAGTGACCCCGGTAAGGAAAGCCAGTTTGATACAGCCGTCCATCGTTTTAAGCACACCGTAGAAAGGTTTCAGCGTGTTGCAGTATTCCTTTTGCAGTTCCCCGTTGCCGATAGCCTGGAGCATCGGTTTGTCGTATTCGTCCACAAGGATCACCACACGCTGCCCTGTCTGCTCGCAAGCACGCTTGATGATTCCGGCAAAGCGCAAAGAGTATGTACGTTCGGAAACATCGGCGCCATAAAGTTTTTCCCATTCGGAAAGGTTCTTCTCCAGTATATTACCCAGACTTTCGGGCGTATCATACCGTTCGATGTTCAAGTCCAGATGCAAAATGGGATGTTCCGTCCAGTCTTTCTCCAGTTTCTCGATGGCCAGTCCCTTGAACAATTCCTTTTTCCCTCGAAAGTAGGCCTCTAAGGTGGAGATCAGAAGACTTTTGCCGAAACGGCGCGGACGGCTGAGGAAGTAGTAACTGCCGGTCTTGGCCAACTGATAAACCCAAGCGGTTTTATCGATATAGAAATACCCGTCTTTGCGGATTTTCTCGAAGTTCTGTATTCCGATAGGATATATTTTATTGCTCATACCGTCCACTGTTTTTAGATTACGATAAAGCAAAGATACTCATTTCTTTCGAACCGCCTCTATCCTATGCCCACAAAAAAACTCCGGCAAGAGCCGCAGCCCTGCCGGAGTTTCTTCACTATTTTACTATTATGTGTCTTTGACAACACCGTTTCCTTATCCGCCGAAGTTGTCGAACATCAGGTTCTGAGCCGGAACGCCGAGGTCGTCGAGCATCTTCTCAACGGCTTTGGACATCGGGCCGGGACCGCACATGTAGTATTCGATGTCTTCGGGGGCTTCGTGGTCTTTCAGGTAAGTCTCGTAGATTACGTTGTGTACGAAGCCCGGAGTGTACTTCACGCCCGCTGCATCGGCTGCCG
>ENA-OPVT01001353-OPVT01001353.1-human-gut-metagenome-genome-assembly--contig:-NODE-1353-length-15736-cov-2.937568_pt1 | contig 15736 bp, 8 predicted proteins | sample MGYA00241499_ERZ501990 | MGnify/ENA primary metagenome ERZ501990 (study PRJEB25962, sample SAMEA2042104) | human gut metagenome | biome: human gut; feature: human-associated habitat; material: faeces...
ATCACTAAGCAATTATCAAAATAAGTAAAGGAGGTTTGATAAATGATAAACAGTAAAAGTTTAACAATCGCAACCATATCAACAATTTTATTTGGAGTGCTTTCAAAATGGTTAGTAGGAATACCTTATATGTCTTTGAAGCATTTTGACTTGTATTTTGTAATATCATTTGTACTATGGGTGATTTATTCTACCTCTTTATACGTTGCTAGTAAAATCAAGTGCAATGGAAGTAATAATTTCATAAAGATAAGTTTTAGTGGTTTTATTTTTGGGATAATTGTTTCATGTCTGAAAACGGGAATAGACTCACTTGTATTGTCAATCGTTGAGAAAACAAATAATCAAATACTTTTAACTTTTGCAATGGAAATAGTGATATTACTTTTTGGAAGTTTGATGATATTTGTATTTATGAGATTACAAAAAAAGAAGTTTACATGGGATAAATCCTTAAACAAAGTTGCGATTATTTTAGGTTGCTTAATAGGTGCTTACACTATTGTTTTCTTTTCTCTTAATTCTAAATATCAGACATTAACACAATATACAGATGTGAATGCTTTAGCAGAAAGTGGTAATATTAACTTGAATACTTTAATGGAAATGCAAAATATAATGCAATACAGCAAAACTTTTACGGTGTTAAGTATGATTGTGTTTGTAATGTTTTTTATTGGATTGTGGTTTATACTAGAAAAAAGTAGTAATAAAAGTAATCATAATTCATAAATACTTCATACCCATGCATACAAAACAGTTAGTCTTAGGATTGACTGCTTTTTTTGTGCCGCGGATTGAATGATTTATGCAAAAAAATTGGAATAAAGGATGCCATATCAGAACCAGCGACAAGCACCTTATTTACTATTTTTCCATAGGGCGTTTGCAATTTTGTTAAAGCATGGGAGAATGAAGAGCTGACAGGTATCTTGGAAAAGACGATTTACACACGAATAGACCGGCTGAAGAAAAAAATTAAAAAATTTTTGAAAGAGTGAAGAAAAAAGGCGGTTTTTATCGGCTCTATATATGAAAGGGGTAATAGCCCCTCGTTCCTTGATAATCATATACCAGCATTACAGGTACGTTCCTAAAGATAGAAGCGTGACAGCATAAGCGCCAGGACGAATGGGGACAAGCACTGCAGGAGGATTATGACAAGGTCTGTACCAAGACTAGGGCGGATCATTTCGTGAGAAAACTGTCAGTGCCTGTTCTCATTCTGAGCGAGTCCTTATAGCTGTGAATGGACTTTTGCAGGTCTTTCGCCAGGATCATCTGCGGGGGATAATGATACGAATTTCTTCCCAAAAGGAAGAGGATGGACTCTAAGTTGTAATCAGCAAGACTTTCAGAAAATCTGCGAGCGATGCGAAGCGAAGCATCCGCCTGTAATGTTCCCTGCCATAGATATGGTGCGGCAGCCGGGGAGTCGAGGACAAATACGGTGCTAAAGAAAAAACGATAAGAAATCAAAAAAGAGTGTGTCGTTGATATCAGATATATGCGGCTGTGGGAAATCCCACAGCCGTATCCTTGTGGTATTAACGTCATGCGGAAAGAAGAAGCAATATGTTTTACAAAGTTGAATATCAAAAGAGGGCGCATCAGGAAGTAGAGAAGATTTTCCGGGTGCTGCTTCCGGAACAGGGATTGGCGGTCAGGGAAGAACAGATCCGCTTGTGCCATGAAATGTTAGATACCTTGCTGGGAGAAAGAATTGCACTGTGTGACGCAGGGGTAGGAATTGGCAAGACGTACGCTTATCTGGTAGCCTGCGTACTATTGCGGAAGTATTCTATGTTGACAGGAAGAGGAAATCCGTTGGAACAGCGTCCGGTGGTGGTGTCCACTTCCAGCATTGCATTGCAGAAAGCCATAGTAACAGAATATATTCCATTTTTATCCAGGGTGCTGTTGGAACAAGGCATGATCCAGTCTCCTCTTCGGGCAGTGGTGCGGAAAGGAAAGGAACACTTTGTCTGTGACAACAGGCTGGAACAACGAATCGAGGCAATCCGCCATAAACAGAAGAATGCTGCCCAAAAAGAAGCGTTGCTGTCTTTGCGGAAACATTATGATATGGATACGGTAAAAGATTTGAGTGGATTTGACAGAAGGCTGGTATGTGTGCCGAAATTCTGCCCAAGGGAATGTCCGGGCAGACAGATGTGCCGCTATCAGAGGTATCTGGAAGAAGCCAAGAAACAGGATGTATTTATTTTAATCTGCAATCACAACTATTTACTGGCAGATGCGTATCATAGAGCAGAAGGATATAAACCGTTATTGTCGGATTATCGGACATTGATTGTAGACGAAGCCCATAAGCTGCCGGAAGCGGCCAAGCAGATGTTCGGGAAAAATCTGTGTATGGATGATATCCGGGAAATGGTGTATTATCTGGAACGGGAGCATCAGAAAGAAGAGGCAAGAATCCTTCGGACAGTGATGGGCGAAGCATTGCGTGTCGTTGGAGCAGAACAACGGATCGGAAAAGGAATCAGGGAAACATTCCGTAATACAACGAATAGTGTAGTTTCGCTGTGGGAAGGTGTAGAGATGCTGGAATTCCTTTTAGAAAAATTAGAGCGAAGTGTTCCAAAGTGGATACGGAACCGTTTGGAAGAGGCGAAGGATGTGCTAGAGTGTTTTTGCAGCAGCGATGAGAAATATGTCCGTTATCTATATTTGGATAAAGAGCAGCTTCCCATTTTGTGTGCAGCCAGCCGGGAAATCCCAGAACTGCTTCAAAAGATGTTATGGGACAGGGAAGAGGAAATATCCGCAATCTTAACCAGCGGAACGCTAAAGGCAGGAGCAGACTTTTTGCGCACCCGACAGGTCACCGGGCTGGAAGCAAGGGCAGGGGTACAGGAATATGTGGCAGAGTCCCCATTTTCCTATGAGAAGAACTGTCTGTTATACTTGCCAAAGACGCTGGAGCATTGCAGGAGAGGAAGCCGGGAAGAGGCAGTGATGATAGCAAACCATATCCATTCCCTGATCTGTTCCACTTACGGACATACGCTGGTGCTGTTTACTTCTTACACGTTGATGGGAAGTGTGTACCAGATTTTAAGAGACAGCCTGCCATTTCCCATGGTGGAAGTATGGAGGCATTCCCAGGAAGAAATCCTGCGGTTTAAGACTATGGAAAACGGGGTGCTGTTCGCAGCCGGCTCCTGTTGGGAAGGGGTGGACTTTCCGGGGGATATGGTATCTTCGCTGATTATTGTGAAGCTGCCTTTTGCAGTGCCAGATCCTATCAGCGAGGCGGAGAAAGAAACCTATGAATCCTTGGAAGCCTATATTCAGTCCATCATTGTGCCGGATATGCAGAAACGGTTGCGACAAGGGTTTGGAAGAGCCATCCGGACAGAAACCGATACCTGCGTAGTGTCTATTTTAGATAATAGAGCAGTACAAGGTGGCAAGTATCATGAAGATGTGCTGAATGCACTTCCAACTTGTCAGATGGCAGAAGAATTGAGAGAGGTACAGGCTTTTATCCGCAGCCGGAAGGGCGTGGAATATTATCTGTAATTGTCGGAAGAAATTCGTTTGCCGGAATTGTTGGTTATGCTTAAACTGAAACAAGTTTAACAGAGAAAGTTTAGTACAGTTTTAGAACCCTTTTGCGAGGGATTGTTGGTATTGATGAATAGACGTTTTGACATGAAGTGGGTATAATGTGTATAGCGTTAGAGGAAAGGACGGTGAATGGATATGAGAGCATACGAAGTAGAAATGATCAGAGATGGAAAAGTGAAATATTTCTTCATTCGGAATATGGAAACAATGGAGATAGAACTCCTTCCGACAAGATTTTTAACACATAAGACGCGTGCTCAAGAGTCTCCAAACACCGTAGGAAGTCTGGCGAGATCCATCTGTTACTATATGAACTTCTGCGATGGCAGACAAATGGGATTTACAGATGTCTGCCAGATGGATTATGAAGCACAATTTAATCATTTCACAGATTTCCTGCAATGGCTGAAAGCGGGAAACCATACAAAAAATCTGAAGAAAACGCCAAGAAACAGAACCTGTAACACATATCTAAAAAATGTGTTCGGGTTCTTTTCCTTTTTAGAAATGGCAGAAGATCAATTTGGACCTTTGCAGGTACTCTCTTATGGCACGATCCATGTTGCGAATAGTGTGGGAGTGAAGCGAAGGTTAAGGTTTCGATCCTTTGCAGGATATTTGAAAGAAGAAGAACGGGAAGTCCGGGCTGCAGAGAAAAATGAGATCGTGACTATTTTAGAAGCGTGTACAAACTGCCGGGATCAACTGCTAATACTGATGGCGTCAGAACTGGGATTTCGGATTGGTGAATTGCTGGGGATTGATTATACAAAAGATATTGATTATGAAAATCATTCCGTTCGTGTCTGCTTCCGAGATGACAATGCTAACGATGCACGTGCAAAGAATGCAGAGGAACGGAAAGGCAGGTTAAGTGCAGACACCTATGATTTCCTGCTATTTTATATTTCGGAATACTGGGACATCCTTCGGCGTCAGAATTACCTGTTTATCAATATTACAGGTGAAACAGAAGGAAAGCCGATGCAGGTGGCAAGCGTATATGATATGTTCCATCGAATGGAAAAAAAGACAGGAATTAAGATCACGCCTCACATGCTGAGAAGATATTTCGCTAACGCAAGATGGGATTCCGGCTGGCCGCTGGAACTTGTCAGCCAGTCTCTTGGACATCGACATTTAGATACAACGACCAGATATCTGAATTTAATGGATGACAAGCTAAAACAGGCAAGTACGGAATTTTATAACAAGCATTCTGCTTTATATGGAGTGCAGGAATTATTATAAAGAATCGAGGTGATATAAGATGCCAGTGCTTTCCACGCAGGCATGGAGATTATCACAGCAAAGATTGACAGAAGAAGAGCAAATCCAATTACATAAGGAGCTGGAAACCTGTATCGAGGTGGCAGGAACAATCCGGAATAGTGTGGAAAGCTACATGACAGAAAAAGCGATCCGGCACATAGAAGAGTTGGATTATCCCTATCGGCAGGAATATGAGAACTGGTTGAATTCGGAATTGACTCGTGGAACGAAGGTGAAATATCTGACAGGATTTGATTGGATCAAACGCCATGCAATCCGAGAAAAAGCAAATACATTGCTGGGAAGAAACCAGAAGATACTATATGAAAATAAAATATGGTTTCTTCTATATTATCCAGATCAGGAAATAGCTTCCAGATTTAACAAAAGTACAGATAAAAAAGCATTGATATGGGATTTTCAACAGAAAAGTCCGGAACGGATGAAAAGGCAGATTTTTCAGAGCCTGCAGAAATTGATTACCGATGATTATAGTAACGATTACAGGGTAGAAAAATTAGGACATCTGCGATATTTTTATAACTTTTGTTCTGAAAGAGGGATTGAGGATATTGAATATCTGGAAGCCGAAGAAGAGGTCGCATTTCGGCAATATCTGATAGAACGGAAGAAAAAGCCAAATCGCATCATTGATTACTGTAGAGAAGTGCTATTTACAGAAGCGAAAGAAACCAATTGGAATGCAAATGTGTGGTATCTTTCCAGATTCTGCTTTGAAAAAGAAAGAGTGAACCAGAGCAATATGGTGCGGACAGTTACTTTTCAAACGGTAAGACATTTGCAGAATAGAAGATTATTTCAAGAATATATGAAGTATGGGATTGGGTTATCTACATTGTCTCTGAGCAGTCTTCGGGAAGAAGCTCATTATATACAGAGTTTTCTGGCTTATTATAATGAAACAGAATTTGAAGATGCCAGAAAACTGACAGGAGAAAACATTGATCGTTTCTTTAAATATATAGGAGAAAAGAAGCTGCATCCCAATACGTTCAACCGCTATGTGAAAGCAGTCGATCATTTTTACCAATATCTGCTGACACGATACCAGGTTAAAAGAATTCCTTTTCATAAAGAATATTACTTAAAGACAGAAATATACAGGCATCATGACCGTTCGGTAGATGAAGTGATTTCTAAGGAAATCTTGAAGAATCTGCAATATTTTCCGGAAGATATCCGGTTGATGTACCTACATCTTTGGGCAGTGGGGATGCGAATCAGTGAAGTTTGTACGATCAAGGCAAAAGAGTATTACAGACAGGACGATGATTACTGGATGCAGATTTATCAGGTGAAAATGAGGAATTACAAACGGATTCCTATACCGGAAGTGTTATACAGGCTGATGCAGGTATATATCAAAAAGAAACGGAGAAAGCCGGAGGATTATGTATTCCAAAATAAAAAGGGCGGTGCATTTTGCAGCTCTACCTTCCGGGAACGGATGAAAAAGTTATGTGAAACATACCAAATAGGAGATGGAACGTATATATTCCAGGCACATGGGTATCGGCATACATTAGCTACCGTATTTTATGATGAGGGAGTTCCGCTTCAAAGTGTAAGGGATTATCTAGGACATGCTTACGAAGAAATGACGCAGCAATACATTGATTATATGCCACGCTGGATTGATGAAGCAAGCAAAGCATATTTTAAGGAAACAGACAATTCGCTGTCTGTTGGATTGAAAGAGAGGTGGAAGCATGGAGGAAGTCATAGACATAAGGACACTACAATGCTACCAGAAAGCAACTGAAGAACAGCGGAAAAAATGTACCAGTAAACTATCTTTTGAAATAGGAAAACTGCCAACTTTAAAACTTCAAGAAGAATGGACATTCTATATCAAGCATTGTGGAGAAGTGAAATCTCTGAGCAGCGTCCGCCAGGAAACGGTATATTTTAAACGGGTATGTGAATTTATGAATCACCTGTCGGTAGACAGTATGAAGGTTCAGACGAAAGCAGTATGGGGACAGCAGTTTGAAAGCTGGGTTAGCGCACAAGGATTGAAGGCATACCGAGAATCCAATAAAAATAAAAACTGGAGAGAACGAACACCTATCGTTTTATACTTTCTGCATATGTTGGATTTTATTGATTCAGAAATGTCAGGACAGAGAATTTACTTCAAAGACTTAGCATGTTATCAGGAAGCCAGTGAAGAGGAACGTAAAAAGTGTGGGCGAGAGCCATACTTTGATCTGAGTTTACTGCCAACGCAACAGCTTCGGAAGGAATGGGGTGCCTACATTAAAGAAAGTGCCAGAATTTATACACTGGGAACATCATTCCAGCATCGGGTGTATTACAATCAGATCTGTAGATTTTTAAATAGCAGAATTGTTTGTGTGAAAAGTATGCGGGAGCAGTCAAAAGAGAAATGGGAATATCAGTTCAAACGATGGCTGATGACAGAAGGAATTCAGATAAACAGAAAAAGCCAAAGTGTATATAGTAAGGAAGGCATTGCAAGAAATCCTAATATTTCTTATTTGCTGCGGATGGTGGATTTTACTTGTCCGAATATTTGGGAAGATGAGACAGAAAAAGATATCTGGGAGTTGGAGAAACTTCCCATAGAGATAAAAAACAATCCGATCAAGAAAGTGAAAACATTGAATTTTACAAATATCCGGCAGCCGGATATGAGGAATGAAATAAAAAAAGGAATTTATTTACTGCTTCAGAAGGAAGCAATCGCTACGGTTACAAAGGGGATTACAGCAGGGAAACGATTAACAGAATATTTACATAAGAAGCATCCCAAAATGCAATCGCTGGGAGAATTAGACAGAGACATCTTTGAGGAATACCTGATCCATCTGAAAACGGACAGAACAAGAACGAAGTCACTGCATGGGGAAATCACAAGATTGCGGGCATTGCTGGAAGCAGTTGGAAAAACTTATAAGTATCCTATTTTGGAAAATCTGATCATTAACAGAGATATTCCACCGACTGCAAGGGCAGAATTCAGAACCTATTCTGATGAAGAATTAAAAAGACTGAATGCAGAAATTGTAAAAATGAATGAGCAGATAGCCAGGCTAATGATCCTACATCAGATGCTTGGAACACGAATCTCTGACACACTTACACTTCGGACTGATTGCCTTAGAGGGCAACCGGGAGACAGAGTGGTTCATATCCGGCAGATGAAAACGCACCCATATGAAAAACCTGTCAGCGAAGAAATAGCAATACTGATTGAGCGATCCATACAATATACAAAGAAAAAATGGGGAGAGACAGAATACATTTTTGTGAGTGACTCCGATCCGTCTTTACCGGCACAATATAATAGGATACAGACACAGGTTGTGCAGATGATACGGGAGAAAGATTTACGGGATGATTATGGAAGATTATTCGGTTTCGGAACACATATGTACCGTCATTACTATGGCGTGAAGCTGACAGAAATGCATCTGGATGATTGGACAATCGCAAGACTACTGGGACACAGCAGCGTTCACAATGTAAAATATTATCGTAAAATGAGTAATCAGATCCTGGCGGATGAAACAAGGAAAGTGCGAGAAAGGTTATCGCAGCTGATTCTGGAAAATTTAGATGGATGGGGCGAGGAATATGAACAAGTACGATACGATGTTAGCTGTAAATAAGAAGAGAAATAAGAGAAAAATTGACACAGCGAAGAAAGAAATCTATAAAATGTTGGAAAATGGTGAAAAAGTCACTGTAACAAAGCTGATAGAGCAGACAGGTTTATCAAGAGGATTTTTTTACAAAAACGAAGAAGTGCGAGCTTTGTTAGACCGGGCGGTGGAACAGCAGGCAGGTATGGTGAGTCCAAAGCGTTACATAGGAAATATCGCACAAAAAAGAAAAATTGAATTATTAGAGGAACAGAATGAAAAATTGTTAAAAGAAATGGCGGCGTTGCAGGAAGAAAACAACAGGTTAAAAAAGGCGCTTGGGAAACGAGCTTTGAATACGATTAAAAATTTGTAAAATTTGTAAAGAATGTAAAATAGCAAATTGCTGGATGGCAGACGCAGATCTATGCGTCTGTTGTCCGTTCACATAAATTTTACTTTGATTTAACAAACTGGTGGTAGTCGATTTTACATGATTTTCGTACAATGGTATCACAGCAGTAAAATGTAATGTTGTGAAAAATGAAGAAAAGATAGAAGGTATGAAAAGCAAAATGAGAAGAAATAATCGATCCCGAAGGGGAAAAATACCACAAAAAGAGTACACAAAACACGCAATTATACGCCGTACAGCCCAGTGTTTACAAGGGGTTGAGGGCATCCTACCCAAAATGGTGGATGAACCGACATCGGCGCTTGACCCGATCTCCACATCAAAGATCGAAGACCTTGCGATGGAGCTGAAAAAAGATTATACGATTGTCATGGTTACGCATAACATGCAGCAGGCAGTGCGTGTGTCTGACAATACGGCGTTTTTCCTTCTCGGAGAAGTTGTGGAATACAACAATACAGAAAAACTGTTTTCAATACCGCAAAATAAAAAGACAGAAGATTACATTACGGGAAGATTTGGTTAATTGAATATGTCGGAAAGAGATAAGAAAAGCAAGTCTGAGAAGGGCTTGCTTTTTGTAGTTCAAAGGAGGCACATTGCAAATTGATTATAAGTTCCGAAATGTATAAAAAAGCATATATAATAGTAGAAAATGCACAAGATACATATATTGCCTGATGATATAATGGGTGCATAATATACCAAAATAATTCTGAAATACCGGAAAAAATATCTACAATTCACAAAAAGAATGGAGGAAAGGAAATGAGGGATTGGAAGCGGTGGACTGCTGTACTTTTGGCAGGCTCTTTAGCGTTTACAGCTGCAGATGATATGAAATTGATTGTTCAGGCATATGAAATGCAGAATGAACAAGGACAGGAATCGTATCAGGCGGAAAGCAAAAGTAAATTGGACGATTTAAAAGAAAAAGCAGTTCTCTTTCAGGAATTTCAGGGCGAAGAACAGAGATTTGACGGAACGCGCGCCGTCGATGTCAGCGATCATGCGGAACAAATACATAAAATAGAGACGGGAAGCGTAGTGTTCAGATTTAAAGCTTCCAAAAAAGCGGACGGCGTTTTACTGGGAGCGAAAGATAAAACGATCGATCTTCCGACAGATCTTAACAGGGGAAGCGACTGTACTTCTTTCTTTATAAGGGCGAATGAAAAGTTTCGTATGGTATATAAACATACTGCGGCGGAACATGTAGGACCGGCTTCATTTTCAGATGGGAATTGGCACACTGTCGTTGTCAGCAGTCAGAATGAGAAGTCGATGCGTCTGACGATCGACGGACAGGAAATGTGGAGTAACACAGACGCAGGGAACAGAGGTCTTTTTTCAAAGCAGTCGGTTCTGGATCAGGTGACGATCGGAGCGCAGAAAACAAAAGACGGACAGGTTTACAAAGGATTTCAGGGGGAGATTTCTCACGTTATCATTACAAGTGAAACGTTGACGGACGCGGACGCGATCGCGATATCGAAACCGGAAACTTCCGGTGAGATCGCAAGCGGTTCGGCAGTGGGCGAGATGTTTCAAATTCAGTACGGCGATAACTCATGGGTATTTACAGGAGGAGAAGCCGTACAGGGAGGATTTGCCCAGACAAGAGGGGTAAGAAATTATGTAGGACAGTTTGAAGAGTATGTGCGGTGGACGAAAGCAGGAAATGAAAACGGGCGGCAGCGTTATACGATCAACACAGGAAAGGCCGGTCAGACTTTAAAAGACGTCGTTGACAATTATCAGACTTTAGTGGCGGATTACAGCCCGAAAGCGGCGGCTTATCTCGTCGGGAAAGAGGATTATCAGGCAGGAGAAGCAGGAATTGCTTCGTTTCAAGATTCATTGCGTCAATTTATCAACCTGTCATTAGGATTAAAAGAAAACGGAAAAGGATTTGCTGTGATCCAAAAGCCATTTGCAGTTAAAGATGATGCGGTAAATGCAACAATCATGCTGTACTGTAAAGCGGTAGACGAAGTTGTAAAAGAATACGAAGACGAGTCGGAGAAGCTCGATCGGATCGTTGTAGTCGATCATTTTGCACAGACAAATCAGGATGATTTTAAAAATAATAAATTAAAAGACGGTCAAACGCTGAACGCAGCGGGACATTTTGAGATCGGAAAACAGTTTTCCGCAGCTACGATCAAGACGACGGACAGTTATCCGGGAAACGGAGTGACTCTGAATCTGAAAGAAGAAGAGCAGCCGGACGTATATTTGAACGTTCTTCCGGTTGTGACGGCGGAGAATGCCGGTCTGCATGTACAGATCCCGGAAACAAATGAAACGTCGTGGAGATACGAGTTGAGTATTGGAGATAAAAAAATAACGGGAAGTGCGGATGGGAATACATTTACGATTACAGGAGCAGAATCGGGAAAAGAGTACCTTTTCAAATGTATTTCATCAGACGGAACGACACAGCTTCAAACTGTGACAGGAAAAACGGAAGCAGGCAATGTCGGAATCGCGTATGGGCAGACGCTGGATGAAAAGCAAAAAGTGCTTTCGGAAAAGCTGAAAGAAAAAGATAAGATGACATGGCTGTTCATGGGAGATTCTATTACACATGCGGCTTTGTGGACAAAAGGTTATGACGGGATCGCTCAGACTTTTGAAAAATATTTGAAAGATGAGATGGGAAGAGCTTCAGATACTGTGATCAATACGGCTGTTTCAGGAGCGACGACAACAAGTACGCTGAATAATATTGAACAGAGATTGGAAAAATATACTCCTGACGTAGTCTCGATCATGCTTGGAACGAATGATGCGGCAACAGGAGGACTTACGGCGGATATATACAAAAAGAATCTTGAGACGATCATAGAGAAGATCAGAAATAAAAATAAAGACGCGGTGATCATTTTAAGAACGCCAACGCCAATGTGGAATACCGGTTCAAGAGAAGCGAATATACCGCAGTATATTGCAAAAATGAAGCAGGTCGCAGACGAGCAGAACCTGATCTATATCGATCAGTATACGGAACTTCAAAAAGCGTTTAACGATTACGGCTGGCTGAAAAAAGATACTGTTTTATTCGGAAATAATCTGCATCCGGGCGCAAACGGACACCTTCTTATGACCAGACACTTTTTAAAAGGATGCGGATTGTGGAAAGAGGACAGCGCGATTGCCAATTTGTTTTATGAGATGCCGATCAATGAGAAAACATCTGAAATCACTCCGGAAGTTATAAAAACGCCGAACCGCATCGGCGTGTCTTTGGAAAAGCTGAAAGAAGACAGCAAGTCTCAGATAGGGGCGGTGCATCTGAAAGCGGTTTCCAAAGCATCAGGGCAGACATATGAGACAGATGCAGAAGCAGGAGAGAAGTTGATTGTTTTAAAAAACCTTCCCGAGAATCAGAAATACGAGGTAGAAGTGTCTGCATGGCTGAAAGACCGGGCGGAAAAAACAGTATTTCAAAAACAGGAGATTGAATTAAATAATACGCTTGAGGAAGCATTTGATATTTGTTTGAGTGATGAAAAAGTAGAAAACTTGAATGAAGGAACAACGGTGGGAACATTCACAGTTAATGAGATGGCTCCTGAAGGAAACTATGTTTTCTCTCTTTGCACAGGAGAAGGCGACACTCATAATCCATATTTTGCGATAGAAAACGGAGTGTTGAAAACAGCAAAGAAACTGGAGGAAGGAAAGACATATACGATCCGGCTGAAAGCAAAAAATGCAGAGGCTGAAAAAGAAAAAATATTTAAAATATACGCGGTAGGCAGAGGATTGGTTTTCAGAAAAGAGGATCAGAAGATCGCAGTAGGATCACCGGTAGAATTAAGTACAAAAGATTACGCAGAAAAATTGATGAAGCTGGAAGAAGGTACGATTTTAGTACACTATACATCGACAAGCGATCAGGCAATTCAGTCTTTGTTTAGTGTTTCCAATGCAAAAGCAGGACATGAAAACAGACATTTTCATGTTTATATCAGACCTGAAGGAGTACTTGGCTGCGAAATCAGAAATGAGAGCGCGATGAATTATGGATTTAAAGCGGCAAATGCAGTGAAGGCAGATTATAAAGGAAAACCTGCAGAAAATATAATTGCGCTTCAGGCAGATAAAGAAAAAGGAACGTATCAGTTGTTTGCAAACGGAGAGAAAGTGCTGACGGTAGACGCCGCTGCATTGGGAGGATACCGCTTTATTTCTGAAATTACGGGATTAGATACTGTTTCTCTGGGGGCAACAAAAAGGGGAGGAATTAATAAATATACTTTCGGAGGAAATATCCATAAGATCGAAGTGTATGAGACTCCTTTAACAGATGAAGAACTGATCGAGGAAACGAAGAAGACCGCATATCCTGAATTACAGCAGATTTTCCATAAAAATGACGGAACAGGCGCGAACTATTACCGGATTCCGGCGCTTTTGACACTGAAAAGCGGTACAGTGATCAGCGCGGCAGACGCAAGGTTTGGCGGTACGCACGATTCACCGAATAATATTGATATTGCAGTGGCAAGAAGCGAAGATGGAGGAAAGAACTGGAGCAAGCCGGAGCTTCCATTCCACTATGAGGATTATGAAGATAATACATTAGAAATTCCGGTAGGAACGCAGACGAGAGTAAATCAAAGTGCATCATTTATCGATCCGGTTCTTTTGCAGGACGAAGAGACAGAACGTGTATTTTTGATATCGGACGCTATGGCGGCTGGATATGGTTCTCCGCAGGCAGTTACAGGAAGCGGATATAAAGAAATTCAAGGGAAAAAATACTTGAAACTGCAAAAGGCAGGAGAAACAGATTATAATTATACAGTGAGGGAGAATGGTGTTATCTATAATGATACAACGAATCAGCCGACAGAGTATTCTCTGAACAGTAATTTTGAAATTTTGAAGGATAATGTATTGCAGACAGTCAAACAAAAATCGTCAAGATTCGATCCTACGAACGGTTCGGGACAGCTTGTAACAGATGAGACAGACAAAGACGTTCCGATGAACATTATGTATGCAGATGCAGTATTCAAAGCATTGCCTACGACATGGCTGTATATGAAGTACAGTGATGATGACGGAAAAACATGGTCTGATCCGATACTTTTAAACGGAATGGTCAAAGCAGAAGATTCAAGAGTGCTTGTCACAGGTCCGGGAAGAGGCATGCAGATTAAAAACGGAGAATATAAGGGGCGGTTGATCGTACCGGTTTATGATACGGCACAGTCGGGAATTATTTACAGCGACGATCATGGAGCAACATGGAATTATGCAAAAGGACCGTCTACGAAGAAAGCGGCGATGTCAGAATCACAGATCGTAGAAATGCCGGATGGAACGCTTCGTGTTTATGCGAGATCAACAGGTTCTAAGATAGCGGAAGCAGTGAGCCTGGACGGAGGAAAAACATGGACAGAAGCGGCGTATGTACCGGGAATGACCCAGCCGGGATGGGGATCGCAGTTATCCGTGATCCGCTATGGCGGTCTGATAGAAGGAAAGCCGGCGCTGATCATGTCCACTCCTGCCGGTGTGGGAAATTATCGAAGAGACGGAAGAGTCAAGATCGGTTTGATCACAGATACCGGAAAAGAAGGAAGTGAAAAATATAAAATTGATTGGACTTACGATTATTCGGTAGACAGTAAGAATGCAGGGTTTGCATATTCCTGCCTGAGCGAACTTCCGAATCACCAAATCGGTCTGATGTATGAAAAGTATGATTCTTACAATCCGGCAGAATTACATTCACAGGATATTATGAAATATGAAGAACTGTCCTTATCAGAATTAATGGGAAAAGAAGTTGTGGAAATCATACCGCAGACAGAAGGAAAGGGAACTGTTTCCCAAAGAAATACTGTGAAAAAGGGAAGCAAGATTACAATCGAAGCATATCCGGAAGAAGGATATCAATTTGTCCGTTGGGAAGATGAAAAAGGAAACCCGGTAAGCGAACAGGAAAAATATACGTTTGATGCAAAAGAAAGCGCCGCTTTTACGGCTGTATTTGAACAGGAAAAAGAAGAAGTCGATAAGTCTCATCTTAAAGAGGCAATCCGGCATGCAGAAGAACAGATGCAAGATGAAAAATATCAGGATGTAATTCCGGTTGTGCGCGAAGAGTATGAGGAAGCGTATAAAAATGCAAAAGCGATTGATGAGAAGCCGGATGCAACAAGCGAAGAAGTGGAGACAGCGTATAAGACACTGATAGAAGTCGGGAAAAGGCTGACTATGTATAAAGGAGATCTTACAGAACTTCAGGCGGCATATGACTTATATGCAGGCAAAGATTTGAGTATTTATACACAAGACAGTAAAACGGTTCTGGAAGAAGCTTTAAAAGAGGCGGAAAAAGTCTTAAAGCTTGGAGAAAATGCAGTAAAAGAAGATGTGAATGAGGCATTGGAAAAACTGCAAAAAGCGATAGAAGGTCTGGAAAAATCGGAGCCGAATCCACCGACAGATCCGGAATTCCCGACAGATCCGGATTCCGGTAATACAGATATTGTGAATCCAGATAATTCACTGTCGCCGGACGATACACCGTCAACGAATGGAACACCATCGGCAAGCGATGAAAAGGCTGTTGCGACAGGAGATAAGGAAACGCCGGTCGGATGGACGACCTTAGGATTTGCGGCAATGCTTGCGGCGGCAGGCAGATTCTTAGGCAGAAAGAAAAGGCGGTAAGCCTGACTGACAGAATAAAAACATAATTTTACCTCCCTGCACTTCTGATAATAAAGTCGGAAGTGGAAGGAGGAGAAGATCAAGTATAAGTCTTGATAATTTCTTCGGCAATGGATCGCTTTGGAAT
>ENA-OPVT01001361-OPVT01001361.1-human-gut-metagenome-genome-assembly--contig:-NODE-1361-length-15633-cov-2.050713_pt1 | contig 15633 bp, 14 predicted proteins | sample MGYA00241499_ERZ501990 | MGnify/ENA primary metagenome ERZ501990 (study PRJEB25962, sample SAMEA2042104) | human gut metagenome | biome: human gut; feature: human-associated habitat; material: faeces...
CTTTCGCGCTCACGACAAAAATATGCTGCGAGCGCTGCTCTTTTGTCTTAATACCCGCTTGGGCGTACCAGTCATTCACGAGCTCAGCATTGAGCATCGTCTCGCGGGTTGAAAAACTTTTACTGGAAACAACCGCGAGTGTTGTCTCGGGATTGAGCACGCCCAGGATTCTGTCGACTAACGTACCGTCAACGGCAGATAAGAAATGCAGTTTGATAGCAGGATTAATTTCTCGGAGCGCGTGATAGACCGCGTGCGGTCCCATCTCGGAACCCCCAATACCGATATTGATCACATCGGTGATGGCCTTGCCGGTCGCACCCTTCCACTCTCCGCTTCTTACCGCGCGGGCAATCGAAGCCATCTTTTCACGAACCGCGCGAACTTCTTCGTAATGGGGGCTTGCGGGATCTTCCGAGCGCAAAGACGTGTGCAGGGCTTGACGATGTTCGCTGCCGTTGACCTCATCACCTTTAACCATAGCGATTTGGCGACCTAACAGATCGCATTCTCGCGCCTTATTTAATAATTGCTGATAGTCCGATTCGGTCAAACGCTGACGACTGATATCTAAAGTAAGACCGCAAGCGTTTAGTTGACAATTCGAGCGAGACTCTGAGAAAAAAGACTGCTTATTCATTTGTTCTTCCGATTTTGTTAATTCAATAAACACTTAATGATCCGAATTTTACTTTTCCCAGATAATTTCCTCAAAATTAAATTCTTTTTGACTTATCTCATATATGACAACCAAACCCTCATTAAAATTTGCTGCTCGCTTTGCGCCTACTCCCAGCGTGATTTTTTATATTTTTGCTCGTACAGAAAAACATGAAAAATCTCTTCTCTTATAACTTAATAACAATACTAAACTGCGCAAAAATCAAAGCGCTCACCGGAAAATCCTTAAATTTCTCAAACTTCTACCAAGTTGATTTCGATGAATTAGAAGAACTTGAAATTGAAAATGTAGTCAAGGCTATTGGACTTTATCCAGTCCCTTTCTTTTCATTAAAAACAACTCACTCCCCTATATCAATCAAAGAGGCTTTGCCCATTAAAAACTTGTGGCATAGCCTTCATTTCTCAAACCATATTCATGGAACAAAACACGCTTTAACGCTAACTTCGCAAATTAACGAACCTCATAACTTACATGAGACTATCTGTCTGGCAGACGAGCATTGGTCCCAACGAATAGAACCTTCAGACTCTTTATGCCAGTACTCATTAGTTTTATAGAAGACCTCCGCATAATCCGTGAGAGCTACAAAACCATGGGCGAATCCCTCGGGTATCCAAAGTTGTTTTTTATTTTCCGCACTTAGTTCAACTCCAACCCATTGGCCAAACGTTGGAGAGGAGTGTCGAATATCAACAGCGACATCGAAAATGCTACCAACTATGCAACGAACCAGTTTTGCTTGTGCATGAGGAGGAAGTTGAAAATGAAGTCCTCTCACCACCCCTTTTTTGCTTCTTGAGTGGTTGTCTTGGACAAATGTGGTTTGAGCTACTTGAAAGAAATCTCGACTATTCCAAGATTCCATGAAAAAGCCACGAGCATCTCCAAACACTTTCGGCTCAATAATTTTTATCTCGCTTATCTTTGTCTTAAAGATTGAAATTGCCATATAACTAATCCTTTAAATTGGAGGTGTCTGTGATTATTTAATTTGTATCAGGATCAACTCTTTTGAAATTATCCCACAAACTATATTTATCGCTACTAACAATGCGAGGGAGTTCATTCCAGAAGATAATTCGAGGATATGCTGACTTAGGTATGAAGACGATTTCAGAATAGAGAATAGGTTGATCAATACGTTGATTGGAAAAGGATTGGGATAGCTGCTTCAAATACTCTTTTGAGTGTGTGCCGTTTAAATCTATGGTTAAGCAGGGTAAATCGTATTGTTTTGCCAATAGACAAAGGAATTTGGTATTTAGCTCATTTTCAATCCATTTGGAGCGGTGACGCAATGAGCAAAAAGTAAAATTTTCAGAAAAGTCAATTTGTTTCTCATTTCGTATCGATACATAACCTTCTTTGGGAGGGGGCAGGCATTTGGTTATCCATGTTTTACAGAAAGTATCAAACGAAATATATCCCAATGCGAGAAGCATTCTTGAGAAACCGAACCCAAAACGATCAAATTGTTTTTCTAGTTGGTCCCGGATAAAGATTCTTTGAGTTTTGTAGTTGTCATTGTTCAACCTTTCGGAAATCCTTGATTTTAGCTGATCGTAATTGTTGGATTTCACAAAATCCACGAAGTCTGATAAATAATCGCATTCATTTTGATCATTACCATCCTCAGAAACAATAACAGCTCCAGCAGACAAACATTCAAAAATGCGAGTTGATTCCAACAACGCATTGTCGTAATTGTGCAAGTTAACAATAACTTTGGAGTTGTGAATAGCTTCAATTGTTTGTTCTCCACAAATACTTTTAGCAATGTGGATGTTGAAGTCCTTTTTTAATTTGTTCAGAAACTCTTGTCGGTGTTCACTACTTGTAGATCCGTAAAACAACACGTCATAAAGAGGTTCGTGATTAGGTGAACGCTGTACTTTTGAAAAAATGGGAACGTAGAAGTAATTCTTTATTCCATGAGATTGAAGATACTCAAAATTTTTTTGTGAGTATTCCATAACAGCAATAGCATTTTTTAATAGTGATAGATAAGACTCTCTTCTAAAACGGTCACTGATTGCCAGTTGTTCCAGTTGAAAGACAAGGTAATATGGAGGTAACACTTTAAAATGCTGAGGAAAAAGAACAATATAGACTTGATTATTTGAAAAGCCTGTTTTGGGCTCACTGCCAATGATATTCGAGAGAATTCCCAGCTCAGATAAATGATTTTGAATAAGTTTGCCAAGGAATTGGAGATACTTGGGACAAAGAATAGTAAATCTCTGAACGTAAAAATTGTTTGTTGTCTGGGCTTTTCCTGTTTTAAAAAAAACGTTTATCATGAGCCTGATTAGTTCAGCACTATACTTTCGGCTAAAAATATAATTAGATAAATTTTCAAATGTTGATGAACTGATGAGAGCTCGAGAATGCAAATTCTTTCTTATATATCTCATAGAAAAACTATTCATTTCTGTTCCCTACTGATTGAATAAAATCAGACTCTATTAATTTTACAGATATGGATTTTAGCTAATGAACTGATTTATAAAATTGAGGTATTTATGGGGTTTCTGCATAAGTTTAAAAAAATTTATTTTTGGGTTTTTCTTATATGGCCGATTATCAAAAATTTCTTCCCAAAAATTAAAGTGTTAAGTTCTATTGAAACGCTTGAAAAAATAAGAAAAACAAATTGTTCCTGTGTCAGATTAGGTGATGGTGAGTTCGGTATTCTCAAAGGAGTTGGGGGGCCAGGATATCAAAAAATGTCTGCTCACCTGAGAAAAGCATTGTTGGAAGTTCTAACAAATACAGACCCAAATGTTTTGTTATGTGTACCAGAGCCTTTCGATATAGAAAAAATGACAACGTATACGAAACGCGCGCGTTATCACTGGATAGCCATCATCTGTAAGTTTTTCCCGTATCTAAGGCAGAACTTACGTCAGGACTATGAGTATGGGAACACGCAAATGACGCGCCCTTATATTGATCAACATGAAAAGTCTATCGCCGGTCAAATTTTCAACGAATTTAAAAAGATTTTTTTCGCCAGAGATATTGTCATTGTCGAAGGAGAAAAAACAAGGTTCGGTGTTGGGAATGATTTACTGAGCGGAGCTAAAACAATTAGAAGAATTGAAGCCCCTGCAAAGAATGCCTTTGAAAAATATGATCTTATTCTTCAAGCGTCAAACAAAATACCCAAAGATGCGTTGATTTTGGTTGCGTTAGGGCCCGCAGCGAAACCTTTGATCCTAGATTTAAGTAGAAAAGGGTATCAGGCTTTAGATGTAGGTCATCTTGATATTGAATATGAGTGGTTTTTACGCGGTGCTACCAAAAAAATTCCTATACCAGGTAAGTATGTTAATGAATTAAAGAAGGGTAGGGAAGTAAGAGATGAAATAAATTTGTCTCAGTACAATGTCGAGATCATGGAAAGAATTGAATAATTTTTAAGAGTTTTAAATTGACACAGCCTCAATTTGTCCATCTCCGTATGCACTCTGAGTATTCCGTTACTGATAGTACGGTAAGACTCGATTCAGCCATTAAGAAAGTAAAAGAACAGGGCGTAGGTGCCTTAGGCTTAACAGATTTAAATAATATCTTTGGCGGCCTTATTTTTTATACCCATGCGCGTAAGGCAGGTGTGAAAGCGCTGATGGGGTGCGATTTGGTCATCCAGAATGAGGCTGATCGTGACAAGCCGTTTAGGATGGCGGTTTTTTGTCAAAATCATGAAGGATACAAAAATCTCTGTGAAATCCTTACCCATGCATGGCTAAAAAATCAGTATATGGGGCGTGGAGAAACAAAACTAGAGTGGCTTTTTAAGCACCATGAAGGACTGATTTTTCTCTCCGGAGGCCCTGAAGGACAAATTGCTCAATTGTGCTTGTCTGGAAAGAAAGCTGAAGCCATTGCTTTGGCAGAGAAAATGAAGTCTCTCTGGGGAGATCGTTTTTTCCTGGAATTACAAAGAGCCGGGCGTCCTTCTGATGAGGCCGTTGTTCGCTATCACTTAAGTATTGCTGATGAATGTGACATTCCGGTGGTGGCTACGCATCCCATCCAATTTTTGGAACCTGAAGATTTTGATGCCCATGATATTCGTGTTTGTATTGCCAGAGGCGACGTTTTAGCCGATAAATCTCGTCCAAAGCTCTACTCCAAGGAGCAGTATTTAAAGACCCCGGAAGAGATGATCAGTCTTTTTGCTGATGTACCTTCCGCTATAGCCAATACTGTAGAAATAGCCAAGCGTTGTAACTTAGAAGGAGTTTTAAGTAAACCGCAATTGCCGCTTTTCCCAACGCCGGATGGCATGAGTTTGGATGACTACATCGATCAGCTTTCTCATGAGGGACTGGAGCAACGTTTGGAATTCTTGTACCCCGATAAGGAAAAGCGGGAAAAGGAACGTCCTCGTTATGAAGAACGTTTGCAGTTTGAATTGGGAATCATCAAAAAAATGGGATTCCCAGGCTACTTCCTCATCGTGCAGGACTTCATTAACTGGTCTAAACAAAATGGGGTGGCAGTAGGTCCGGGCCGTGGATCGGGCGCCGGTTCGCTGGTGGCTTATTCCCTGCGAATTACCGACATGGATCCGTTGCGGTACGACTTGCTCTTTGAACGTTTCTTAAATCCGGAACGCGTGTCCATGCCTGACTTTGACGTGGACTTCTGTCAGTACAACCGTCAACGCACGATTAATTACGTTAAATCCCGCTACGGTGAAGATGCCGTGAGCCAAATTGCTACGTTTGGTACGATGGGTGCCAAGGGTGTGATTCGTGATGTCGGTCGGGTGTTGGGCATCAGCTACAGCCTTTGTGACAAGGTCTCTCGCCTTATTCCGGCTCAACCGGGAAAAAACGTGACGTTGGCAGAAGCCATCAAGACAGTGCCGGATTTAAAAGACCTGATTGAAAAAGATGAATCTGTTGCACAACTTGTTGATAAAGCGCTTCCTTTAGAAGGTTTGGTGCGTAACTTAGGTATGCACGCCGGGGGCGTGCTGATTGCACCGGGAAAACTGACTGATTTCTGCCCGTTATATTCTCAGGATGAAAACCCGGATAACGTAATCAGTCAATTTGACAAAAAAGACGTTGAAAACGTCGGGTTGGTGAAGTTCGACTTTTTAGGTTTAACAACGCTGACGATTTTGGAATTTGCGATGCGTTTTATCCGTCAGTTGGATCCCGATACAACGTTGCGTTTGGAAGCGATCCCAATTGACGATCCGGAAACATACCACCTTTTCCAAGTGGGCAATACGAGTGCCGTGTTTCAATTTGAAAGTGACGGCATGAGAAAGCTTTTGCGCGATGCAAGGCCTGATTGCCTTGAAGATTTGATCGCTTTAAATGCCCTTTATCGTCCGGGTCCGATGGACCTTATTCCTGAATATATCGCCTGCAAGCACGGTGAAAAGGAAGTACATTACCCGGATCCGCGCTTAGAGCCTGTTTTGAAAGAAACCTACGGCATCATGGTGTATCAGGAACAGGTGATGCGTGTGGCGCAGATAATCGGTGGATACTCACTGGGCGGCGCAGACCTTTTGCGTCGCGCTATGGGTAAAAAACAAGTCGATGAAATGAAACGTCAACGCGCGGTGTTCGTGAAAGGTGCTGTTGAGCGCGGCATGGCCGAGGATAAAGCGGGTGACCTCTTTGACTTGATGGAAAAGTTTGCTGGATACGGTTTTAATAAATCCCACGCCTGTGCGTACTCTTACGTTGCTTACCAAACGGCTTACCTGAAAGTACACTATCCAGCTCCCTTTATGGCAGCCAATATGTGCTTGGTGATGGATTCGGGTGAAAAGTTAAAGCATCTTATCGATGACTGCTTCTTAAACGATATTTCTGTATTGCCGCCTGATATCAATAAGAGTGAATGGGAATTTGTGCCGACTTCGATGCACGAAATTCGTTACGGCTTAGGTGGCATTAAAGGTATACCTAAAGATGCGGCTGAGGCAATTGTTAGGGAGCGTGAGCAAAACGGCCCTTATAAAGACCTCTTTGATTTAGTGAGCCGCGTTGATCGGACAAATTTCTCTAAACGAACATTGTTGTCCTTTATTCAAGCCGGCGTATTTGATAGTTTAGAGCCCAATCGTGCGAAGCTTGCGGCCAATATTGATAACGCGATCGCATTAAGTGAAAGTGAATCATCCAACGCCGGACAGGAAAGTTTATTTGCCGATGTGATGGATGAAGTGCAACCTGAATACATTGATGCAAAACCCTGGAGCGCGTACAAAGAGCTGATTGGAGAGCGCGATGTGATGGGATGTGTTTTCCGTGGGCATTTCTATGGGGCTGTTCAAGAAGAGGCTGCCCAATTGCACCCGACACCAATCATCAATGTCAAACCTGCTCAACGAAGTGCTAATCGTCGGTCACCTTCTGTGCAAGTGGCTGGCATTGCTTCCAACATTAAGCAGAGCTTTAACAAAGAAGGTCGTTTAATGGGTAGTTTTGTTCTGGATGATGGAACATCGACGATTTCTGTGACCTGCTTTGGTGATGATTGGATGATTTATCGCAATATTGTTAAAAGCGATGAGTTGGTGTTTGTGCGAGGTAATGCTAGGGAGGATAAATTCTCAGCAACAGGGGTCAGTATCACGGCGCGTTCTGTTGAGGTACCGGCAACGCTTCGAGCCAAAAACAGTACGGTTTTACAAATCGAATTAAAGGATCCTAATTTTGACTTTGATCTCTTAAAGACATTTTTAGAGGATCACCGACCCGATGTAGATGATGCGGGCTGCAGAGTTTCCGTCAAGGTAATGGATCGTGGGAAAGAAGCTTCTTTTGTTTTTTCAAAAGACTGGGAAGTTTATCTAAACCAAACTTTGCTAGACGAGTTGGAAGAAATTCCGGGACTGGACTATCATCTGGCCTCCAAAGGTGAGGCTTAGTTAAAAAAGAGCTTAAAAATGATTCAATTACCAAAAGATCATTCGAACCCATTGGTTGTCGGCGTTGGTAGGCATAGAGCATGCTATATCCATCCGGAAGATGTCAGTAAGTGTATTAAAGTCGTTCACAATCCCGGAGAACACGCTTTCCAGGAAATTAAGCGCGAGCTTGCCTATTACAAACATCTTGAAAGTTACCTAAAGGACTGGAGTGGATTACCGAGATTTTACGGTGAAGTTGAAACAAACCTTGGGAGAGGCTTTGTATACGACCGTATCGTTGACTTTGATGGAAGGCCCTCTCAAAGTATTGACCAACGCTATAACGAGAATAATTTAGAACAGTTGCACGATGAACTTTTGATGCTTATTGATAGGCTTCAGTGCTATCTATGGGATAACCGCATTACAACCATGTCTATCAAACCCTATAACGTGCTTTGTCATCGAATTAATGAATCGGAAATTATTCCTGTTGTTTGTGACAATATCGGCAGTGCTTCTTTCTTGCCAGTTGAGTATTATTGCCCTTGGCTTTGCCATCAAAAACAAAAGCGATTATTTAATAGATTTATGCAGTTACCCTTGTTAAAACAGTTAAGAAAATATAAGGACTAACTGCTTAAACCTTTAGTTTGAGTTAAAGTAGGAAGAGTTATTACAATTAGGAAATCGATGCTCTTGTTTAAAGTATCGATCTCTCTCAAAAGTTCACGAAACACTAGGATTCTAAAATGATTCAATTATCAGAAGACCATTCGGACATTTCAGTGATTGGAGTAGGTGCTCACAGGGCTTGTTATATCCACCCAAATGATCCGCAGAAGTGCATCAAAATTATCTATAACCCATCAGAGATTGCGTTAAAAGAAATAAAAAGAGAATTATCTTATTACAGGCACCTAAACACGTACTTGAAAGATTGGCGTGGCATATCTAGATTTTATGGTGTTGTGCAAACAAACTTAGGTAACGGTTACGTGTATGACCGCATCATGGACTTCGATGGTCAGAGTTCAAAGACTTTAGGGGACTATTATAAAAACGGTGAGTTAAGCGACCAAGAGTTATCGCTTCTGATTGAGAAACTCAAAAAGTATCTATGGGATAACCTCATCGTGACTATGGCGCTGAAGCCTCACAACATACTCTGTCACCGAGTAAGCCAAACAGAAATTTTTCCGGTTGTTTGTGACAACATTGGTTTCGCCCAACGTGTTCCGTTGGTTCTCTATTGGCCTTGGTTTTGCCATCAGAAACAAAAGCGTTTATTTCAACGCTTTGACCGTTATATGGAAAAATATTTGGCTAATTTAAAGAATCCACAGTAACTACATCCAGGAACGCTTCGTTTGTTCAGTAAACGCCAAATGTGGCGTTGGATTATTCAAAAGCTCTGCGTTTCTTCGTATGAGATCATAAGTGTAGTCACGCGCCTTTTCTGGCAAGTAATGTCTAAGAGCTTCCAAGACAGTTCCATTATTTGCCAGTAAGGAGTTATCTGGATTGATAGCTTCATATTCGATAGTTCTGACAGTAACTTTATCGGAAAGCTTAATTTGTTTGCCGATGACTTCATAGAATGAGTCGAAAGAAATGATATCGAGCGCTAATAACGCTCGGCAAAAATATAGGGTGAACCAATCAAGTTGTCTATCAAGACCCTGTTTGATATTTTTGATCTGTTGTTCCAGCTTATCGTTATTGAGTAGGTTATTTAATAGTTGTTTTAATTCTGGATAGTTTCCAGCCGGGAAAAATTCAACAATCCCATTTAAATGTTGGTATGTCACTTGATCCAAAGATTCTTCGGAAACAACGACCTTTCCCATTTCTAAGCATTCAAACAGTCGTGTGGACTCTAGTAATGCGTTTTCATAAAAATGTAAGTTAACAATTACCTTTGCTTTTTTTAATTCTTCAAGTTTTTGTTCACCCCAAACTTTAAAGGCAATTTTCAAATTAAAGTCGTTTTTAAGTTTATTTAATAAATTTTGTCTTCTCTCGCTATGGATATCGCCATAGAACAATACGTCATAGACAAGATTTTGATTGAAATCGTTACGAACCTTAGAAAAAATAGGTAAGTAAAAAATGCGTTCTTTGGGAACACCGTGTTTGATCATATATTCAATATTCATTAAAGAATAATCAAACACGGCTAATGCATTGCATAAAATATCCAAGTATCTTTTATTGCGATAACGATCAGAAATAGCCAGCTGTTCCATTTGGAAGGCTATATAGTTCCTTGGTAAAACTTGGAATGCTTGAGGACAAAGGACAATATGGACGGCTTCACTGAAACCACCTTCTGGTGGTTTATCAATGACTTCTGAATTTATACCGACAAGTTTTAATTTTTCTTGGATTAAACGCATAACGATAGCTACGTGCTCATGCCCCATAATGACAATATGTCGTTGATGAAGGTCGAGCATCCTTTGAACATATTCCTCATGATTTTGGTTCAAAGGTGAGCGGTTTTTAGTCTGAAGAGAAAAAAACACATTGCAGATAGTTCTGAAAAATGAAGCCCCAAATGCATAGCTACGGAGATAATTTTCCACTTGTTGAGTGGCTTGTGGGTGCTGATAAGACAGAAGTTTTAGTTTTTTTCTTGTTTTCTTAAACATGATTAAAAATATACTCAACGACAATGAAACTAACCGCGTTGCTTTTCATTGTAGTAATGACGACGAAATTTTGCCCACTGTCTCTCAATTTTCTTTCTACCAAAATAAGGACAGTAGATTGGCAAAGGAATAAATTCCGGTGATCCGAAACCGTCTAAAAAAACGATACGTTTAAGCCCCCCATTAGATTTCTCAAGAACCATCATATTTGCAGGGCGAATATCCGAAATAATGATGTTTTTTTGAATCATTTCGTTCTTGATTTCTTTTAGCTTTTGCTCAAGCTGAACAATGGCTTGCTCAGAAGCCTGTTTCACATAATCTCCCAACAACATCGCTCGCGTCGACTCATCAGATGCAAAAAGCTCTTGCTCAATAATCAAGAACTCTTTTGTTTTTCTGTACCCATAATATTTAGGTAAGAAATCCGCTGAAATGTTTCTCTTTTTCAGAAAATCAAAATAATGAATCTCTCTTCTGCTTTGAATATCATGTCCTAACCTGCTTACTTTAAAGCAAGTTTTAGGATTATTTGGGTTGGCATAACATATCCGTTCCATGCCTCTACCGATAACTTTCCCAAACAAGACATCAGACATGTTTACAACCCTTTTCTAACAGAACGCTCTTTAATTTTTTCAGCTCGTTTTTGAGCTTGTGAAATAAGATCAACCTCTTCTTTAAAAATACTTTTTAAGGGTTTTTGAAAATATATTTTGAGAAACCGTAAGTAATCTCTGTTGCTTAATCCAATACCCATGCAAGAATAGTAAAGACCAATTAAATCTTTGTTCCTCCAGCGAATTGGAACTGCCTTCCTAAATTGAGCCCGATGGAGATCAATGATTGAAATTTTTAGGTCATTACTATTTCCGTTAAACGGTAGATGCAGAAGAAAATGGCATATATAGCAGTCGCGATGATTAATGCCGATAGAGTGCATATTTCTAACCATCTCTGCCACTCTGGTAACTAGCATCCTCTTTATTGAATAGGATGGAGGATTATTGATCCAGTTCTTGCAATAATCTTCCAAGCTAATTGTTGGGGCTAAATCTTCCGTAATAATGAAGGATGTTCTTTTAACTGGATTCCATCCTTTTTGACCAAATGCAACTCCCTTCATAGTATCTACGCCAATTGCCGATAATTCGTGTATGGCTCTCCATTCACGATCTGCTCCAAGGACAGGGAGACGAGCAGTCAAGAGGTTTTTTAAAACTTCGCCATAAGTTGTTCCATGGTGTAATTTAAGGTAGTAACTCTTACCTGCGAAGTCAAAACGCAGTGTTCTTCTGGTTTTTACACTGCGGGAGATATCTCCTGAAATTTTTTCGACCTCTTCAAAAGGATCTTTTCCTTTCCAAGCTTCAAGAAAGGGCGGTTTTAGAATGAACATAGTTATTGCAAAATAATATCGGCAGCACGTTTGGCTAAACCGTAAAGATCGTGTGTATCGGCGAAGTGTTTAGCATTGGCATGCCACGTTTGGCGTAATGCGCTATTTTCAAGCACTTTTTCAAGAGTTTGATTGTAGCTATTTTGATCAAAAGGTTCTGCTAAAACAACTCCGGCACTAGCAGTATTTACATATGAAGAATAACCGCAATTACCACTGACAATAATAGGTAAGCAGGACACAATGGACTCAAGGATAACTATACCTGCAGCCTCTTGTCGAGCAGGGTGCAGCATAAGGTCAGCTCCAAGCATGAAACGACTAATGTCGTTTCTTCCCCGGAAAAAACGTACATGATCTGAGATATTTAAGCTTTGCGCCAAAGCCGACATTTTCTCCGGATTATCTTCACCAACAACGAAAAGGAAGGTGTTTTCTCTCTTGCTTGCGGGAAGAGAGGCTAAGGCTTTAATACTTCGATCAACTCCTTTTAATTCATAATTTGAACATACCTGCAATAAAAGTTTTTGCTCGTTACTCAAAGCAAATTCTTCGCGAAATTTTTCTCGACAGTCTTGAGGTTGCTTATCGTATTTTCGATCAATATCTATGCCTGGGGGCAGTAAATAAAAGCGACCATCTTCCGTGTGGTAGTGTTCTTGGATTTCCGATTTCCGATTTTCTGTAAGAACTAAAATTTTGGTCGGAAGTCCTTTGTTAAAAACGGCCTTTTCATAATTGATGAAATGGCGATAACGGGAAGTTAGTTTGTATAAGAAATTCTTATTTTTTGTTTTTTCTGCGTAACATACATCGCCGGTAAAATACACGTCCAAACCAGGCATCCGATTAAAACCAACAACTTTATCTACTGGATGGCTATCTAAGTGATTACTGACCCAGTTAAAGTACTCAGAATTTTTACCGTGATTGCTAATTGAATGAGTGGGAACTTCAATAATTTCAAAATCGGTAGGTTTTTCGCCAACCCACTCCCTGACATAAACTCGAACTGCGTGTCCTCGGAGGACAATTTCTTTGGCTACACGGAAAAAGTCTCGTTGTAGTCCTCCAAAAGGAAAATATTTATATAAACAAAAAGCAATTTTCACAATAACATTCCCTTTTATCTTAAGCCCAATACTTCAAGTTTTTATTTTTTTCTGAGGCCTTTTTTAATCGGCGTTTCGAATAAAATGTCGCGAACACTGGGCCTGTTAAATATGGTAGCAAAGTACGTAATGGAATATCTTTTCTGGATAATAGAATTTTCCTGAATAGAGAAAAAGCACCACTGTAGCCAGATAACAAGGATATTTGCATTAATTTGATTAAACAAACTAAACGAGCGTGATCGATAGTACGATACTCTTCAGTATTTGGGTTATGTTGTCTCAGAATGCTTTTGCGGCAAGAATATTGTGCAAAAAGTCTTCTTATTCGATTAGCTCTTATTGCACTAGAGGCTCTTTGGCGGTAAAAGTAAAGGGGATAATCTAAATATACAGTTCTGAAATTTGAATCTAATTTGTTGTAAATCTGGTTACTATACGCTTCATCTTCGTAGTAAGAAAGTTTATCATCAAAAAAACAATCAGTTAGCAGTTCTTTCTTATATAACTTTGTGTAAACATACCCACCTTTGCAATATTTTGAATGATGCTGTTCATTAAACATTAAAGAAAAGAAATCGATTTTCCCAATGTCACGGAAGGCACTTTGATCTAGTTCAACTTTCGATTGTGCAACTTTCGTATTACGATAAAACTTCTGAGCTCCGAAAACGATTAATGGAGTGTTGTGTTTTTTTAGGTTCGATAAGGCGATCTCTATTAATTGTGGATGAATAAAATCATCTGGATCCAAAAAGAGAACATAATCTCCGGTTAATTTCCTTAAAGCTGTATTCCTAGCGCTTGAAACACCGGAATTTTCCTGACGTATAACGACTATTCGCTGATCTTGATTAGCGTACTCAGACAAAATTTTTGGAGAAGAATCTGTAGAGCCATCATCGACCACTATGGCTTCCCAGTTACTGTAAGTTTGGTTTAATAAACTATCCAAAGATTCACGGATATAGTTCTCAACGTTAAAAACCGGAATGATTACACTAATTTTTTCAGACATTTTTTATCCTATTCTCTTCACTATCCCCTGACAGATAGAGTAAAACCCAAAGAGAAACAAAAGGGTAAAACGTAATCCAATGAGACCAATACCTATCGGTTAGTCCCATGGCTAAAATGCTGGCTAGTAGAGCTAATTTTGTAAAATCTTTCCAAGATTGCCTTACTAGTAAGATAAGGGTGCTGATCCATCCTATAACACCGATTAATCCTCCACCTACAAGTGTTTGGAAAAAATCGCTGTGAAAATGAGTCCTGAAGTAATCCTGCACTCCAAAGACATATCCATTGTCTACAAGGGCATCAAACGCTTTACTTCCCCATCCGTATACAGGGGAGTCGCAGAAACCGATTAGAGCAAATTTCCATAATTCCAAGCGAATGCCCCAAGATGTACGATTATTTCCATCTTGGAAGTTTTGCAAATCAGAAATACCCTGTTGAATTCTGCCTGTAGCAGAAAAAAGTGCCACCATAATGCAGCTAATTATCAACACTACCAAGGCGACTTTAAATTTTTTCCCTAAACAAACGACTAAGACTAAAGCAAAATAAGCTAATAATGCTGTTCTAGCTTCCAAAAGAACAATACACAATAAAGAGGTTAGGACACTTAAAGCGATAAAAATTTGTTCTTTAAAGGCAAAAATATCTTTCTCAAAGATCAAGCTACTAAAACAACAAATAGATAAAAAAGTGACAACCCCTGCGACTTTGTTCTTATTAACAGAGTAAACACCATTATCGATGAAGCCTATCGTTAAAACATGAATAATAATTGCGATAGACATAAAAAATAGGAATAAAGCGATCACTTTAATAAGTAAATTCCTCGAAAGAGAAATTGGCTGTAGGGATAGAAACACCAATACCATTATTAGCAAGGCATTGTATCCATATGAGTATCCATCAGCCCCGTGAATCGCACTAAGTACAAGTAAACTGAGTAACCAAAATAACCAAGGAGTCAAAAATATTGAAATTTGTTTGATAGACTCTTTGAAAGTTTCTTTGTCGAAAATCAATACAATGCTGAGAATTGAAAAAGCAAAAATCAAATACTTTGCAAAATGAATACCTAATAAAAATAACAAACAAGCACTAGATATAGTGACAAAAAAAACTACCCAGGGAAGAAAGGATTTAATCCGTTGGGTATCGTTAAGCATATAGCCTGGCATAGTAATTTTCGTTTCAGTCAGGTTAAGAGTTAAGGTGAAAATTCATTTTTAATGAACTAGTTCTTTAATTTTGGTAATGACCTCATCTTCTGTAGGCCAACAGTTTTCTTTACCCAACACAACGGCATTGGGATTCCACGGACCAGTACGCTTCGGATCAGTAACGCCAATTAAAGTAATTTGTCGAGCACCAACGGCAGCAGCAACGTGGCTAATACCGGAATCATTAGCGATAACCAATTGAGCTTCCTTACATAAAGCAGCATAGGTTCCCAAGTTGGTGGGCGGCAAGTGCGTGGCATCAGGACATGCCACCTTAGCGTCCGCAGCTTCGTCAGGCGAAGGTAAAACGATCGGTTCAATTCCCAGTTCACGTAAGGGCTTAACAACACAATTAATGTGCGTCCAATGCTTAATTTTCCCGTGATGAACACCACGGGCAATCGGAGCGATCAATGCAAACTTTTCGGGAATGTGGAATTTTTCAATAAGGTTCTTGGCACCCGCGGTGTGGCGAGTAATCAATTTGAGACCAAGGTCTTTTGTGGGTTCAGTCCACGCGGGTTCCTTCCCCCAAGCTTTAATTGCACCAAGCGTTGCGGCAAAGAAGCGCTCCACTTCGTGGATATTTTTTTCAGGTTCCGGCACTTTTTGATCCAAAAGTAGGAATCGACCGTCAGTGGGGAAACCCGCGGC
>ENA-OPVT01001362-OPVT01001362.1-human-gut-metagenome-genome-assembly--contig:-NODE-1362-length-15625-cov-11.731021_pt1 | contig 15625 bp, 15 predicted proteins | sample MGYA00241499_ERZ501990 | MGnify/ENA primary metagenome ERZ501990 (study PRJEB25962, sample SAMEA2042104) | human gut metagenome | biome: human gut; feature: human-associated habitat; material: faeces...
AATTATTATTCAAAGCATTAAAATTTAAAATTTATCTATTTTAGGAGTCCTTTTTCTTGACATAGTACCAAATTCAGTTTCCTGGGTAGATGGCATGAAGTATGATAACCGGAAAAAAGATATTGATCACTTTCGAGAATTAAATGATGCAATATGTAAACAGCATGGTTTGAATGTTATTGAAAAACCAGAAGGAAAAGCCATGAATTATGGAGAGTGGAATGCAGAAAAAAAGGACGGCATCTATTTTAGAAAGATTATTCGTTATGATGTGGATTCTGTATTAGCGTATGCTAGAACTTTAGATCAAATGAAATCAGGGATTGAAGATATTGGATACGTTGTTGATTTAACTGGTAAGCACTGGACTTTAAAACATCCACAGTCGCAAAGAAAGTTTCGATTTTATAAACTTGCTCGTGATGGTCGATATGACGAAGATCATATCATGGAACGAATCAACAACAATTATTTATTTCCAATGCAGCCAGTTAAGGATATTGTGCCATGTAAAGAATATCATGGTGATCATACAAAATTAAAAGGAATCAGAGCTTTATATATTAGATATTGTTTTGAATTAGGAATCATTCGACCTAAAGGAAAAAGACAGAAATATCCAAGTCCACAGTTAAGAAAGGATTTGATATACATGGATAAAATTACAAATGAAAATACTTTTGTAGGCAAGCATAATCTAGAAACAATCGAAGATGTGCTTGCCTTTAAAGTATCTCTAAATAAAGAAATAGAATCTTGGATGAATCAAAGAAGATCTATTTACAATAAAATCAAAAGAACGCGTGATCCAAATTTGAAAAAACAATTAGAAATGGATCGTGATACGTTAACTTCTAAAATTGCACATGGGAAAAAGGAAATCAAAATATGTGAAGATATAGAAAAGAGAGTTCCTGATATTCAAGATAAATTAAAAATGGTGAATGCATTAGAAGATGAGCGTATCCAAACACAAAAAGAATATGAAAGGAGCTTGAATTTATGAACAGTGCAGATACTGCAGATCAAATGATGAAGATGACTTTAGAAGGTATACAGGTTGCCGCTGAAGTTGGTTTAAAAGCAGGCGGCATGGCAGCAAGATCTTTGGCTGTCACTTTATATGCTATTTTAAAAGACAATAAAAAAGTGAAAGGAAAAACAAATTTAAATAACTTGTTAAAGTCGGATAAAGAGTTAAAAGTCTTTGCTATTCATCATTCGGATTTAAAAAAGTTTTGTGAAGAAGCAAAACATTATGGAGTTTTATATTCTGTATTGAAAGAAAAGAATAATACAGATGGAATTGTGGATATTATGGTAAAAGCAGAAGATGCTTCTAAAATTTCAAGGATGGTAGACAAGTTTGATTTAGCTACTATCGACACAAAAGCAATTCGTGAATCTGTATTATCACAACAGAATATAGATGATGCTAAACCACTTAGTGATGAAGAGCATGATGCCTTATTGTCAAAGCTAATGGATGATAAGGAAAACCCCAACAAAGCTCGGACAAGCAAGGACGGTACTCCGTTCGAGCCATCTTCAAAAACATCGAAGAAAGAAAACAAGAAGAAAACCGTCGAAAGAAAAAGATTAACAGCTACTACGGATAGGCCTTCTGTTCGCAAGGAATTGAAGGACATTAAACAGCAGCAAAACCTAAAATCTTCTGCACCTAAGTATCCAGTTAAGAAAAAATCAAAAAAGAAAGTGAGATAACGATTATGCGAAAATGGTTTAAGAAAAATGATGACGAAATAATTGAAATTCAGGTAGATGATACAGAGAGAAGAATTATTGTTAGGGCATTAGCTGATCTAAGAGATAAACAGCGATTAGCTCATAAGAACTATGATTTTTTAGATTCTCTTATTGTAAAGGTTTGTGATGCAGACCATCCATCAATAAAAGATCACTATGAGAGATGCTAAGAACGACGAATATTTATTTCTAGGCTTATTACTCATTCCTACAATATGGTTTGCAGTTTTGATTGCACCATATATGGATCAAGGACTCATTCATGCACTACCTTATCTAAGTGAAGCATTGAATCATCCCTTTCAATTTCAATGGTGTGATAATTCTTTAAAAACGATTGGAATATTCCTGGTTATCTATGTTTTAGGAATTGGTATTTACTTATCCAACGAAAAGAATTACAGACAAAAAGAAGAGTATGGATCAGCTAGATGGGGATACATACGCTCTTTAGTGAAGAAACATTCGAATAAGGATTTCTTTGAAAATAAGTTATTTACGCAAAAAACACGAATGGATATTCATGGAAAAATTAAAAACGTAAATCTTCATACGGTTGTGATTGGTGGTTCTGGCGCTGGTAAAACTCGATATTATGCTAAGCCTAACATTATGCAGTGTAATACGAGCTATGTAGTATTAGATCCAAAAGGAGAAATTATCAAGAGCGTGGGTTATATGCTTGAAGATGAAGGATATGAAATCAAAGTTATTGATTTAATTGATATGTCTAAATCATTGGGATATAATCCATTTCATTATATTCAAAGTGACAAGGATGTATTGAAATTAATCACAAATCTAATTCGTAATACAACTCCAAAAGGATCTTCTACAAACGATCCGTTTTGGGAGAAAAGTGAAACAGCATTACTTGAAGCATTGATGTTATATTTATATCATTATGCGCCGGAGGATGAGCAAAACTTTACGATGGTAATGGAGATGCTGAATTATGCTGAAGTAAAAGAAGATGAAGATGATTATGAGAGTCCGTTGGATGAGTTATTTAAACGTCTAGAAACGATAGATAGTAATTCTTTAGCACTTAAACAATATAAAATATATAAACAGGCAGCAGGTAAGACCGCTAAATCTATTTTGATTTCAGTCGGCGTAAGACTTGCTGCTTTTAACTTGGAAGAACTTGCATCACTTACTAGATATGATGAGATGGAGTTAGAGCAGATAGGCGAAAGAAAAACAGCCTTATTTGCGATTATTCCTGATAATGATTCAACATTTAATTTTGTCATCGGTATGTTGTATACTCAGTTATTTCAAATGTTATATTATCAAGCAGATTTTGTTCATGGCGGCCAGCTTCCAGTGCCAGTACATTTTATTATGGATGAATTTGCCAATGTTGCTTTACCAGACGAGTTTGATAAGTTGCTTTCGACAATGCGATCACGACTTATTTTTGTATCCATTATTTTACAGAATTTGGCACAGATCAAAGCATTATATAAGGATACTTGGGAGTCGATTATGGGAAACTGTGATTCTAAATTGTATTTAGGTGGAAATGAACAAAGTACACATGAATATATAAGTAAGGAGCTTGGAAAGGCAACGATTGATACAAATACGTATGGTAAATCAGAAGGTAGAAGTGGAAGTTTCACAACAAATTCTCAGAGAACTGGAAGGGAATTGTTAACTTCGGATGAAGTTCGTTTACTGGACAATAATTATGCTGTTCTATTTTTGAAAGGTGAAAGGCCTGTTCGAGATAGAAAATTTAATTTGTTAAAACATCCTCGTATTAAACAAACAATGGATGGAGGTCGTGAACCGTACATTCATGGACAAGTGAATCATTTTATTGAGGATTGGCAAAATATTCTTCTTAGCAATAATGAGTATGAATTATTGGATGTAGAAGAAACAGAAAACTATTTAAAGGAGATTGAAGAAGATGAAGAAAATAAAAATGATTAGAAAAGTATTATTCTTTGCGTATATTGCATTGGTGATTGTAGGAAACTTTGCAACACCAGTTTATGCAGCAAATGATCCAGTTACTGTTGTAAATAACTTCAGTGAATTTATGTTTGGACTTATCCGAGCGATTGGAATGATTTTATTAGGCTTTGGAATTGTACAGGTAGGACTTTCTTTGAAAAGTCATGATCCAAGTCAAAGAGCGAATGGCTTTATGACGGTAGCCGGAGGAATCATTATTACATTTGCTAAAGAGATTTTGAATATTATTGTTGGATAGGATGGTGATTTCTAGTGAGTGGAATCATAGATAACCTAACTAGTGCCATCAATACCTGGAATTCTAAATTAGCTGAAATATGGCTGTTGTTAACAGAATCACCTGAAACTTTTAAAGGTGGTGATATTTGGCAAATCATAGTTAAAATACATGGAGCACTTCAAGCAATTGGATTAGCACTTCTTGTGCTGTTCTTTGTTTGGGGATTGATTAGAACCTGTACAAGCTGGCAGGATGTAAAAAGACCGGAACAGGCCTTTAAATTGTTTTTGAGATTTATTATTGCCAGGGGAATGGTGATGTATGGAATGGAATTAATGACAAAGATATTTGAGATAGTACAAGGCATTATTCAAGCTATTACTGAAACAGCAGGATTGGGAGTGTCGAGTGAAACTGTATTGCCACAGGAAATCATTGATGCAGTAAGCAATACAGGCTTTTTGGAATCTATTCCTTTGTGGGCAGTTACACTATTAGGATCCATATTTATAACAATATTATCGTTTGTGATGATTTTAACTGTATATGGAAGATTTTTTAAATTGTATATGTACACAGCTATATCACCAATCCCACTTGCGGCAGCTTCAGGGGAAAGCACACAGAATACGGCATTTACGTTTATTAAAAGCTATGCAGGAGTATGTTTAGAAGGAGCTATCATTGTCCTTGCTTGTATTATTTTTTCAGCTTTTGCATCTAGTGCACCTGTAGTTGATACTACAGCATCTAGCGTATCTATGGTATGGAGCTATGTCGGTGAACTGATATTCAATATGCTGGTTTTAGTTGGTTCTATTAAGATGAGTGATCGTATAGTCAAAGAAATGATGGGCTTGTGATTTTTTACTTCTCAATAATTAAGATATAAATGAAATTGTGAAGAAATCTATTCAGAAGAAGATACCAAATACTTTAAATTGAGAATGAATCTGATCTGTAAAAAAATTACAGTATCTATTGACCGTAAAAAAATTACGGTTATAATGAAACTGAGGTGATGTCAATGCTTAAACATTTCAGAGTTAATAATTTTAAAAATTTTAAAGATGACTTAGATATTGATTTTTCAGATGTGAATGGATATAAGTTTTCTCAAGATTGTATTACTAATGATTTGATTGGAAAAATGATTATTTATGGTAAAAATGGAAGTGGTAAAACAAATTTAAGTAAAGCTCTTTGTGATTTAAAAGAAACATTAACGATGTCTAATGATATGAAATCAAACCATTCTTTTATTTCAAATGCGAACTCTAATAACGAGATTACGACTTTTACTTATACCTTCCTATTCAATAATAAGAAAGACAAAGTGGTATATGAATATCAAAAAACAGATTTATTCAATTTAACCAATGAAGTATTAAATATAAATGGAAAAATCATTTATTCTTATGATTTTAAAAAGAATAGATTTATAGAAAAAAGCGAAGACTATTTTCATAATTCAGATATTTTCTCAATTTATCAAAAAAATACTAATCCATCATTACCATTTGTACGCTGGTTAGTAAATAATGGTGCTGTAGAAAAGAGTTCGGTTTTTAACAAGATGTATGAGTATGCAGTAAAAATAACACAAATATTTACTCCTACAACTGCATTGATTCAATTATCAAGAAATGAATTAGACGAACTTGATCGTAATGTGAATGATTTAGAAGATTTTTTGAATTATATGGGTATTGAATGTAAATTGTCTATGGAAAAACTGCCAGATGGTAGTAAAGAGCTTTATTTTGTATTTAAAAATAGAAAAGTAGCCTTCTTAGAGAATGCATCTAGTGGAACATTGTCATTGTTTAATTTTTATATTCGGTTTTTAATGCCACATAAAGAAAGTTCTATTCTTTATTTTGATGAATTTGATGCCTTTTTTCATTTTGAATTATCTGAAAAAATCATCCAATATATTAAAGAAAAATATAAAGATTCTTTGGTTATCTTTACTACGCACAACACAAATTTAATGAGTAATAAAATTATGCGTCCTGATACATTGTTCATACTTTCAACAAGTGGAAAATTAACACCGTTATGCAAAGCGACAGATCGTGAGTTAAGAGAAGGTCATAATCTTGGTAAATTGTATATGAATGGTGAGTTTGATGAAGACTAAAAATATATTATTTATAGTCGAAGGTAAGAATGATGAGCCACGATTTATTGAGCAACTTTTATCAAAATGTTATCCAGCATCAAACTTTAAAATATATTCTTATGAAGCAAATTTGCATATGCTTGCAAGCAGGTTAGAAAATGATTATTTTGATTTTGAAGAAGATGAATTAGATATATTGCTATTTTTAAAGTCTTACGAAACAAAATATAAAAAAATCTTTGACTTAAAATATACAGATGTATTTCTAATATTCGACTTCGAGCCTCAGCATCCAGATTTGCATTTTGATACGATTCAAAAAATGATTCGGTACTTCAATCAATCTGATGAAAGGGGAAAGCTATTCATTAACTATCCGATGATGCAGTCTTATAGACATTTAAAATCCTTACCTGATAATGCTTTTTTACAGACTAGATTGTATAAACAAGATTTTAAACACTATAAAGAAATAGTATCAAATGAAAGCTTTAATAACGACATTTCAACATACGATTACACAACATTCGTAAGTTTAGCATTCCATCATTTAACTAAACTATTATTCATTCAAAATAAAGAGAATCGAGCACCGACAATGGATGATTATGATCATTTAAATTATGCAAAAATATTTGATATTCAATACGAAAACTTGAAAAACAATTTTATTTGGATAGTTAATACATGTATTTTAATTCTAATTGACTACAAACCAAAAAATTTCTTTGATCAAATCACAAAACATGAAACATCATTTAAGTTACCCTATATCGAGCAGAGTTAATCTCTGCTTTTATTATGCCATTTTGGAGGAAAGGAAAATAACATGAAAGAATATATATTAAATACAATTGTACTAAAAACAGGAGATTCAATTGAAATAGTTGAACCTTCAACTTTACCTATGAAAGATAGAGTTATGTATAAGTTACAACATGAAGAGGATCGAGTTGTAATTGTTAGAGGAAATGGGAAGATGGTAATTCCTATGGAGAATATTATGTTCTCATCATCTATCCCTTTGGACATTATTCATGAGGATTTTGATGATGAAGTCTAATTTTGAAATTAAGATTAATAAGGAAATACGAGATTATACGGAGAGTATATTTTTTGGCTTATCTCTTCGACAAAGTATATTCTCTATTATAGCTTGTGGGATAGCTTGTGGTATTTTCTTTTTGTTGAATGACAAGCTAGGAACTGAAATAACTAGCTGGATATGTATGCTTGGAGCAGCGCCATTTGCTGCTTTTGGATTTATAAGATTTCAGGGTATGTATACAGAAGATATTGTTAAGACGGTATTTAATTCGTTGTTATTATCGTCTAGAGATTTAATCAATAAACCATTTAACTTGTATGATGAGGTTTTTGAGCCAATGATTAAACAATCAAGAAAGGAGTCAATTGTACATGATAAAAAGTTACGAAAGATTGAAAAAGCAGAACAAAGAAAGAATAAGAGTGCCTAGGACAGTGCAGGATACCATCCCAGTAGATTCGGTCTATAAGGATGGTATTTTTCGTTCTGGAAACAGATACACAAAGAGTTATAGGTTTTTGGATATTAATTATAAGATTGCATCTGGTGAAGATAAAAACAATTTATTTTTAACATATAGTGATCTACTAAATTCATTTGATCCATCTGTAATGACGAAAATTACCATTAACAATCGAAAGGTGGATATTAAAAAATTTAAAAAAGATATTTTAATTCCATTAAAGGAAGATAGTTTGGATAAGTATAGAGTTGAGTACAACGATATGTTATTGTCCAAGTTAGCTGAAGGTGATGATATTATTCAGGAAAAATATATTACTGTTACAGTTTTTAAAAGTAATGTAGAAGAAGCTAGATTTACTTTTTCTCGTATAACTGCAGAATTTTCAACTTTATTTTCTAGACTTGGAAGTTCTTGTATTGAATTGGATGCAGAAGAACGTTTAAAGATATTACATGATTTTTATCGAAATGAAACGGAGGAATTCCAATTAGACTTAACTGATTTAGCTAGGAAAGGACATTCTTTTAAAGATTTAATTACTCCAAGAATGTGTAAATACCACAATAAGTATTTTGAGTTTGACGGTAAATACGGTCGTGTTCTTTATTTAAATAATTATCCTGGATTTCTTAAGGATGAATTTGTATCGGAGTTGTGTGATTTGAATAAAAATTTGATGTATTCAATGGATATTATTACTGTGCCAACGGATGAGGCAGTCCGAGAAGTGGAGAATAAATTTCTTGGTGTTGAAAAGAATATTACGGATTGGCAAATGAAGCAAAATCGAAATAACAACTTTTCAGCAATCATTCCATATGATATGGAATTGCAACGCAAAGAGTGTAAGGAGTTCCTGGATGATTTAATTGTACGAGATCAAAGAATGATGCTTTGTAACATTACGGTTGTACATTTAGCTGATTCTATTGAAGAATTGAATAAGGATACAGAAACATTGAAGGCGGTAGCTCGTAAATATGTTTGTGAACTGGAAACTTTGTATTTTTCAAAAAGGCAATTAGATGGTCTACAAACAGTATTGCCAATAGGAGTCAACAAATTAAATATCACGCGTACTTTATTAACCGAAAGTGCGGCTGTATTCATTCCTTTTAGAGCGCATGAGATTATGCAAAAGGGTGGAGTTTGGTTTGGCCAAAATGCGATTACAAACAATCCTATTCTTTGTAACAAGGCATTGCTTCAAAATCCAAACTCTTTCTTTTTTGGTATTCCAGGATCTGGAAAATCATTCTTAACAAAAGAAGAAATTGAATTCTTGATCTTATCTACAGATGATGACATTATCATTGCAGATCCAGAAGGAGAATATGATTCCATAATCAATGCTTTAGGCGGACAAATCATACGTATTGGTACAAATAGTACGGATTATATTAATGCAATGGAAATGGTAGAGGGATATGGCGATAGTGGGAACTCAATTGCTGATAAATCTCAATTCTTAATGTCTGTATTTGAAAATTTAGATGCCAATCATGGAGGTATTACACCAATTGACAGATCTATCATCGATAGATGTGTAACGTTAGTTTACCAGGAAGCAAAAACCAATGGCTATGTACCAACGTTAAAACATCTTTATAAAAAGTTATTGGAACAAAATGAACCAGAAGCTAAATCTTTAGCTATTAAACTAGAATTATTTACAAATGGATCATTAAATATATTTGCTCATGAAACGAATGTAGACATCAAGTCTAGAATTTTATCGTTTAATATTTTTAATTTGGGAAAACAATTAAAAACATTAGGTCTATTGGTAATTACAGATGCCATTATCAATCGTGTAAATGAAAACTGGAGAAAAGGGAAACGTACGCATATCTTCATTGACGAGATTCATGTTATTTTTGAGAATGAAGAAAGTGCTACGTTCTTTGCTTCGGCCTGGAGACAGTTCCGAAAAAGAGATGCATATCCTACAGGAATTACTCAGAATGTTAAGTATCTATTATCGTCTCAACAAGGAATTAGTATGTTATCTAATTCTGAGTTTATTGTCATGTTAAATCAGTCGGCAAACGATAGAGAGGATTTAGCTAAATTGTTAAATATTTCAGAAGAACAGATGAGCTATATTACAAATGCTCCTACCGGATGTGGATTGATTAAATATGGTGGATCTATCGTTCCTTTTGTAAATAAGATGCCAAGAGGACTATTGTATGATTTAAATACTACAAGGCCAGGAGATAAAAAAATAATTGTCCCATAAATACAAAAGACTTATTAGATTTAATGAGTCTTGTTTATGTATAAAATGTTGAGGTATCAGCTAATTCAGAACAAGACATTTTCGAATACATCAACTAAGTTTTGGGACAATTAAAGTAAGCAAGTATTAAAGATGTTAAAGGAGTTGATGTAGATGAAAGATATAAAGACAAAACAGAAAGTACTATCCATAAAAACAAAGGATGTTAAAGGGAATGTGAATCATTTTATTAAGCGGCAAACTATTCACACAAGAAATAAGGAAGAAGATAAAAAGGTAGAACAGTCTGTTAAAACAAATCCGAATGTACAAGCTACAAATAACGTTAGTGAAGTTGCTAAGCAGACGTTTATAGAATCAAAGCAGCGTGCTACAAAATTTATTAAACATAAGCATAGAGAGCATAAGTTCAAAACTGCAGATAAGAAGGCAATGAGCGAATCTATTCCAGTACGCAATCAAAGAATTACTTATGTATCTAAGGCTAAGCAGCATGTCGTAAATAAAATAAATACTTCTAAGATTAAACAAACAACAGATAAAGTAGTAACACAACCGGCTATTAAGAGTACAACTAAAGTAGTAAAAACATCAATAGAAGTGATTAAGAAGAGTGTATCAACAATGAATACACTTTTTTCTTTTGGAACAGGATTGATTTTATTACTTGTTGTTACTTTATTTATTGGAACATTTAGTGTGTTGGCACAGGATGGTGGATCAAATAGTGAAATTGCATCTCTAAGTGATGAAGTTATTGCATATGAAGATACAATTCGAAAATATGCAAAAGAATATGATATTGAGGATTATGTCACGTTATTACAGGCAATTATGATGCAGGAGTCAGGAGGGAAAGGGAATGATCCAATGCAGGCAAGTGAATCAGGGTATAATACAAAATATCCTAGAGTACCTAATGGAATTACAGATCCTGAGTATTCTATTGAAGTAGGAACACACACTTTTTCTGATTGTTTAAAGAAAGCAAAAGTAAAGGATTCATCCGATACGGAACGTATATATTTGGCTTTACAAGGATATAATTATGGCTCTGGCTATATTGAATGGGCAATTCGTAATTTTGGTGGATATTCTAAATATAATGCACAACAGTTTTCTGATAATAAAAAGCAAGAGTTAAATGTATCCGGCTATGGGGATCCTTCTTATGTTGATCACGTTATGAGATATGTAGGGATCACTTTTAGAGGAGGCACAAATCCTAATTTTAATAATCTAGAAGCTTGGGTGACAAAGAATCCATACGCACAGGCTGGATTATATGGACAATGTACATGGTTTGCTTGGGGAAGATTTTATGAATTATATGGATATGATTCGGGCTTTAGCGGTGATGGAAGCAGTTGTGTGAAGGAATTGATAGCAGCACATCCTGATAAATTCGAACGATCTTCTTCACCAAAAGCTGGCGCAGTGTTCTCTGCTATTGGACATAATCATGTTGGTATAGTCATTGCAGTAAAAGATAATACTATAACCGTTCAAGAAGGGAATCTTGATGGTATTACAAATACATTTCAAGATGCAAAAAAGGATTGGCAAACAAAATCTTATACATTAGATCAATTAAGATCTATATATGGTGGAGTTGTGTTCGCTAACCCAAAGTAAAAGTGGAGGGAAATTATCATCTCCAAATATTTTATTTACAAGTATATTTTAAATGATGAAAAACTAATGTTACTAAAATTATTAACATTTTGAATATAACGGATGGGCTTGCTCATCCGTTATATTCACCACATAGCTGACGCTTTTGTTGTTTTGCACTTCGTACTCAACTAGCTAAAATCAAAAATGTAAAAAAGCCTTATCTAAACAACGTTTGACTATTTTACTATTGGAATGTTAAACTTCCAAAAATGATTCATTTTAATGCTTTTTATCTTGACATTATTAGCATATCTATGTGAAAATTAATGTAAAGATAACGTTATCTAGCATTCTCATAATAATTTAAAAGAATATAGATTATTGAGCAGAAAGCAATAAAATTTTATGTATTAATATTTTTTATGAATGTAGCTTATTTGTGTATCAACTAATTTATGGCTATAAAACTGTACTGCTTGTATAAAACGAAAGATTTATATGAGGAATAGTTTATCTCAGAATGTAGTCATTGGTCCAAAAAAATTGGTATTAAAAATCCACTGCTTACCGGTGCTAAGAAGTAGACTTGGTTTTATAAAGATTATTACGATTGATATAAAATCAGTAGATATATTTTTCAGTCTCAAAATATATCGTATCTTCTGAGTTTATTATCGTTATAGCGTGCCAGATATAGACAAAGTATAGAAAAATATAATAGAACCAAAATCAACTGATTTAATCGTCAAAATAAGCAGAAGATACTTAAATAAGAACTTAATGGTGAATTTTTTGTCTATTGATTATGTAATACAAACTAAAGAAAGAATAACAGGAGGAGAAAATGAAAAAACTACAGAGACTTTCGATAATCATGCTTTCTATAATCACACTTGCTTTCCCATTTTCAATATTAGCGGATTCTAAAAATATTCCTCACAACACCAAAATCAGTTTGCAATACGGAACTGCTGAAGCTTCGTGTTTGGATTCAATTGGAAGTTATTGGCTATTTGGAAAAGCATACAATACAAATAATTATATAAGCGGTGCTATTATTTATGATGGTTTGATAATGGCATCTGGGCAAAACGGTAAATCTAGTACTGATTTCAGTGCTAATTGGAATCCAAAAACAGCTTATTCGCACTCACATACTGCCTCTTCAGGATTAAGAACTAGATAATCAAAAGAGTTCCCTTATCAATAAGAGACTCTTTTTAGAAAGTTGAGATTTGAATTATGAAAAAATTATCATACCTGCTTGTTGCTATCCTAAGTGTATATATTTTTTATTCCGGATTCTCATCCTTTTCTTCTGATCAGATAAACAGAATGGATTCTTTTGCCACTTCAATTGGACAAACAACTAATAAAAAAGTAACAGGATTAAACCTGCAATTTAATGAAGATTTAGTTTCAACAATTCATGAATATTGTGAAGAGACAAACAGTACAGGAATTATAGAAGTTTACGAAAATACTGAAGGGTTTATAAAAAAGAATTTAATCTATATTTATTCTGCTGATCCAAAGGATTTGAAATCCCTATATATACGGAATGATCAAAAACAAATTGATTTTAAAAAGGATTCAAAGAATTATTATTCTACAAATATAAATGATAAGAATGCATATAATTATATTGACTATTTAAATCGAAGCTATTATGGAGATTACAATGACATATATGAATTTCACACTTTAAATGATTTGTTGAATCACACTCCAGGTTCTGAAATCATTACACTTTACTCTATTTCAAATAAAACTTCTACAAGTCAAATGAAAGATTATTTTAAAGAATTTATCCCTGAAAATAGCCAAGCACAAGGTATCTCAGATGTTGAAATTGTTCCTTACTCTATGCAAAAAGAAAAATTTTTGAATATGGTTTTTTTGAATGCAATATTAGGGACTGCATTGATTTTCGCTTTTATTTTTCTGAAAGATAGAAAAGAAATAGTGATACGTAAAATGCTAGGAAATTCAAACAAGAAAATTTTTATATCACTATATACAAAACATATCGCAATCTTATATGGTCTATTTCTTTTCTTAGAAATTATTTTATTCGCATTATTTGTTGGCCCTTATAGACCATGTGCCTCTTTATTCTTATACTATCTAATCAATGAGGGAATTAAGCTACTTTTCAGTTTAATTATGATAGGAATTATTTTGTTAATTTCAACGATAACCGTCAAATCAGTGAAGTATATAAAACAAAATGGTACTCAAGAAAATAAAACAGTTCTATCATTGGCTTTGAAAGGAATTCTGATTTTTGTTTTATTTCCTGTATTCTTAACAAACTGCGCGGATTGGATAGAATCAGTACACTATCTCTACATTTTGAATTTGAATGAAAGTCAAATGTCGAATAAAATTATAACAAACGGCATATCTGTGTCTTTAAATGAGGACTTATTTTATTCATCTGAACTTGTTAATAAACTGTATTATTATATGCAGGAACATAATGGAATATATGAGGATTTCGATATAAACAAGCGAATTGACTTCTTAAAAAATCATATGGACAGTGATTTAGAAATACCTGTTTCAAATGAAATACCATATATAGTTGTAAATAATAATTATTTAAAAGATTATACGATTCGCGATGAATTCGGAAATCCTTTAGATTTTAATCAGATAGAAGAATCTATTTTACTGATACCTGAAAATTATTCATTCAATCAAGATCAGATAAGCTATTATTCAAATTATGAAGATTGTAAGGTAATTCGAATCGAACCAAATCTTAGGTTTGTAAGACATATGCCTTATGTAGAAAATACGAAAGATTTAGAAAAAATAAATCCGGTAATTTTTATAGACCATAACTGGATGGAAGATACAAGAATTTCATCTGATAATTATTTTATCCCAATTGATACAAAAAAAAGTGTTTCAAATTTTAAAAGATTTTTAATTCAGAACAATATGGACAAAAAAGTAAAATTTTATTTAAGTGATTCTTATTTTGCACAGGTCAAGAACAAAAAAACATATGAATTGATTTCATTAACTATACTAATCGTTTTAATAAGCATAATTTTATTTGTTTACCAACTTCAAGCGATTGTCATTTTCTTGTTTGAAAAAAGATACTATTTGTCTATTCAATATCTTTTAGGGAAATCTTTCTACGAAAGATATTCATTATACTTAAGTATAAATATATTTCTTTATCTATCAGTGATTATTTTCTATGCATTATATTCTAAAAGAATATTAGAATCTTTTGAAATTGGCCTTTTAATACTTGGAATAGATTTGATATTTACCATTTTCACGTTAAAGAAAAAAGAATATGCTGAATGTGTAGATTCATTGAAAGGAGCCAGATAGTTATGAAGAAAATTGTAGAATTAGATTCGATTCAAAAGAAATTTAAAGAGAAAGTAATCTTTGATTCATTTTCTTGTACCATATATGAAAATGAGTTTGTTGCAATAATTGGAAAATCAGGATGTGGTAAATCAACATTGTTAAATATGATTGGCTTATTAGATAGTCCAGATTCAGGAGAAATCATTTTGTTTGGAGAAAAAGGAATTAAGCCATTTTCAAAGAAAGCCACTTTACTCTTAAAATCAAAAATAGGATATTTGTTCCAGAATTTTGCATTAATCGAAAATAAAACTGTATACGAAAATCTACAGATGGCGATAAATGAAAAAAATAATAAGACCGTAAATAAGTACATTGAAGACGCGTTAAAAAAAGTTGGCTTAAATGGATATTCAAAAAAATACATATATGAATGTTCTGGGGGAGAACAACAACGTATAGCCCTTGCTAGATTATTAGTTAAGCCATGTGAATTGATTTTAGCTGATGAACCAACCGGATCACTAGATGAAGAAAATAAACAAATTGTTATAAAACTACTCAAAGAATTTAAAAAAGAAGGATGTACAATTATAATGGTTACACATGATATACAATTAGCTGAAGAATGTGATCGCGTGATAGATTTGAATGGTCATAGTTAAAAATGGTAATCCGCAATTAGATACCAGCTAGATTAAAAGTTGTAGGGTTTAAAACACTATGAGTGTTTTAAGGTTATTGCTTTCTAAAAGCAAAAATCCCTATGACTTTTAAAGGTTGATTTATCCCTATCTATTTTTATATATTCG
>ENA-OPVT01001366-OPVT01001366.1-human-gut-metagenome-genome-assembly--contig:-NODE-1366-length-15604-cov-2.333848_pt1 | contig 15604 bp, 14 predicted proteins | sample MGYA00241499_ERZ501990 | MGnify/ENA primary metagenome ERZ501990 (study PRJEB25962, sample SAMEA2042104) | human gut metagenome | biome: human gut; feature: human-associated habitat; material: faeces...
AGTCTGCCTGTAAGCAGCGTTCCTTATTTGTATAGGCAACGAGCAAAAGCCCGGATTTGCTAAATGATGAGATTACTCATCAATACATTCCAGTTTGCTCACTGACACTTCATATGCCGTTCTTGTCTCTGTTTCTGTTTCGGATAATTTCTTTACATATTCTCTGCTTTGGATCCTTCCCAGTATACGCACATGTTCTCCTACATCGAAGTTCGATGCGTACCGTGCGTTTCTTCCCCAGCAGATACAAGGGATATAATCTGATTTCCCGTAAGGGCGGTTTACGGCAAGAAGCAGATCCGCAATCTCACGTCCTAAAGGGGTTTTTCGATATACCGGTGTCTTGCACATATATCCTTCCAGTAAAATATGATTTGTCTTTGCGCCGTCCGGTTCTTCTTCGATGAACTCCATTTCCCGTGCAAACACTGAAAGAACAAGTCTGTTTTTCTGTTCTTCATGACGGTTATATGACCGGAATTGTCCTGACACCATAATGCTTCTGCCTTTGTAATCTTGCGTTACATCGATGAGTCGTTCCGAGACCATGACCGGGATCCTGTCACTGGAATTGCTCAGCCGTTTCACGAGAATATCTACCATATAAAATCCTTCTCCGAATACTTCATGGCTGTATGTAAATTCCGAAGCCACCGATCCTATAACCGTTACCTGATTGTTCTCAATAATCTTATCTGACATGCTCTGTAATTCTCCTCTCCTCTTATCGCCGGGGTATCTGTCCGGCACTGCTTGTATTTTTGAGTCACTACTAAATTTATGTTTTTTTCATCTTGTTTAGAACTGATTTCATACAGAATCGTTCGACACAAAATTTCGACATGCGTTCTTGTAAAATGAAAATTTTATGATAAAATATAACAGTTGCAGTAAAACTATAACTATAAATCACTCCCTTAGCAGGGGAAAATAAAGAAAGAGTGTATATTTATGAAGACAAAACGTGAAGATGTAAGAAACATTGCCATCATCGCCCATGTTGACCACGGAAAGACGACATTGGTTGACGAGCTTTTAAAACAAAGCGGTGTTTTCCGTGAAAATCAGGAAGTGGCGGAACGTGTTATGGACTCGAACGATATTGAGCGGGAACGTGGGATCACGATCCTGTCCAAAAATACGGCAGTTCATTATAAAGGAACAAAGATCAACATTATCGATACGCCGGGACATGCGGATTTTGGCGGAGAAGTAGAACGTGTGCTGAAAATGGTCAACGGCGTGATCCTCGTTGTCGACGCATTTGAAGGCGCAATGCCGCAGACAAAATTTGTATTAAGAAAAGCGCTTGAATTAAGCCTTCCTGTCATTGTCTGCATCAACAAGATCGACCGTCCCGAAGCAAGACCTGACGATGTAATCGACGAAGTTCTTGAACTTTTCATCGATCTTGGCGCATCTGACGATCAGCTTGAGTGCCCGTTTGTATATGCATCCGCCAAAGCAGGAGTTGCATGCCTTGATCTGTCTGATCCGCAGCAGGACATGAAACCGTTATTTGAAACGATCCTCGAATATATTCCCGCTCCGGAAGGAGATCCTGAAGCTCCGACGCAGGTGCTGATCAGCACGATCGATTACAACGAATATGTCGGACGTATCGGTATCGGAAAAGTGGATAACGGAACGATCAGTGTGAATCAGGATATGATACTTGTCAATCACCATGATCCGGACAAACAGCAGAAAGTAAAGATCAGTAAATTATATGAATTTGACGGATTGAGCAAAACAGAAGTTAAAAGTGCAACGATCGGATCGATCGTCGCTATTTCCGGTATTTCTGATATATCGATCGGAGATACGCTTTGTTCTCCTGAAAAAGCAGAGGCAATTCCTTTCCAGAAAATTTCAGAACCGACGATTGCGATGCAGTTTATTGTAAACGACAGTCCTTTTGCCGGACAGGAAGGAAAATATGTAACTTCCCGCCATCTGCGTGACCGCCTGTTTAAAGAGCTGAACACAGACGTAAGTCTTCGAGTGGAAGAAATGGAAAATACAGACAGTTTTAAAGTGTCGGGACGCGGAGAACTTCATTTGTCCGTTTTGATTGAAAATATGCGCCGCGAAGGATATGAGTTTGCAGTAAGCAAAGCGGAAGTTCTCTATCATACGGATGAAAACGGAAAGAAACTTGAGCCGATCGAGACAGCTTATATTGATGTGCCGGATGAATTTACAGGAGTTGTAATCGAAAAACTCGGCCAAAGAAAAGGAGAACTTCGCAATATGGGGGTTTCCAACGGCGGTTACACACGTCTTGAGTTTTCCATTCCGTCCAGAGGATTGATCGGATATCGCGGAGAATTTATGACAGATACAAAAGGAAACGGTATCATTAATACAAGCTTCGACGGATATGAGCCGTACAAAGGCGATATCCAGTATCGTAAGCAGGGATCGCTTATCGCATTTGAGACAGGTGAATCTGTAACTTATGGTTTATACAGCGCGCAGGAACGCGGAACTTTGTTTATCGGACCGGGAGAAAAGGTTTATTCAGGTATGGTGATCGGCCAGAATGGAAAAACAGATGATATTGAGTTGAACGTATGTAAGACAAAGCATCTGACAAATACACGTTCCTCCAGCGCAGATGAAGCTTTGAGACTGACTCCGCCTAAAATTTTAAGTCTTGAGCAGGCTCTTGATTTTATCGACACCGACGAGCTTTTGGAGGTGACGCCGAAGACGCTGCGTATCCGCAAAAAAATCCTGGATTCAAGGATGCGGAAGAGAAGTATGATGAAATAAATTATGAAAATTTAATGAAATTTGAAGAATTTACAGAATTCAAAACGATTTATTATATACATTAGAGCTGTTCTGTGTTATAATATTTTCATAATATAAACATCCTTTTTACACATGTTTATGTTAAGTATATACAAAAAGGAGTTGAACAGCATGAATTTTATCATCAGCGGAAAAAACATTGAAGTAACACCGGGGCTTAAAGAGGCTATCGAACAAAAGTTAGGAAAACTTGAGAGGTATTTCACTCCTGAAACAGAAATCATCGTAACGCTTAGCGTGGAAAAAGGACGTCAGAAAATCGAAGTGACGATTCCTGTAAAAGGATCTATCATCCGCTCCGAGCAGACGAGCAGCGACATGTATGTGTCGATCGACCTTGTAGAAGAGGTTATTGAACGGCAGCTTCGTAAATATAAAAACAAACTTGTTGCGAAAAGCCAGGGACATCCTACTGCTGCTGTTCCGTCAGGAAGCATTAAAAAAGAGTTTATCGAATCCGACGACGAGTCATCTGATGACGATGAAATCCGCATCGTCCGCACGAAAAAGTTTGGTATTAAACCGATGTTCCCTGAAGATGCCTGCATCCAGATGGAACTGCTCGGACATAGCTTTTTCGTTTTCTCAAACGCAGAAACAGATGAAGTAAATGTTGTATACAAAAGAAAGGACGGATCTTTCGGACTGATCGAGCCGGAATTTTCATAAACTGACCGAATTGTCATTTTTCATCAGTAAACAGAATTAACGTACAGAACGCCCGCAAAACTGTTCGCACTGTTTTGCGGGCGCTTTGACTGTTGTGTAGCTGCCCCCCCGATAAGTTGTCTTGAAAGGTTTATGAGGAACTTCACATGAAAGATAAAATCAAATTATTGTCAATAGCCGCAGTATTTGTTTTATTGATATGCGCGGGATATTCGATACTTAGTTTTAAGCAGACTGATTTACAAAGTATCTTAAAAAAGGAAAGTTCTAAAAAAGATTTATTTATTGATCATAATGAGAGCAGAGTTTGTTCCATACAATATGAGGCGAAGGATAACCGGATAGAGAAGATTTATTTTGAATTTGCCGATAAATATATATTTGATATGGAGTCTAAGTTTTCGGTTTATTATGACAGCAATTATTTAATGATAGACTCTTTTGAATATGAGGTGTTAAAAAACAATCTGATCCATACGAAGTGTATTGAAAAGGGGAATGCACCTGCATCGTCATATCATGGAGTTATATCATGGTATAATAAATTCAATGTAGCCGGCTGTAACGTGACAAAAGTTACGATAGGTTTCAAGGTGATCGATCCGGAAATCGACCTGTCAAATATTACAGAGATTTTATCTTTGCATGAGGAATAAAGACGGGTATGATCTGACGAACCGGTTATCGAGAAACTGTAACAGTTCAGCCCACGCCATTCGTAAAACCGCACTGTGCGCTTATCGTGGCTGAATTGTTACGAGAAACTTTGTGAAAAGGATATCATATGTTGAGATGCGAACTCAAATGTGATATCCTTTTTTGAGTAGAGAAAAATCCGTTTTTGATTCAATAATGAGCCGCAGGAAAAAAACTTGTAGTGAACGATTGTTTTTGAAACGTGAAATGATACAGGCAGGAGGAAAATAAAATGATTAAAATAATGATGCATGGATGCAACGGAAAAATGGGAAGGATGATCACGGAGATCGTAAAAAATGATGAAAATGCCGTTATTACGGCAGGTGTTGACACATATACAGAAACGCCGAATGATTATCCGGTATTTGATTCGGTGGAAAAATGTACGGAAGACGCAGATGTTGTGATCGATTTTTCAAATGCGGGAGCAGTGGATTCGCTTTTGGATTATTGCGTGGATAAGAAACTTCCGGTTGTGCTTTGCACGACAGGACTTTCGGAAGAGCTTGCAAAAGCAGAGAAGGCGGCAGAGAAGACGGCGGTGTTAAAGTCGGCGAATATGTCTCTTGGAATTAATCTCCTTTTAAAACTTTTAAAAGATGCGGCAAAAGTGCTTGCTCCGGCGGGATATGATATTGAACTTGTGGAAAAACATCACAATCAGAAACTGGATGCCCCGAGCGGAACAGCGCTTGCACTTGCGGATTCGGTGAATGAAGCGCTTGGAAACGAATATCATTATGTATATGACAGAAGCACTGTCCGCCAGAAACGTGATGCAAAAGAAATCGGAATTTCAGCTCTTCGCGGAGGTACGATCGTAGGGGAACATGAGGTGATCTTTGCGGGAACAGACGAAGTGATCGAATTTAAACATACGGCATACTCGAGAAGCGTATTCGGAAAAGGCGCTGTCGAGGCGGCAAAATTCCTTGCCGGAAAAGAAAGCGGTATGTATGATATGAGCGATGTGGTCGGATTGTGACATCCGACGTACATGAGAGATATAAATTGTGCGGTGTATTGTGGAACAAGGGGGCAGACAAGCATGAAAGAAGAATATAAAGAACTGAAAGAACTCCAGAAACGGTATTTGACCCGATTGTCAGACTTATATCCGACAATCGCGGCGGCATCGACGGAGATCATCAATCTTCAGGCGATTTTGAATCTGCCGAAAGGAACAGAACATTTTCTGACAGATGTACACGGTGAGTATGAGGCTTTTTCTCATGTTTTAAAAAACGGATCCGGATCTGTCCGAAGAAAGATCGAGGATGTGTTCGGAAATACGATGAGTGCCGCAGATAAGAAATCTTTGGCAACGCTGATCTATTATCCGAGAGCAAAGATGGACCTGATCCGGCAGACAGAGACGAATATGGAAGACTGGTATAAAGTACATCTATATCGTTTGATCGAAGTTGCCAAAAGAGCGGCGAGCAAGTATACGCGGTCGAAAGTAAGAAAGGCGCTTCCCCCAAATTTTGCTTATGTGATCGAGGAACTGATCACGGAGAAAGCGGAGGTACATGATAAGGAATCATATTATAATGAGATTATTTCAACGATTATACGGATCGAGCAGAAGATTTTATCGAGGCAATTTCAGAGTTGATCCAAAGGCTCGTTGTAGATCATCTGCATATTGTCGGCGATATTTATGACAGAGGTCCCGGTCCTCATATTATTATGGATAAACTGATGTCTTATCACTCTGTCGATATTCAGTGGGGAAATCATGATATACTTTGGATGGGAGCGGCTGCGGGACAATGGGGCTGTATTGCGAATGTGATCCGCATCTGTGCACGTTACGGAAATCTCGATATTTTGGAGGATGGATATGGGATCAATCTTCTTCCTCTGGCAGCATTTGCCCTTCGGATTTACGGGGATGATCCGTGTATTTGTTTTCGGTTAAAAGCGGTTGAAGGGATAGATCCTGATGAGATGCAAATGAATATGAGGATTCATAAAGCAATCTCCATCATTCAATTTAAAGTGGAAGGGCAGATCATCCGTCGGCAGAAAGCATTTCATTTAGAAAACAGGGCGCTTTTGCACAGAATTGATTTTGAAAAAGGTACGATTGAACTGGACGGAAAGAAATATCCGCTTTTGGATACGGCGTTTCCTACAGTCGATCCGAAAGATCCGTACGCTTTTACTCAAGAGGAAGAGGAGATCATGAAGCGGCTTGAAAAGGCGTTTCTGCACTGTGAGAAGCTTCAAAGGCATATGAGGTTTTTGCTGAACAAGGGAAGTTTGTATAAAGTTTACAATGATAATCTTCTCTATCACGGATGTGTTCCGCTCACAGAAGACGGAAAATTGAAAGAAATTCGGCTTTTCGGCAAGTCTTACGGTGGAAAAGAACTTTATGATGTTCTGGATTCTTATGTGAGAAAAGGCTTTTTTGCTCTTGATGAGAATGAAAGGCAGGATGGAAAGGACATCATGTGGTATATATGGCTGCATCCTGATTCTCCGCTTTTCGGAAAAGATAAGATGGCAACTTTTGAACGGTATTTTCTGCAAGATGCGGAAACTCACATAGAGAAAAAGAATCCGTATTACTCCCTGCTTGAAAATGAAAAAGTTATCAATCAGATATTGGAAGAGTTTGGGTTAGACCCGGCGGTGTCTCATATTGTCAACGGACATGTTCCGGTGAAACGAAAAGACGGGGAAAATCCCGTGAAATGCGGCGGGAAAGTGCTTGTGATCGACGGCGGATTTTCCAAAGCGTATCAGAAAGAAACCGGAATTGCAGGTTATACTTTGATCTTTAATTCATATGGACTTCTGCTTGTTGCGCACGAGCCGTTTGAATCTACAGAGTCGGCGATCGCAAAGGAAAAAGATATCCATTCCGAAACGATGATAGTGAAAAGAGTCAGGGAGAGGCTTTTAGTCGGAGATACGGATATCGGTGAGGAACTCAAACGTCAGGTAAAAGATCTTGAACGACTGCTTGTCGCATACAGAAACGGTGAGCTCAGAGAAAAACGATAGCAGGTATCGGATATATAACAGAACATAAAGAGAATATAAAACAGATAAATAAAAGTGAGGTTTGTATGGGAAAAGAAGAAATTCAGGAGTCAGAACCGCTTCGGATCTATTTGAATGAGATAGGGGAGATTCCTCTGTTGGACGAGACGGAAGAAAAAGAATTGGGCAGAAGAATCTCAGACGGAGACGAATCCGCAAGAGCGAGACTGGAAGAAGGGAATCTTCGTCTCGTCGTTTCTATCGCAAAACATTATACGGGAAGAGGTTTGCCGTTAATGGATCTGATTCAGGAAGGAAATATCGGATTGATGCATGCTGCCGAAAAGTATGACTATACGAAAGATAACCGTTTTTCAACTTACGCGTCATGGTGGATCAAAGAGGCAATTACAAGAGCCATCGATCAGCAGTCAAGAGAAATTCGAGTTCCGGTTCACGTTGCGGAAAATATAAAACGGGTGCAAAAAGCAGCAAAAGAACTGCAGCAGGAATTCGGAAGAGAAGCAGAACCGGGGGAGATTGCAAAGAAGCTTGGCGACCGGACAGAAGAGGAAGTGAAAAATATTCTTTCTTATATTCGAAATCCGGTATCTTTGGAAACTCCGGTAGGGGAAGATGGCGAGGACAGTCTTGGAGATTTTGTAGAAGACAGATCTGAGACGACGCCGGAAGATGCGATGGACGTTCTTGTCAGGAAAGAAGAAGTACAAGAACTTCTTGAAACTTTGAACGACAGAGAGAAAGAAGTGATCAGCCTTCGGTTTGGATTGGGGAAAGACCGCACATATACATTAGAAGAAATCGGTGAAAGTCTTGGTATAACAAGAGAGCGTGTGCGTCAGATTGAATCAAAAGCGATGGAAAAACTGAGGAAAAAGGCTCTGTAGCAAAAAGAAAAAATCCCGAATGTATAAATATTGAAAATATTGCAGATATTAGAACTACAACAATATTTATGGAAAGGGAGATATTCTTATGAAAAAAATGAAACAACTCATTTTGCTGACGCTCTGTGTGTTCACTTTGTTTGGCATGACAGCATGTGCGGGCAAAGATAAAACAGATAATGCGGCGGATCAGACGACAACGGATAAAGACAGAGACAACGATCGCAACGATGCGTCGGACAAGTCAGATAAAAAAGGAGACGGTATTCTTGATGATGCGGTAAATGATGTGACTCAGGGAGTTGATGACGTAACAGATGATGTCACAGACGGAATTGACGATGTGACAGACGATGTCACAGACGGTGTTGACAATGCGGCGGATGATCTGACTGATGAAAACGGAGCGAAAAAAGAAGGCGACCGTATGAAAAATACAGATCAGGGAGATGCAACAGGAAATGCCGATGACTCTATGAGATAGTTTTTTGTCGCATGATAAGAACAGTTATAAAATAATCGGGATTGATTCGACCGCAGAGAGAAGGAACTTTATGTCTGCGGTCGATCTTGTAATAGTGTAAACAATACATAAGGAGAAGGGCAGATGAAATTCAGACCGTGCATTGATATTCATAACGGAAAAGTAAAACAGATTGTCGGTGGAAGTTTAAAAGATGAGGGGAACATGGCAAAGACGAATTTCGCATCTGATTTAAACGCCGCATTTTATGCGAATATGTATAAGGAAGATTGTCTGAGAGGAGGTCATATTATTCTTTTAAACAGCCGGCAGTCAGAATATTATGAACAGACAAAACAACAGGCGAAAGAGGCTCTTCGTGTTTATCCGAAAGGACTGCAGATAGGAGGAGGGATTACAGACGAGAATGCATATGAATATATAGAATGCGGAGCGAGCCATGTGATCGTCACATCGTATGTGTTTCGCGGAGGAGAATTTTGCAGAGAAAATCTAAAGAAGCTTGTTCATGCCGTAGGAAAAGAGCATATCGTGCTCGATTTGAGCTGCCGAAAACAAGGTGAAGATTATTATGTAGTTACAGATCGTTGGCAAAAATATACGAATCTACGTTTGAACGCCGCTGTTCTTGAGGAATTATCTTCTTATTGTGATGAGTTTTTGATCCACGGCGTTGATGTAGAGGGAAAACGATCGGGAATGGAAGAACAACTTGTACATATGCTTGGGCAATGGGGAAAAATTCCGATTACATACGCCGGAGGAATCAGTTCGGAAGACGATTTGGAACGGTTTCGGAGTTTGGGCGGCGGACAACTTGACTTTACGATAGGAAGCGCCCTCGATCTTTTCGGAGGAACTGTTTCATATAGAAAAATTGTGAACAAATATAACTGATGAAAAGATGCATAACAGGTGACTATTTGAGAAAAAATGGTATATTTTGAAAGGTCTGTTTGGTATTAATAGATAGAAAAGAGCATGATATAAGCGGTGCAAATGTACAACAAGCAATACAAATGTATAAATTGACATTTTTGAGAAAATTTGCTATTCTGATAAAGAGCAAAGACATAGATGGCAGCTTTGAGCGGGTGGATCAGATATTTTCTATGCATTATGCCGGAGAATATCGGATCTTTTTTTCTGCCTGTATTCGCGCAGCATTTTATGCAGAAATCTGCAATGACATCGAAAACAGATCTGCCGCTTCGGTCTGATATTATTGATAAAGGAGTGGAAGAATGCAAAAGAAGATTAGAAAGATCGTATCATCGATTCTTGCTTCCTGCATGGTTATTAGCGCATTTGCGGGCATAGCTCCGCAAAAAGCAGAGGCGAAGACAACGCTTGTCAATGTTGCCGTTAACGGTACGGTAAGTACGCAGAACGGTGAGAATGGAAGTTATGTAATCGGAAACATCAATGACGGTGATCCGAAAACAAGCTGGCAGACACAAGGAACGTGGCCTGCAACGGCTGTGATCCAGTTGGATAAAGGACGCAGTATTTCAAAAGTGGCTGTAGAACTTGGCGAAGACGGGGATAACAGTACAGGAAGAACGGCGCTTGTGACAGTTCAGTATGCACAGAACGGCATTACAACGGATTTGATTGATTTCGGAAGCAAGAGAATGACGGTAGATTCAAAAGAAGAGTTTACAGCGGACGTGCCGAAGTCGGCAACGCATATTTATGTAACGCTTTCCGATCCGCAGAATTCTGATGGAAGTCAGGGCGCGTTCTGGCCGTCGGTTCAGGAAGTGGAAGTGTTTGAAGAGCAGGAAGAAAAAGTGTCTGATTACAATAACATTGCAAATCAGGCGAAGATCACAACAGACGGAAACGAAAATCAATCTGAAGGATCAGCAAACCTTGTTGACGGAAACGACAAAACATTGTATAAGTTCCACAATGAAGCGCAGACTTCAGAGAAGTACATCGCTTTGAATTTTGACGAGGCAAGAACGATGGATGCGTTCCGCATTGCTTTTGAGCATGTGGGAGATACGGACAGTGTTGATTTCGCGTTCGAGTACAGCATCCTGGCGAAGAAAGCAGGAGACAGCGATTATACGAAGATTGCAGATCACCAGAAGGCAAACCGTACAGATAATTATGCGCAGGTTTATAAGTTTAATGCCGCGCAGTATTCAGAAGTGAAGATTGTTATGCATTCTTGTAAGACACAGGGCGGAACGCAGAACGGATGGCCGGCAGTGGCAGAGTTTGAGGTGTACGGAAGCGAGATCGAAGTACAGGATACAGGCAGTATCGCATTTAAGAAACCGGTACATACGCCGTCTGGAAAAAATACGGCGAAAAATATTACGGACGGAAGCAAAAAGACACAGTGGACCGGCGCATATTATCCGTCTTATGTAGATATTGATCTGGAGAAAAATTATAACCTTGATACGGTAGAAGTATATACACCGGAGAATGGATATTCTCAGTATACGATCTATACAAGTATGGACGGAAGAGATTTTGATAAACTGGCAGAGAAGACATCAAAAGATTCCTGTGATGCTGAAAAGGGAGAAGTTTACCAGGCGGAAGGAAAAGAGGCGACTAACATTTGGGCTCCCTTCCTGATGCCTTATCAGGGTATTTATCGTTTGTATTATTGTGTATCGGCATTCGGCAGGAATACATCCTATATCGGTATGGCCGAGTCGGATTCTCCCGAAGGTCCCTGGATACAGAAAGGGTGTGTGGTCAAGACAGGGGAAGGGGATGCGATGAATGCCATAGACCCTTCTGTTATTGAGGACCCGGAAACCGGAAAGTGGTGGATGCATTATGGCTCTTATTTCGGCGGTCTGTACTGTGTGGAACTGAGTCCCGAAACAGGAATGACTATGCAGCCGGAGGATCATGGGCACTTGATAGCACGCCGGGCCAATTACCGGAAAGACAATCTGGAAGCGCCGGAAATCATGTATCAGCCGGAACTTGGCAAATATTATCTGTTTACATCCTACGATCCGCTGATGACTACCTATAATGTACGTGTCGCTTATTCCGATTTTCCCGAAGGGCCTTTTGTGGATTTCTATGGAGAGGATATAAAAGATACAACGAATAATGTTCCCATTTTGACAGCTCCTTACCGCTTCGAAAATCATCCGGGATGGGCGGGAACGGCTCATTGCGGTCTTATTGATGCCGGTGACGGCCGTTATTTTATGGCTCATCAGGGACGGCTCTCTCCTCAGAACCAGTTGATGGATCTGCATGTACGTGAAGTGTTCTTTACTGTAAACGGATGGCCTGTGGTTTCTCCCGAACGCTATGCAGGTACTGCTCCGCGCTCTTTCACTAAAGAAGATTTGGCAGGTGAGTGGGAAATTATCCGTATTCAGGAACCGCCTCTGGAACGTAGCTTGGAGGCCGGTCAGATAATGTGGGGCGAAGGAGACTTGCGAAATGGGGAGCAGGCATTGTCTGCCCGTGTCGTTTTGGAAGCAGATGGCAGTGTTGGAGATGCAACTTGGGATTTTAATGTTAAAAAACAACTTCTTACTATAAAAACAGCCACAGAAGATATTAACAATTTGATTATCTTTGCCGGACACGATTGGGAAAATGAAACAGAAACCATTCTCTTTACCGGCCTGGATGCTCAAGGGCATTCGGTATGGGGAAAGAGAATTAACTAATAAAAATTAATAATATTACTATCATGAAATTACACCGAACTCTATTCACAGCATGGGTATTTGCTGCCGGAGTAGCGCTACATGCACAGAATGCGCACAACATGGTCGTGCAGACCAATAAACTTGGTGCGGAAATACAACCAACCATGTATGGTTTGTTTTTTGAGGACATTAATTATGGAGCCGACGGAGGATTGTATGCCGAACTGGTAAAGAACCGTTCATTCGAATTCCCGCAACGTTTTATGGGGTGGAATGTTTTCGGTAACGTGACCTTGATGGATGACGGGCCGTTTGAACGAAATCCGCATTATGTCCGTCTGGGTAATTCCGGGCACAGGGAAAAACATACAGGGATTGAAAACGAAGGTTTCTTCGGTATAGGTGTCAAGGAAGGAGCCGAGTACCGTTTTTCCGTATGGGCACGTGGTGAGAACCAGAAACTTCGCATTGAATTGATCAAGAATGATACGATGGAGGAACGTCAGGCTTTTGAGTCAAAAGAACTGACAGTGAACTCGAAGGATTGGAAACAATATGAGGTGATATTGAAATCGCCGAGAACGGAACCCAAGGCTCATCTCCGTATTTTCCTTGAAAGTGCGGGAACGGTGGATCTGGAACATGTTTCTCTTTTCCCTGTGGATACTTGGAAAGAACGTAAGAACGGGCTTCGCAAGGACTTGGTGCAGGCTTTATATGATATCAAACCCGGTGTTTTCCGTTTTCCCGGCGGCTGTATTGTGGAAGGTACGGATGAGGCTACCCGTTACGAATGGAAAAAAACAGTAGGTGCGGTAGAGAATCGTCCGTTGAATGAAAACCGCTGGCATTATACGTTCAAGCATCGTTTCTTCCCCGATTATTTCCAGACTTACGGACTGGGCTTCTTTGAGTATTTCCAGTTGTCGGAGGATATAGGCGCCGAACCGCTGCCTATTCTGAACTGCGGATTGATATGTCAGTATCAGAATGACCCCGACCAGCAGGTCAGCTTGTCCAAACTTGATTCGTATATACAGGATGCATTGGATCTGATTGAATTTGCCAATGGTGATGTTACGACTACTTGGGGAAAAGTTCGTGCGGATATGGGACATCCTGCTCCCTTCAACTTGAAGTTCTTGGGTATTGGCAACGAACAATGGGGACCGGAATATCCGGAACGTCTGAAACAGTTTGTCGAGGTGCTTCGTAAGGCGCATCCCGAAATCAAGATTGTCGGCAGTTCGGGACCTCAGTCTGAAGGTAAAGACTTTGATTACTTATGGCCGGAAATGAAAAATCTGAAAGTGGATTTGGTGGATGAGCATTTCTATCGTCCCGAAAGCTGGTTCCTGGCACAAGGTAACCGTTATGACAATTACGACCGCAAAGGTCCGAAGGTCTTTGCCGGAGAATATGCTTGTCATGGAAAAGGCAAGAAATGGAACCATTTTAATGCTGCTTTAATGGAAGCTGCGTTCATGACCGGACTGGAACGGAATGCTGATGTGGTGCACATGGCTACTTATGCGCCTTTGTTTGCTCATGTGGAAGGGTGGCAGTGGCGTCCGGATTTGATTTGGTTTGATAATCTGAATTCCGTCCGTACTTGCAGTTACTATGTGCAACAGCTTTATGCTCATAACAAAGGTACTCATGTGCTGCCTCTGACTATGGATAAAAAAGCAGTGAGTGGTCAGGAAGGGCAGGATGGCTTGTTTGCCAGTGCCGTATGGGACAAGAATGAAAAGGCATACATCGTGAAGATCGCCAATACTTCGGAGGATGTTCAACCGGTATCATTGACTTTTGCCGGACTGAAGAAGAGCGATAAACTGGCTGAAGGTAAATGCATTTTGTTGCAGTCTGCTGATTTGGACAAGGATAATACGGTGGAAGATCCGGATGTTATTACTCCAAAGGAAAGTGTTGCTGCTATTGACGGTAATGTGCTGAATGTGGAGGTTGCTCCCAAAACCTTTGTCCTTTATAAGTTTGTCAAAGAAAACAAAAAATAAAAGATGAATCATTGCTTATTAGTTTGGGTAATATGTTGGTTTGCCGCCATCGGTAAGGTGGCGGCACAGGCCGACACAACTTTTATGGCCAAAGGTAATCCGGTGGTCACTTATAAATATCTAGGTGATCCGGCTGCATTGGTACACGATGGTACCCTTTATATCTATGCCGGGCATGATGAGTGCCCCCCTCCCCAGCAATACTATTTGATGAATGAGTGGTGCATTCTGTCTACCAAAGATATGAAGACATTTACCGAACATAGCTATAAAATGCAGGCCAAAAGCTTTGCATGGGCTAAAGGCGAAGCATGGGCCAGTCAGGTTATTGAGCGCAACGGGAAATTCTATTGGTATGTTACTGTAGAACACAAGGATATTCCCGGCAAATCTATCGGTGTGGCTGTGGCGGATTCTCCGGTCGGTCCTTTTAAAGATGCGCGTGGCTCTGCCTTGGTGACCAATGACATGACCACGGAATACACTAAAATAGGCTGGGATGATATCGATCCGACCGTATTTATAGATGATGATGGTCAGGCATATCTTATTTGGGGAAATACGCAATGTTATTATGCCAAATTGAAAGAGAACATGACGGAACTGGATGGACCAATAGTTCCTGTTGACCTTCCCCGCTTTACGGAAGCTCCTTGGATTCATAAGCGTGGTGAGTGGTATTATCTTTCATATGCTTCGGAATTTCCGGAGAAGATTTGTTATGCCATGAGCAAAAGTATTACGGGACCTTGGGAATATAAAGGCATTTTGAATGAACTGGCCGGAAACTCAAATACGAATCATCAAACTATTATAGAATTTAACGATGAGTGGTATTTCATTTATCACAACGGCGCTATCAACCCTCACGGTTGCGGTTTCCGTCGCTCTGTCTGTATCGACAGGTTGTATTATAACCCTGACGGAACCATGCAACGTATCATTATGACTACCGAAGGAGTACAAAAATGATGTGTAAAAGTCTGTAGTACTAACATCCCATTACTCTAGGGCAGATTGAATCTGCCCGATAACACTAAAGGGTAAATTTGCGGATGTATTTGGGCGGAAGTATTCCGCCCATAATAAAAAATGCCTTGCATAGAATGATTACATCTTTATTCTCTTATTGCGTACTTGCCTCAGAATGGTCTGCAACTCAAATACTTTCTCAGGATACTTTTCTGCTACATTCTCTTGTTCGCTCACCTTTTCCATTTCATATAACTGGGGAACGTTCAGGTTTCCGGTCTCTATTTTTTCTGCCTTCATGAAAGTGGTCGGATCATCATTCGGTTCAATGTATTTCCAATCTTTGGTACGAACAGACAACACGTGATTAGAAGCAAGCTCAATTAC
>ENA-OPVT01001393-OPVT01001393.1-human-gut-metagenome-genome-assembly--contig:-NODE-1393-length-15286-cov-10.472851_pt1 | contig 15286 bp, 13 predicted proteins | sample MGYA00241499_ERZ501990 | MGnify/ENA primary metagenome ERZ501990 (study PRJEB25962, sample SAMEA2042104) | human gut metagenome | biome: human gut; feature: human-associated habitat; material: faeces...
CAGAGAAAATGCCAGTGGTGCGGCAAACCATTTATAGCACACACGATGGTAACACGGTTTTGTAGCAAATCGTGTACAGAAAAAGCGTATAAGGACAAGAAGCGCAAGCAGAAATTGCAGGAGTACGAGGCGAAGCAAAACGAGCAACCAATGCAGGAAGTCGGCATTGTGGGAGGCAAACCGTTCCTCTCCCCTGCCGAAGCCGCTACCCTTTTAGGCATCAGTCGTGCCACCATCTATCGGCACATGGCTGCCGGTATCATTCGGGCGTTGCAACTTCGTGGGCGCACCATCATACGCAAATCCGACATTGAAAAGATGTTCGACAATGCGCCCGACTACAAGAAACGCAGCTATGGACGGAAACAGACCGTCCTCTATTACACCACGAATGAGATTTTGGAGAAATACCAAATCCAGAAGAAAACCCTGTATCGTCGCTGCAAACTATACAACATTCCAAAGGTTGAAGAAGGTAACCGTGTATTCTACAACCGCACCCTCATAGACAAGTATTTTGCCGACCTTGCCGAAGAAATCAATCCGGACTGTTATTATACCCCGGAGCAGGTCATGGAAAAATACGCCATGAGCCGTAATGCCGTTGTCACCTTTGCCCTGCGGCACAATATCCCCCGAATCAACCGTCACCACGAGGTGTATTATTCCCGTGCTCATATAGATGCTATCAAAGAGAAACAGGACAAGCTGAATCCTGACTATTATACCTATTCGGAAATCACCGAGAAATACGGGCTTACCAAGATAAACATCAGCTATTATGTCAACAAATACGATATAACGAGGTTCAAGCAAGGAAGCCGGACTATGGTGTTGCGCACCGAATTTGACAAGGTATATCGTGAGCACCGGGACGGTACATATACACCCAAGAAGCGCGAAAGCAAATCCGATCAGCAGATACAGAAAGAGTCTTTTACAATTCCCGACGGATATTATTCGTCAGAACAGATTGTAGTCACATATCAGATGACCAAGAAAACCATTTGTAGGCTGTGCCGTGAAAACGACATCCCGAAAATCAGTCACGGAGGATTCAACTATTACGAACAACTGGCAGTAAACCGTTTCTTCGCCAAATACAAGGCTGCTGACAATATCAAAGAATGGATTGGCGCAGAACAGATGGAAGCAATATACGGTATGAGTAAAGATGCCAGATGCTCGTTTGTACATCGCCACAAAATCCCCTCACGTGTAGTTTACGGTAAAGTCCAATACTCCAAAGACCATATCGACATTATCAAGAACGGCGGTTTCGACCAACGCGAAAAGTATTACAGCGTAGCTGAAGCCATGGAAAAATATGGTTTGCGCAGGGATGATGTCTATAACTATGCACGCTATAACAACATCCGAAAAATGCACCACGGCAAATCCATGTTCCTGCTGAAAGAGGATTTTGACAAGGTGATGGCTGAAAAATCCGTCACCTGAAAATTATTCCATACAGACAGGAAAATTACTCCTGACGATTATAGGTCTGCATTGAACCATTTCGTTGGTTTGCAGCAAATTAGTAACAATAATATAATATAGTAGAGTATGCACGAATGTAAAACTGTAACATTGAGGACAAGACCTCTAAAGAACAAAATGTTGTCGTTCTATCTGGATTATTATCCGGGATATAGAGACAAGGAAACGATGAAAGTAATCCGTCACGAATCGCTTGGCATTTATATCTATGCCAATCCGAAGAACAAACGGGAGCAGAATTTCAACGATGTAATGACCGAGAAAGCCGAAGCCATCCGTTGTCGCAGATTTGAATCGATTGTAAATGAACGGTATGACTTCTTCGACAGGTACAAACTCAAGGGTGATTTCTTGGAGTACTATCGCCAGCAGCTCCGCAAGCACGACCAGAAATGGGAGTTCGTTTATCTCCATTTCAAGAACTTCGTACACGGCAAATGCACCTTTGAAGAAATAGATATCGACCTGTGCAACAAGTTTCGGGAATACCTTCTGAGCGCCAAAAAACTAAGACGCAACGGACGTATCACACGAAACTCTGCATCAGGATACTGGTCTACTTTCAGAGGATTCTTGAAAATACTATATCGTAATGGGATGATAAAGACCAATGTCAATGACTTCTTGGAAAAGATTGAAACAGAAGACACTATGAAAGAAGCTTTATCTGTTGAAGAATTGTACCAGTTAGCTGAAACGCCATGTAAAAAGCCTATTGTGAAAATCGCATCGCTGTTTTCCTGTATGACCAGCTTGCGCATCAGCGATATCCTCGTCCTACGTTGGGAAGATATAGTGGACTACTCTGCCGGAGGGAAATGTGTGCATATCATCACACAGAAAAACAAAGCGGAAGACATCATTCCCATCAGCGAGGAGGCATTAGGGCTGATAGGATACAGTTCTGAGAAGAAAGGTCTGGTATTCAAGGGACTTATGCGTAGTTGGACACAAGTACCAATGAAAGAGTGGATTCATTCTGCCGGAATAACCAAGAACATAACATTCCATTCATATCGGAGAACATTCGCAACCCTCCAAGGTGCTGCCGGTACAGACATCCGTACCATACAAAGCTTGATGGCGCACAAAAGCATCACCACCACGATGCGTTACATGAAAGTCGTGGACAGCAACAAGCGTGAAGCCAGCAAGAAAATCACTTTGACACGCAAGGGTTGAACTCCCCTATTTTGCCCCATTACATAGGCTTAGAGTATGATTTTCGAGAGATTATCATACTCTAAGCCTATATTTTCTTAAAAATTGACCGATTTACTGCACTTATTTATAACTATCTGGAAATGTGCTTATAACTTTGCACTATCATTTCATCTAAACAACAATAGATTATGACAGATAGTATTCAAATTCACAGAAAAAAGGCAAGTTTCATACTTGCGGTAAGCGTTACTTCATACTCGGTAATCGCCACTTATCTTTACAACTGCCATCAAATAAACCTAATGGAATATACCACACCTATTATATTGAGTATCGTGATCTTAACTCTTTCATGTGCGTTCTCTCAAAGATTTTTCTATCGCTACCTTATCAAGAATAACGTATGTATTTCTTTTGGCAAGCAAAAAGAATCCATCCCACCTGAAATCACGCAGCCATCTGATACCATTACCGCGGAAGTAGAAGTTATAGAAGTGCCGACAGCAAGGAATGATTACACAAATGGTTATGACGAACGCATAGCTGAAATAGAACGAGAAAAGGCAGAGCAGCAAGCTGACATTATGCGTGTTATGCATGAATATACCACATATAGTATGGCTGAGTTCCTTTCAAAAGACGACCTTATTACACTTCACGAAAACATAGAGTGCTTTGCCCATGGGCAATGTGATTTATACAAGTCCATACGTTCCAAATTCGACAACCCATTAAACACTCTCGATATACGGCATTTTGTATGGAATATCGGTATAAGGTTGAATATCTCGGTGGAAAAATGCGCAGAATTCATAAAAACCATATTCCCACACGAATTGAAAAATGCTACTCTGTTTTATTTATCAAAAAATCTACGGACTACAGGTATTTGTAAAATCCCACTTGATATTCCCCTAAAAGGAGAGTATTATTTCAATTGCCTCAAAAAAGCAGACGATGAGACAGCTGGTTCTGACCGACTGAAATGATTCCGTCGCTGACGGGAAAATTACCCTCTGCTGACGAAGGTCTGCATAGTATCATTGTGTTGGTTTGCAGCATGTTTAACAAATAAAACATTTGAATCATGTCTAAGAATCAATTCACATTCAATGACCTTCCCGAAGTGCTGGGAGAGTTATGCGACCGAATCGCAAGTATGGAAAGTCTGCTGACAGAGAAACTTTCCAAGCAGAACGAGGTCAAGGAGAACACGCACGTCCCCATGACCGTGCAGGAGGCTTGCGCCTATCTCAAAATGCCGCTATCGACCTTTTATTACAAAGTTAAAAAGGACGATATTCCGGTTATAAAACAAGGCAAGCACCTCTACATCTATCGTGATGAGCTGGATAAATGGTTGGAGTCGTCCCGTAAGACCGCTATTCCGCAAAGTTTCGAGGAAGAGAATGATGCGCTGCTCGCTTCCCATCGTCGTAAACCAAACAATAAAAATTGGTAAGCTATGGAGAAGACGAACAATAACATTCCGACAGCCGAGGAACTGGCTATTTACATAAAGGAGGCTACCGTGAGCGTAACCAACACATATGAACAGTCGCCTGTGGTGTTGATGGTGGATGACTCCATTATCGGAACATTGGGCAACTTCAGTGCATCCATCGGTAAAGCCAAAAGCAAGAAGACTTTCAATGTTTCAGCCATTGCCGCTTCCGCATTGGCCAATGGCACAGTACTCCATTACCGTTCATCGTTCCCGGAAAATAAACGGACGATATTGTATATCGACACCGAACAAGGAGAACCTCATTGCCAAAAGGTGCTACAACGCATTCTATGTTTGGCCGGATTACCAAAGGATGCCGATTCTGACAATCTGATTATGTTAGGTCTGCGCAAATATTCTCCCGAAATGAGGCTTGCAATAGTCGAACAGGCCATTGGCACAATTCCGAATTTGGGTCTGGTCATTATAGATGGCATCAGGGATTTTATGTATGACATCAATTCTCCGAATGAAGCCACCAATATAATCTCCAAATTCATGCAGTGGACGGATGACAGGCAAATCCATATTCATACCGTCTTGCATCAGAACAAGAATGATGAACATGCCCGTGGTCACATCGGCACGGAACTCAACAATAAAGCGGAAACCATCATGCAGATCGAAGTGGATAAAGAGGACAAGACTGTAAGCGTGGTCGAAGCCGTCCATATCCGTGACCGTGAGTTTGAGCCTTTCGCTTTCCGCATAAACGAGGAAGCCATACCCGAACTGGTAGAGTCCTATCTGCCCAAAGAGAAAAAGATCGGACGACCAACCAAAGAGCCGTTTGAACCGTACAAGGAAATCCCTGAGAATGTACATCAGGCAGCGTTGGATGCCGCCTTTGCAAACGGCAACATCAGCAACTACAATGACTATCTGGAACGACTGAAAATAGGGTATGGATTGCAAGACGTAAATCTCGGTCACAACAAAGCGGTCAAGGTCGCTACTTTTCTCAGAAACAAACGCATGGTAATAAAAGTGGGGAAAGAGTATCAAATCAACCCCGAATACCATTACTAAGTTTGACTTTACTTTATTATCGGGGCATACATATAAGGATAAAGCAAAGTTGTGAAGATAGTAGTTGAAAACATTCATTCTCTCCCCTCTTTTAGAGATGTATCTTATACCATCCGGATGCCAGTTCGCTATGTACATCCGATATGGTTTGCCGGAAAGCATCAACAGGTAACTGTTGCGAGATATGCCAAGGTATAACCTCACTACGTTACGGTTGTACATTGGCACTCTCGCCGGCTCATAGACTCCGTCGGTGCGGTACTCGCAAGCTCGCACCTATTCACCATTATAGAACTATTTATATGAAAGAAAATATTGAAAATTCATCCAGTTCCTCTGACGAGACAAGAAGCGTCTTTATCGGAGCTAAAGTCACTCCCAGCCAGAAAGAACATATAAAATCACTGGCCGAACAATGCGGCATGACCGTAAGTGACTACATATTATCACGCGCGTATAACTTCAAACCCAAAGCAAGACTCACGAGAAAAGAAGCTGCTCTGTTGCAGAATCTGGACGATTGTCGGTCAGACCTCGTAAAATATACATCTGCACTTCATGGAATGTCCACAAAGCAACGCATGATAATGTTCAATCAGATTCCGTTCATGGTCGGTTGGCTTAAGGAGCTTGGCAATGTAGCCGAAAATGTCTGCCAGTTCTTGAATGCTGCAAAAGAGAAGAACAACATTCCGTCTAACCCTAAATCCAAAGAAGAATGATTGCAAAAGCCAAAGCAATATCGCACGGAATAAACGACCTCCGTTATATTACCGGAGAATCACAGCACAAGAAACATCCGGAGAAAATCTATCGAGTACTGGACAATCTGTTACCCTCTCAACCAGACGCTATGGGGATATGGAACTCCATGCAGTTGACCTTATCCCAATATCGGCCTATAAAGAATTCTGTAATCAGAATCGAGTTGAGCCCATCGCCCGAACATACCCAATTCTATGACATTGAAGATTGGCAAACACTTTGGCAGGAATTCGCCGAGGAGTTCGACAGACAAGTGATTACTGGCAAGAACGGAAAAGTCCGTTCCTGTCCGACCAATTTGGCGGGCAGCAAATACTCAGTTTGGTTGCATACGGAATCCAAAGGCGAAGTCCCTCACCTCCATGCTGCGATTTGCCGTTTGGATGAAGATGGCAATATCAACAACGACCATAACATTCATCTTCGTGCACAACGTGCAGCCGAGCGAGTGGCAAAGAAACGAGGCTGGACAACTGCAGCGCAAATCCGAAATTGGAACATTCCACAAGTGAACCGGGACTGTATGGAGGTGTTGAAAGCAATGCCATCATGGTCATGGGATGAATACAAGAGTGCTCTTATACGGAAAGGTTATACCGTCCATGAAAGAGAGGACAAGAAGGGTATTCTTCGTGGATATGCACTCGTGCATGGGAATACCAAATACAAGGCTTCCGAATTGGGAGTCGGCAGGAACCTAATGGTCTCGAAACTTCCTGCGACATGGGAGAAACTGTACCATCAGCCAGCAATTGCCATTAGAAACAATACACCCTTAGAGGTTCAACAAATAGCAGAACATAAGGCTGCACCTATTGACTACACCCAATATCGCCCAGACCATTCGGATATGATTCCCTACACCCTTACCCATAAAGATAAGGAACACAAGTTCTATATTCCGGAAAAAGTGCTTGACTGTTTCAACGACGAATTTAATTACAGGTTCGTTTCCAACTCGCATGAACTGGCTGATATGGCCGTGGCTATTTTTGTCGGACTGCTTGATACGCCGAATGTAGCAACCGGCGGAGGTGGCGGAGGTTCGCAAAGCGAGCTTCCATGGAGAGATAAAGACGAAGACGATTTGCAATGGGCTCGCAGATGCGCTCGTGCTGCCAGTCGTTCGTTAGGAAAGAAAACGATAATAGGATTAAAACGATAAGCGCATGAAGAAGAAATTTGATTTTTCCGCAGAAATGGCAGAAGCGGAATCCATAAAGTCCAATCCTAAGAATGAATATCAGGAGGAAGAAAATCGCCTACTCGATATCAATGCACAAGAACTTGTCAAGCTGAATGACAACGTGTTCAAGTTGAGAACGGATGTTAAAAATCTGTCCGACTCTATACGAGAGTGTAAACCTATCATTTCTGAAGAAATGCAGAAGATGGCAGTAGAATTTGGCGCAAGGCTTCTATGTGATTTTCTCAGTCAGATTGAAAGCAAATGCAAGGAAGCCGAGCGGAGAATAAAGAAAGCCGACAATGCCATCCATATTCCGGCTACCACATTTTATATCACCATTATAATACTGGTAGCCCTATCTTCTTTTTTCGTCAGCATGATAGTGACCAATGCAGAAATATTGCATTCAGCGTTGATATGGAAAGCAGTCGTTATCTATATTCTTATTGCAATTTTGGGGATTGCCATGGCTATAATCGTACCGAAGATTTTGGATAAATGGACGTAATTGAAAGTTTACGAATCTTTAGAAAGCAACTATCATTGGCATTTGTTTGGTCGTATCATAGGCTATAACAATCCTGTAACCGCCGTAACTGTTACGGTGGTTACGGAATTGTTGTATAGTTCTGCGATTTGACATTTGAACTAAAAGTGCATACAAGCTATACTTCAATCAACATAGCTATTTTCTTTGAACTTGTCGGGTACATGTCGGGCATCTTCTACGTTTTATTTAACAATGACTGAGCTTAGTGCATTTTCACTTGGACTTGCTAACTTAGACCGTTTTTCTCCAAATGATCGCACAGAAGTTACATACCAGTAAAATGCTATTTGCCAAGCGACTTGAACATCTTGGCGATACAACGTTTCTTTTGTTCCATATTTGGATGGACATAAAGATTGAGCGTGGTACTGATATTTGAGTGTCCCAGCAATACACTGACTGTTTTATAGTCACAATTGCTTTCTATACAGCGAGTCGCAAAGCTATGCCTAAGCCCATGAAATTTCAATTTGGGGATACCAAGGTGCTCCATCAACCGTTTGTAATAATTGCGATATGTTCGTGGTTCTGTGGGCAATGGTTCATTGGTGAGTATGTAGTAATCCGCATTTACCACTTTTTTCAGTGGTTTCACCAATGCAAGCAACTCCTTGCTCATAGGAATTTCACGGCAGGAGTTCTTTGTTTTAGGCGTATTGATAACCAGCTCAGTATGTTTCATTTCACCTTCGATAATATAAATACGCTCTATGGTACGCTGAACGCTGATAGTTCCGCTATCCACATCAATGTCACTCCAGCGTAAAGCACAAACTTCACCAATACGAAGTCCGGTGCTTAGGCTTATATAGATGCCTAAATTACGGAATGTGAAATTTTGACGAATGTAGTCCAATATTTTCTTGTGATGGGCTACAGTCAACACCTCCAGCTCCTTGTTCTTTTCTGTTGTAGGATATTTTATGTCCCATTCTGAATAATTCATCCATTCGTGTTTTACTCCGAACTTCATCACCATTTTGAGCACAATAAGAATGTCCTTTACCGATTTTACACTCATACCACCATTGAGTTTTTGTAGTACAAAATCTTGTACCGCTTTCTCGCTTAACGCATCACTTTCACCAAAATATGGTAAAAGATGGTTTTCCAGAATCAACATATAAGCTGCAAATGTTGATTGCTTCACATACGGACGCTTGTCTTCTCGCCAAGCCATCGCAATTTCTCTAATTGATTTCTTTGTCATAATTGCTTTTTTAGGGGTTTCCTATAATTAGAGAAATATAATGGGCAATGTTCCAAATCTGAGATTCCCGGAGTTCTGTGGGGAGTGGGAAACGATAAAAGTTTCAGAGCTTTTAGATTTCTACTCAACCAACTCTCTGTCATGGGAACAATTAGATTATAGTAACGGTAAAATCAAGAATTTGCATTACGGTTTAATTCATAAAGGAGTACCTACCATGGTAGATGTTGCTTGTGATTCTCTTCCTTACATCAAAGAGGAATCTATGCTCAAATCATTTACCCTATTCAAAGAAGGAGATGTAGCATTTGCTGATGCGTCTGAAGATACAAACGATGTAGCTAAAGCCATAGAAGTTGTTAATTGTGATAACCAACAAATCGTTTCTGGCTTACACACAATACATGGACGTGATAATTCTAATCGGACTGTTATTGGTTATAAAGGTTATGCTTTTGCTTCTGATTCATTCCACAAGCAGATTAGAAGAATTGCTCAAGGTACAAAGGTTTTTTCTATCAGTGTTCGCAATTTTGATGAAGCATATATCGGAATCCCTTCAAAAGAAGAACAAACCCAAATTGCAAAACTGTTAATAACCATAGACAAGCGCATTGCTACCCAAAACAAAATCATTGAGAAACTGCAATCCTTAATTAAAGGGCTTGCAGTTGCGCTAACGACCAAAGAAAAGGCTAACATTGCAATTTCTCAGTGTTTAGAGTGTCATAGCTCAACACTTCAAGAGAGCGAGGTTTTGTCTAGTGGACTATGCAAAGTGTTTGGTGCAAATGGATTGGTTGGTTATAAAGATGTGCCACAAATGAACGGTGATGCGATACTGGTAATCAAGGATGGTTCGGGTGTTGGTACAGTTTCCTATGCACAGGGCAAATTTTCGGTAATTGGCACACTCAACTATCTTACTGTCATAGGCAACAATGATTTGCGGTATCTGTACTTTGCGCTGTCAGTGTTCAACTTTCAACCGTACAAAACTGGTATGGCGATACCACATATCTACTTCAAAGATTATGGTAAAGCGAAAATATATTGTCCTTCACTTACTGAACAAAAGCGTGTCGCAAACGTGCTTGACAAATTGGAGAGCAAACTTTTTGTTGAGCAAGAACTTCTTGCGTCATTCAATCAACAAAAACTGTATTTGTTGGGGAAGATGTTTATATGAACATCTTCCTTAATAGATATTGTTTCTGTATTTGATATTTCTGTAATAGTTGCCTTTCAACATCCTCTTTAAGCGATAACACTGAAAGAAAATGACTAATTTCTTTTTGCCTATCTAAATCTGGTATTGGGCATTTTATGTGATTTATATCCTTTAGGTAGGCTGTTTTCATCGTACCTTCAGTTACAACACGTTCAACTTCTTTTTGAAAATATGAAGATTGCATAAAGTAATAAAGAAATTCAACATCAATATTTGTATTAGGGACAATACCTAAAATTCCTTGTTTGGTACAGACTGGATATTTGTTTATAGAAATAGCACCGATTGTTGCTCCATTAGAGTATATAATGGAGTGCGTAGGAATCAGCCATGCTGAAGATTTTTTGAGTCCTAACTCTGTAATATAGTCTTTGTTAGCCGATAAATATTTATTGCTCAAATCGTCTATTTTTATGAAAGGAATGCTGCCGTTATCATAAAATTCTGTATTTGACGTAGTGGGTGTTCCACCCTCACCTGCTTTACTATATAATGTTTCAAATGCCACTAACTGCCCACATTTCAGAGTTATTATATCATCTATAAGCCCTTTAATTAAGGATTGCTGTACAGTAATGTCCGCAATTATTCATCGGTGCTATTCTTCACAAACAAATATGATTCCACTGTCCGAATTACTCAAACAATGTTCTGATAGAAATCGCAGTGGCTCTGATTTGCAAGTTCTTTCGGTTAGTAACAAATACGGATTTATAGCTCAATCAAACCAATTTGAGGACAGAGAAGTAGCAAGCGATGATACCTCAAATTATAAGGTTGTGAAGAAAGGTATGTTTGCATACAATCCTGCTCGTATAAATGTTGGCTCAATAGCATTGTACGAAATGGACGGTAATGGTATTGTTAGTCCCATGTATGTTTGCTTTACTACAAAATCAGAATTATTACCCAGTTATCTAAAGTACTATTTTGCATCACAAACATTCAAACATGAAATGTATAAACGCCTGGAAGGCAGTGTTCGCTTATGTCTTACTTTTGAGGAGTTGTGCAATATAGAAATTCATTTGCCAAGTATTGAGCAACAAAAGAATATCAGTAAGTACATTTCAAAAATCGAAAACAATCTTTCATTAGTGGATAGCATATTTTCTAAATATCAGCAGCAACGAAGATACCTGCTCTCGCAAATGTTTATATGAACATCTGCGAGAGCAAAAATTGCTTCAATTCTTGTAAAATAGAAATGCTCCTTTGTTCGACTTCAAGTTTAGTATAAAAAGCATCAATAATTTTACATATATGCTGTTGCTTTGATATAGGAGGTAGTCTAATTTCTACCTTTTGAAATATATCCATTCTCAAAGATGGTACAGTAGAACCAACTGAATTTCTAACAAAATAAGAATTTAATGTATTCATAAAATGGTAACAATACTTTGGTATAATACATGAAGCGAAATCCGTTATGGCGTAACACCTTTGGTGTAAAGCAAATTTCCCATTATAATATCGAGGATAAAAACTTTGTCCTTCGCCAGCATAAATAACAGCTTCTTTGTCAAACGAATAAGTTGGAAACCATTTTAATTCTTCTGAACGGTCAAAGAAAGGATACCAATCTTCTTGATGTTCTGTATTAGCATCTTGCACGTCACCAGCACCATTCGTAATATGTGCAATTTTGCCTAAACGTATGGTATGAGCATCTGCTATTGAATGAAAGAGTAAATCTGTTATTGCGGACTTTAGTTTTTTCAAATCCTCAATGATTTTGTTTTGGGTAGCGATGCGAGCATCCACACATTGCAAGAGTTTTCCAATCTTTTCTTGCTCTGACAATCTTGGTATATCAAGAGATACCTTACTTAATCCATCTTGTCCAATATTGAAATGCTGTGCTCCTGCTCCTTTCACAATGATTCTTTTCCGTGCAGTAGGTGAAGCCAAAAGGTAGCGAAAGAATAAAGGATTATAGTTGCCCTTACTCTTTCCACGGATTACGAAGCCACCAAATATTGCAGGCTTGCTATCCAAATAAACATTTGCCCGACCAACATCCTCCAAAGTTTCTGAACTGCGTTGAAAAAGGATGTCGCCATAATCAACTCCATATGTTTCAATATCTCCATCTTGAAGTTCTACAGATGCACGAATATTATCATAGCAAATATATTGGTTATTAAGAATATCCATAACAGATATGAACTTCGTTCCACGTCCGAAACGCTTAGCGTCAGGATTCAAACCATTTTTGAAATTCATAAAATCGGTGAGCGGTTGACTGCTCCACTCCCCACTAAACTCCGGGAATCTCAGATTTGGAACATTGAGGATTTTATTTTCGTTATTATTTGCCATAATCATTATTCTTTATCAGGGTTAATATCAAACGGCAACAATTTGTCGCCATTATTAAACCGGTCGAAATCAGAGATAAAAGAACGGTCTTGAATCACTTTATATTTCTCGTACTCGCCATACGCCTTCTCTCGTGCTGCTTCTTGTGAAACTTTACCGGCAGTATCTTGTGCCTTATAATCCATAGTGCCAAGAAACTGTTCAAGACGTTGCTTCCAATCTTCCATCGTTGTTATAATGTGACGTTGGGCACGAAGCTCTGCAAATTCAAGGAATGCGTTAGTTACGCCGTTAAGTTCGGAAATCTCTTTGTCTGACAAATAGTTCTTTGCCACAATCGTATCGGACTTCTGGACTCTACCATCGGGAGCTTTCTTCCAAGTTGTCAATCCCATATGGGGCATTTCAGAGTCGGCACGTTCATACACTATTTCAGCAGCGGTACGATTAGTCACAGCCAAATGCATCATATTTTGCACCATTTTGAAGAACAATTTAGTACAATCCGATTTCGGGTCGTAATCAGCACTGCATTCCGCATAGATGTCTGTTATCTTCTGGTAGTATCTGCGTTCCGATGTGCGTATCTCACGAATACGCTCCAGCAAATCATCAAAATAATCTTTGCCAAAATGCTTTCCCTGTTTTAGTCTTTCATCATCAAGAGCATACCCTTTAATGACAAATTCCTTCAAAACAGACGTAGCCCAAATACGAAACTGAGTGGCTTGATAGCTATTGACACGATAACCTACCGCTATGATAGCATCCAAATTATAGAACAACGGTGTACGCTCCACGTCTCGTTCTCCCTCGGATTGAACTATCCCAATTTTTCGGATAGTTGCCTCTTTGGTAAGTTCACCGGATTCATAAATCTGTCCAAGATGATAGTTGATGGTTCGTACATCCACCCCAAACAAGTCCGCCATGCGCTTTTGCGACATCCAGAATGTTTCACTATTGAATATTACCTCTACTCGAACTTCTCCTTGTGCGGTTTTATACAGTAACAGATTGGAACTATATGAGTTAAGCACCAATTCGTTAGTAGATATGGTTTGAGAAAAGTAATCTCTTGCCTGTTGTACCAATACTTTTTTTGCATCAGCATTTTCAGCAATAATCATACACGCCATACGTGACAAGCGGAAGATACTGACTTTACGGAACGAGCCACTGCCTATCTTCACCATATCAACCGCTTGGTTGAAATGCTCATCAATATTCATTCCTTTTATGCCTGCGACTTTGATTGCTTTGTCTATGACTTTTTGGAATTTCCAATAAGCCGAATAACCCATAGCAGCGCATAGGTCACGTGAACTCCAATATTCATTTTCGCTCTCATCGTGACGGCGGATATTGTCGAATGAAGGACGCATTTCCGGGATGTTATCTATCTCTGCCATAACACTATTATTCAACCAGTCCCAATTCTTTAAGATATACTTCAATCTCCTTATCTAGTTCGGCACGTTTGGCTTCCAACTCCTTGATTTCTGCCATTACAGCTTTAATGTCAATAGGTTCTTCCTCTTCAAAAGTATCGACATAACGAGGAATATTCAGATTATAGTCGTTATCGGCAACCTCCTGTAAAGTGGCAAGATGGCTGTACTTTTCTATTTCTTTTCGCTCGCGATAGGTATCAACAATCTTGTCAATATGCTCTTTACGCAGTTTGTTTTGTGTCTTGACTTTCTCAAACTCCTTGCTCGCATCTATGAACAGAATATTATCATCTTCCTTACGGCATTTCTTCATCACAAGAATACAGGTCGGAATACTTGTACCATAGAATATATTAGCCGGCAAACCGATAATGGCATCGATATAGTTTTTCTTCTCTATCAGGAAACGGCGTATTACCCCTTCTGCATTACCACGGAACAAAACACCGTGTGGAGCGACACAAGCCATCGTACCACCTTCGTTCAAGTGATAAATCATGTGTAGGATAAAAGCATAATCTGCTGTCTTCTTTGGCGCAAGTCGCCCTGCTTTGCTGAAACGGTCATCGGTATTAAATTTGTCGGCAGCACTCCATTCGGCAGAGAATGGAGGATTTGCGACTACCGCATCAAACTGAGTGTCGCCAAAGACATCCCATTCAAGCGTATCGCCGTTTTCAATCTTGAAATTGCTGAATCTGATACCGTGAAGCAACATATTCATTCTGGCGAGGTTGTAGGTCGTCGGATTCTTTTCCTGTCCGTAAATATCAACCGCATTTCCAATACTTGCAGCACGAAGAAGCAATGAGCCACTACCGCAAGTAGGGTCATATACATTGCGCAAACGCTGGTGTCCAATGGAAACAATCTCTGCCAAAATACGGCTAACTTCCTGCGGAGTATAGAATTCCCCGGCTTTTTTCCCGGCTCCTGCCGCAAACTGCGAAATCATATATTCGTAAGCATCACCCAAGATGTCAATTTCCTGTGATGCCTCTACGCTAAAGTCTATATCGTCCAATGCAAGAAGCACATTGCTGACGAGTGTATTTTTATCATTGGCTGTTTTACCCAATTTAGGTGAAGCCAAGTCTATATCTGAAAACAATCCTCCGAAATCCTCTTCGCTGTCCTGTCCAAGAGTGCTGTCTTCGATACGCTTCAATGAACGTTCAAGTATAGGTAAAATGTTCTCTTTCCGCTTGATGGCCTCTATTACGGACGAAAACAAGAATTTCGGTTCAATGAAGTAACCTATATTTTCCAAGCATTGATTCTTTACTTCCTCTTGTAACTCGACTACATCGGTATCATCCATTTCCCACAATTCCTTAAAGGTTATTTCATCATCCACCAAGGCAT
>ENA-OPVT01001395-OPVT01001395.1-human-gut-metagenome-genome-assembly--contig:-NODE-1395-length-15271-cov-4.224501_pt1 | contig 15271 bp, 11 predicted proteins | sample MGYA00241499_ERZ501990 | MGnify/ENA primary metagenome ERZ501990 (study PRJEB25962, sample SAMEA2042104) | human gut metagenome | biome: human gut; feature: human-associated habitat; material: faeces...
CCTCTACTGTAGGATTGCCACGAGAATCCAAGATTTCTCTTGCATGAACTTTTTCAATAATCATAATACAATAATACTTTTAACTTTATAAAACTATATTCAAAACCGCATGAACACAACATCGTGTCGCATAAATACGGTTTCTTATTCCGAGTGCAAAAATAGTAATCATAAGAAAAATTTCCAAATTCAAAGCATCCTAAAAAATAGGTAATTTTTTTAGCCACGCATTGTCTTTACAGTCTTATCCCATATTTACGGACGCCTTCATTCATCATCTGTGATGGCATATTTACCTTCCTTTTCCAGAATCTCTTCCAGAAATTCAGAAGCGTCAGCCACGCAAAGAGGGCATTCGCGAAGCACCTTTCCCGTACCCACACCTTTGAGCAATTTGCATTGTGTTGCACCGTTGCGCTGCTTGAATTTATCCATAATCTGTCTCATGCCCTTGACAGACTTCGCCTTGTCTTGAGTGGCAAGACCGAGTATGATGCCTGCGCCTACGATGGCTCCGCAAGTTCCCTCCATATTACCCATACCTGCAGCAAAGGCATTGCCAGCATTCTTAATGGTTTCTTCTTCCATGCCGGCGAAGTCGTGATAGGTGCAGAGCACAGCCTGTGTGCAATTATGCGAACCACAACGCTTCTTCTCAGCTGCTATTTCTTTTCTTGTTTCCATATTATTATCTCCTTGTTATTTTAATATTCGTTTTGATTTCGACTACAAAGATAATGCTTTTATTATAGATACATAAAAGATATCAGCTATACATCAATAGATAATTTCTATCGTTAGAATATTTGGCGTGGTGAAAAATAATATATATCTTTGAGAAGTGAAACTTACACAAGATAAGATATGGAAGAAAAAATGTATTCATATAAGTATCCGCACCCCGCTGTGACAACCGACTGTGTTATCTTCAGATTTGACGGCGCAAAGCTTAAGGTTCTGCTGATTGAACGAGGAAACGAACCATATAAAGGACTATGGGCGTTTCCTGGTGGCTTCCTGAATATGGACGAAAGCGCCGAGCAAGGTGCAAGGCGTGAACTGATGGAAGAAACGGGAATGGTGGCTGGATACATGGAGCAGTTTCATGCCTTCACTGATCCTGACCGCGATCCTCGCGAACGAGTAATCACAATAGCCTACTACGCCCTGTGCAATATTCTGGAAGTAAAGGGTGGCGATGATGCTGCAAAGGCTCAGTGGTTCAGCATCGACGAGATACCGCAGCTGGCGTTCGACCACGACTGCATGCTGCATCTTGCTCTTTCGGCGCTGCGCGAGAGACTTCATTTCCGACCCATCAGCCAACTGCTGCCCGAGAAATTCACAAAGGAAGAACAGCAACTGCTCTACGAGGCAATAATGGACGTAAAGCTCGACAGCCCCAACTTTGCCAAGAGATAGATCTGATACAAAAATGAGACATGAGACTATAGACGGATTCAGATAGTTCGTGAACAAGTTCAGTAAGTTCAGAGAAACAACTACCGATACTACAGAAACTATTTTCAAAATAACATGTTGTTCAGAAACAATATAAGGTCAAACAGAGACTGTCCACATGCAAAATCCTGCCATTTTATTTTGTGGTTTCAGTCATTTGTACTAACTTTGCAAAGTTAATATACAATATCTCGGGGTTGACTGGATTTGACAAGAAGCTACGCCTACTATTATTCAATGAAATTGAAAAGATAGAGATCGCTGTGCGTTGCGCTATCGTCAACTTTGGAACTGAAATGACAGGTAACTCTTTTTGGATGACTGATGCCAACAATTTTTCAAATCCGTCCAAGTTCAATCGCTCTATACGTCTTATAGAAGATGAACTGAACCATACAAAAGATGATTTCATCAACCATTTCAAAGAGACATATACCAATCAGTACCCACCTTCATGGATGCCGACCGAGATATTGCCATTTGGGGTAATCACCAATGTTTATTCTAACATCAAGAATAAGAAGATAAAGAAGCGTATTGCACAGTCATTTGGCTTGCAAGTTGCACCTTTTGAATCTTGGCTTACCATTATCACTGTAACAAGAAACTCATGTTGTCATCATGCACGTGTATGGAATAGGGTATTCTCTATTCGTGCTACCATGCCAATTAGAATGTCACGTTCTTGGATTACCTTGCCGACAGATCCATTGAAAGTGTACTTTGATATGTGCATCATCAAGTACATTCTTGACATCATATCTCCAAATAACGATATGCTTGATAAGATGAACAGACTTTTTGCTACGTTTTCAGCAGGATTATCAGAAAAATTCTCTAAAGGCGTGAGTTTCTCGATTTTTATTTGTATTTTTGCCATGCCGTTCAGAGTTCTGCTATGCCTGTTGTCGCGACACGAAGGTTAGTGAAAATTCTGACATGGCAAAAGGACCCGAGCACCAAACAATTGCTTAGGCGCTTATAAACAACAAACATATAGTGTTGCAGAAACGAGGAATAATATTAGCCTATGCAATACCCGCTTATATCAGAATATCTCACTGCCATTCAAGATACTCACGACAATCTTGATAAGCTGAACCATTTAGTGCCCGTACTGGACAAACATGGCGAGCCTTATCGTAGCAGCGGTGCTTTTGCCGTCGTGTTCAAGATGAAGGACGAGCAGACTGGGAAGTGCTATGCTCTGAAATGCTTCACCGAGGAACAGGAAGGACGGGCGGAGGCATATCGTCAGATAGCTGAGGAGTTGGAATTTGTCGATTCGCCTTATATTACTTCCGTGAAATACCTGGAGAAGGAACTGTTTGTTGACAGCAATTGTGAAGACGACGAGTTCCCCGTGCTGCTGATGGACTGGATTGAGGGCGAAACAATGGAGACGTACATTGCCGAAAACTATACTGACAGCTATGAAATGTCGATGCTCTGTTACCGTTTCTGCAAGATGGCGGCTTGGCTTCGCTCGCAGTCATTTGCGCATGGCGACATCAAGCCTGACAATATCATAGTGCGTCCGGATGGAACGCCCACCCTCGTTGATTACGACGGCATGTTTGTGCCAGCGATGAAAGGTCAGAAGTCGCCGACTATCGGCACCAAGGACTTCTCGCATCCCCTTCGCACCATGGACGACTTCGACGAAACCATCGACGATTTTTCCTTGGCCTCCATTGCCCTCTCGCTCAAAGCCATCTCTCTTGATTCGTCCCTGCTTCAGAGCTACGGAGCATCCGATCGTCTTCTATTCTCTGCCACCGATTATCTCGATTTGAGCAAGAGTAAGATCTTCACTGCCCTGCAAAGTTTATTGGCAGACGTGGAGGCAAGAACCCTTCTGTCGATGTTCCTATTAGCCAGCGCCCAAAAAGACTTGTCTATGTGCTCCTTCCGATTGTTTGGTTTGCAGAAGCCAAAGGAAAAGGAAGTGTGGAGTACAGAGGTTACTGATGAGGATCTTAAAAATGCAATAAAAGATGAGTATGGCGTAAAATATAGCAAGGATTGGAAAAGAGTACTTAAAGCACCCATGAATTTAGATGATGTGTATTCTATCAGAAAAGGGGTGAAGATTATCGGGAAACGAGCTTTTGAATTTTGTAATTTCCTCACAAATATCATTATTCCAGAAAGTGTGACAAATATTGGGGAACACGCTTTTTCATGCTGTCATTCCCTTACAAGTATCAATATTCCAGAAAGTGTGACAAGAATTGAAGAATGGACTTTTTACTATTGCAAGTCCCTCAAAAGCATCATTATTCCAGACTCTGTGACATCTATTGGGTATAGTGCTTTTTGGGGTTGTGATTCGCTCGCAAGCATCACCATTCCTAACAGTGTGACAAGTATTGGGGATTACGCTTTTTCTAACTGTAATTCTCTCACTAGCATCAACATTCCAGACAGTGTGACAACTATTGGGCATAGCGCTTTTGAGAGCTGTGGTTGCCTCAGGATTATTAATATTCCACCAAGTTTGACAACTATTGAGAATGAGACTTTTCTAGGCTGTCATTCTCTCAGAAACATCAACATCCCTGATACTGTAACAACTATTGGGGATAGCGCTTTTGAGAACTGTGGTTCCCTCACGAGTATTAATTTTCCACCACGTTTGACAAGTATTGGGAATAGGGCTTTTTATGACTGTGGTTCCCTCAGGATTATTAATATCCCACAAAGTTTGACAAGCATTGGGGGTAGCGCTTTTCGTAACTGTGGTTCCCTCACGAGTATTAATATTCCACCAAGTTTGACAAGCATTGGGAATTGCGCTTTTTATGACTATGGTTCACTCACGAGTATCAACATTCCAGACAGCTTGACAAGTATTGAGGATTGCGCTTTTGAAAATTGTCATTCCCTTACAACTATCAACATTCCTGACGGCGTAACAAGTATTGGGGATAGCGCTTTTTGTGACTGTGAATCCCTCACAAGCATCAACATTCCAGACAGTGTGACAAGTATTGGGGATTTCGCTTTTTCTAGGTGCTATTCCCTTACAAGTATCAACATTCCAGACAGTGTGACAAGTATTGGGAATTACGCTTTTTCTATGTGCATTTCTCTTAAAAGCATCAACATTCCAAACAGTGTGACAAGTATTGGGTATAACGCTTTTGAGGAATGTGATCGTCTTCCCTCCCAAGTCAAATCCAACATCATCCAACGTTTTGGCAAAAATGTCTTATAATCATGATAATAATAGATTCCAAGCGCAGAAAGCGCGAGAACATATTGAAGAAATATCCTGACGCGGTAATTGCCGATGTCACCAGCCAAGCCACTGACAGTTTGGTGAAACTAAGTCCGTTCTATCCCCACGGAGGAATCCCTGTACCCTTCAGCGAGGGCTACACCGCAATGTGCGTTGAGGCGATATGGCAGGGACTGAAAGTGTTTGATTCGGTGGATGTGGACGTGAATATGTTTGCAAACGACACGATGAAAAACATCAAGCGTACCGTCAGGCGCTTTGGGAAACCACTCGGCCATCGTAAGGGCGTAAACGGTACCGAGCTGTTAGGATATATAGAGGCTCGCAAGCAAATCTATCTGCCAGCATATCAGTGGGTGCTTGAGAACAAGGTGGCGAACATCATCGAGCGGTTAAAGGAGGCCAGCAAGACGAAGACGATTGTGCTACTCGACTACACCACAAACTGCGACATTGACAATCCAAAGGCGCCATTATCGCACGCCTTCTTGGTCAAGGCATACGTTGAGGGTCTATATCCTTTCGGCGACAAGAAGCCGCAGACGGAAACACCACAAGAACCGTCGCTGTTCTAACCATATAAACAAGAAAACATTATGAGCAAAAGAAACAATTGGGAGGAGTTCAAGAAACTTCTCGAACAGAACAACATAACCAAGCTGTATCACTTCACAGATCGCGACAACTTGGAGAATATCATCAAGAATGGCGGTCTCTACTCATGGAAAGACTGCGAGGATCGTGGCATCGACATCCCCAAGCCGGGTGGTGGCGGTCCAGGCTCGCTGTCATGGTCGCTCGACAAGCAGGCAGGCCTGGAACATTACGTTCGTGTCAGCTTCACTGCCAACCACCCTATGATGTATGTGGCTATGAACGAAGGGAGGATATCAAATCCCGTATTGTTAGAAATAGACCCCGAGGTGATTTACGATGAGAACGCGCGCTATGCCGACCGCAACGCCACACGAAATGGGGCAAAAATTGGCGGCACACTGAACGACTTCAAGCAGATTCACTTCCAAACCGTAAAGGCAAAGAAGCATTTCGACCTCGACGCCGATGAACAACCTTTCTATCAAGCGGAGATATTGGTAAAAAACTCTATACCATTGAAGTATATCACCAATATCGGCAACTTTGGCATACCGATTCCGAGTGAGCCTCAGCAGATGCAGAGCAAGAACGCCTACACCGCACGCGTTGACCGTGAGCATCCTACGGCATTCATCTTCCTTGTTGATCAAAGTGCGTCTATGAGGCGCTTGACAACATTCAACGGAGAGGAGATGACGCTCTCTGAGGCGGTTGCGCGAATCGTGAACTCGCAAATCATCGAGCTTGTGGAACGGTGTGTAAAGAACAACGAGACACGCCACTACTTCGACATTGCCGTGATAGGATATGGTCAGGAGGCTTACAGCGCATGGAACGGTGCACTTGAAGGCAGCGACTTCGTTACGCCAGAAGAAATACGAAACAATCCGTTTATGAAAAAAATGGTCAAGGAGGAAGTGCGCACACGAAAAGGCATCACAATCAAGGAGGTAGAAAAGAAGCAATGGATGACAGCACGCCACGACGGCAGTTGGACACACATGGACAAAGCGTTTAAGCGTGCTGAGGGATTGTTGGAGAACTGGATGAAACAACATCATGACAAGGACTGCTATCCACCGACCGTCATCAATATCACTGACGGAGAGTATAATGGTGTGTCCCATGACGAGATGCAGCAGTTGTCCAATCAGTTGAAGTCGATGTTTACGAACGATGGCAACGTGCTACTTTTCAATATTCACGTAGTGCCCGAACAAACAGAGTCTGTGGTCTTCCCTGCTTCTCTTGGCGAATTGAATGGCAACGGCTATGGGGAAAAGCTATACAATATGGCAAGTCTCCTGCCGCTTAACTACAATGAGCAGATGAGAACTATTTTTGGCGACAAGCAAACCGACATACGCTATCACGCTATGGGCGTGAACACCGGCATGGAGCGCCTCGTAAAGATGATGAAGATAGGCACGCTGTCAAGTATGTTTGTCAACAATCTGTAAGATAAGATGAGTGAAAGTGTAAGTATAGCAAAACTTAACGACCACGCGCCCAACGAGGACGCCGTATTCTGCTCGCCACAGTGTATAGCTGTGTCGGATGGAGCGGGAGGCTGCGGCCTCTATGCCGACAAATGGTCGAGATACCTTATAGAGCAACTGCCAAAGGACGCCCCACTCTGTTCGTTCACAGAGCTGGACGAATGGCTGGACGGTATATGGGAGACGTTCTATGACGAGCATGAAAAATTGGCCAAAATGGGCGATGGCATCTTGCTTAACAAGTTCTACAACGAAGGATCATGCGCAACCATCGCAGCGGCGTGGGCTACAAAGCCAGGCCAATGCCAATGGGTGGCGTATGGGGATAGTGTCGTTTTCCATTATAGCCATCAGACCGGATTGCTGGAACATAGCTTTACACGTCTGGCAGACTTTAGCAATCCCCCTCGCCTCATCAGCTGCAAGGATCCGCTGGAGGAAGAAGGTTTTCGATCTGGCATCTTCCACCCTGACAAAACTTCTGTGGTGTTTGCCGCCAGTGATGCGTTGTCGCATTATGTGCTGATGATGTACGAACTTTCGAAAAGATCGGAGTTTGAAAAAGAACTGATGGAGTTGCGGACGAAACCGACAAGCAATTCGCAGCTGCTTCAAATGGCGGAGAAGGAAGAGTTTAACTTTTACGACGATGTGCTCATACCTCTTATAAGAAGGGCAGATTCAGAATCTGCCTTTAAGGAATTGATGGAAACATTGTATGCCAAAAGCTTGATAGACATCGACGATTACACATTGGCAATACTATAAACCGTGCGTTCCGGAAATAAACAACCATCCAAACAAGACGACATTTAGACCTATGCAATACCCGCTTATATCAGAATATCTCGCTGCCATTCAAGATGCTCACGACAATCTTGATAAGCTGAACCATTTAGTGCCCGTACTGGACAAACATGGCGAGCCTTATCGTAGCAGCGGTGCTTTTGCCGTCGTGTTCAAGATGAAGGACGAGCAGACTGGGAAGTGCTATGCTCTGAAATGCTTCACCGAGGAACAGGAAGGACGGGCGGAGGCATATCGTCAGATAGCTGAGGAGTTGGAATTTGTCGATTCGCCTTATATTACTTCCGTGAAATACCTGGAGAAGGAACTGTTTGTTGACAGCAATTGTGAAGACGACGAGTTCCCCGTGCTGCTGATGGACTGGATTGAGGGCGAAACAATGGAGACGTACATTGCCGAAAACTATACTGACAGCTATGAAATGTCGATGCTCTGTTACCGTTTCTGCAAGATGGCGGCTTGGCTTCGCTCGCAGTCATTTGCGCATGGCGACATCAAGCCTGACAATATCATAGTGCGTCCGGATGGAACGCCCACCCTCGTTGATTACGACGGCATGTTTGTGCCAGCGATGAAAGGTCAGAAGTCGCCGACTATCGGCACCAAGGACTTCTCGCATCCCCTTCGCACCATGGACGACTTCGACGAAACCATCGACGATTTTTCCTTGGCCTCCATTGCCCTCTCGCTCAAAGCCATCTCTCTTGATTCGTCCCTGCTTCAGAGCTACGGAGCATCCGATCGTCTTCTATTCTCTGCCACCGATTATCTCGATTTGAGCAAGAGTAAGATCTTCACTGCCCTGCAAAGTTTATTGGCAGACGTGGAGGCAAGAACCCTTCTGTCGATGTTCCTATTAGCCAGCGCCCAAAAAGACTTGTCTATGTGCTCCTTCCGATTGTTTGGTTTGCAGAAACCGAAAGAAATGGAAGTGTGGAGTACAGAGGTTACCGAAGAGGATCTTAAAAATGCTGTAGAGGATGAGTTTGGCGTAAAATACAGTAAGGATTGGAAAAGAGTACTTAAATCGCCCACAGATTTAGATGGTGTGTATTCTATCAGAAAAGGGGTGAAGGTTATTGCAAATGACGCTTTTCGCTTTTGCAAATCTCTAGTCAACATCAATATTCCAAAAGGTGTGACAAGTATTGGAAATAACGCTTTTTATCGCTGTCGTTCCCTCACGAGTTTCAACATCCCTGACACTGTATCAAGTATTGGGCATAGTGCTTTTGATAGCTGTATTTCCCTCACGAGTATTAATATTCCACCAAGTTTGGCTACTATTGAGAGAAAGACATTTTTATGGTGTCATTCTCTCAGAAACATTAACATCCCTGATACTGTAACAAGTATTGGAAGCGAGGCCTTTTCTCACTGTAAATTCCTCACAAGCATCATCATACCAGACAGTGTCACAAGTATTGGAGATTGCGCTTTTTCTGAGTGTAAATCTCTTAAAAGCATCAATATCCCAGACAGTGTGACAGGTATTGAGGAACGCGCTTTTTCTGACTGTGATTCCCTTACAAACATCATCATACCAGATAGTGTAACAAGTATTGGGGATGGGGCTTTTTCTGACTGTGACTCCCTCACAAGCATCATTATACCAGACAGTGTGACAAGTATTGGGAATTACGCTTTTTTTAAGTGTAAATCTCTTAAAAGCATCAACATCCCAGATAGTGTGACAGATATTGGCTTTAGCGCTTTTTCTGACTGTGATTCCCTCACAAGCATCATCATACCAGACAGTGTGACAAGTATTGGGAACGGGGCTTTTTCTGACTGTGATTCCCTTACAAACATCATCATACCAGACAGTGTGACTAACATTGCGGATTTTGCTTTTTCTAAGTGTAAATCTCTTAAAAGCATCAACATCCCAGACAGTGTGACAAGTATTGGGGATGGGGCTTTTTCTGACTGTGATTCCCTCACAAGCATCAACATCCCAGACAGTGTGACAAGTATTGGAGATGGGGCTTTTTCTGACTGTGATTCCCTCACAAGCATCATCATTCCGGACAGTGTGACATATATTGGAAATGAGGTTTTTTCTGGTTGTAGTTCTCTTATGAGCATCAACATTCCAGATTCTGTGACATCTATTGAGAATAGAGCTTTTTCCGATTGCAAATCCCTCTTAAACATCAACATTCCAAATGGTGTAACAAGGATTGGGGATTGGGTTTTCGAAAATTGTAATTCTCTTATAAGCATTACAATTCCAAGCAGTGTAATTACTATTGGTATGAATCCTTTTGGTGGATGCCATGCTGATTTGAAGAACGAGTCTAAAGCCTTCATATATGAACACCATGTTTTATTTAACAAAGATAAGACAATAATTATTTCGTATAGAGCTAAAGAAGCGAACTACGCCATTCCTGACAGTGTAACAAGCATTGGGGAAAGTGCTTTTTCTTTCTGTGATTTCCTTACAAGCATCAACATTCCAGACAGTGTAACAAGTATTGGGGAGTGGGCTTTTTCTGACTGTGATTCCCTTACAAATATCAACATTCCAAAAGGTGTGACAAGTATTGGGGAATGCGCTTTTTTTGGTTGTGATTCCCTTTCTCCTCAAGTCACATCCGACATCATTCAACGCTTTGGGAGTTATGTCTTTTATGGGGTAGAAGACTACTGAAATATTGAAGTGACGCATGAGGTTATGTAAGACTTTTACCTATAATAAAAGTCTTACATAACAACGTTTACACCCAAAATCCTTTGACATTGGAAAACAACAAATACTACTTTTACAACTTCCTACAACCTACGCGCTTCGCGTGTCACTATTGTTCAGGGTGGCAATCAGTGTTGCCCCATCGGGCTCTAATGGCATATAACCACCTCAACTATTGCGAAAACACTTTATGTTATGGTCAACGGATTATAATTCTTTCACCTTTCTGAGTCGGAATCACCAGCACTTCGCCCTCACGGGTTACATCGCCCTCATTGCCTGTCACCGTCGGTTCTCCATTTTGCATAGACGCAGGCAAAGCAATACGGCAAATTCCGCCCTGTTCTGGATAAATGCTGATTTGCTGCACCTTGCCACCTTTTTGCTCGGCAGACACAAGGAAGGCGCCCATGGCACGCAGATCCTGGAAAGAGATATCTTGCCATGAAGCTGGAACAGCTGGGAAAATTCGAATGATACCAGTATGGCTCTGCATCAGCATCTCTTGTATTCCGGAAGCAAAGGCGAAGTTGCCTTCGAGCGTGAAGGGGCGATAGGTAAACTTTGACTTACCACTATTCGTCTGGTCGCCATTGGCATGGAAGGTATTCGGCAAGCAGAAGCATTCAGCAAAGGTCTTCAAGGCCTGAGCGGCACCCTCGCCGTCAAACGCACGGGCTTTCATGTTGCCAAACCAACTGTAGGAATAACCACACCACCAGTCCGGACCCACTTCCTGCATGCGTTTGAGCGTAGCATTGATGATCTTTTGGGACTCCTCTCCCTGACTGTAGTCAAGCAAGCCTAACGGATGAATTGCCATGGCGTGGGAGAAGTGGCGATGCGACTCGTTATAGGGGAAACCTTTGGCGAAAGTGAGCGAACCCTCCTTGTCCAGATCAAAGGCTGGCAACTGTTTTCCTACTTTTTCCCAATGCACCGCCTCGTCATTCAACTTCAAAGCCGCGGCCATTTCGGAAGCAGCCTTGAAGGCAAACTTCATCAAGGAAAGGTCGTAGTTGGTCATATCCTTGAACCAAGCCTTGATACTATTGTCGAATATTTCGGGACTTGAACTCATTGGCAAACGACGAAACCCCTGGTTGTCAACACTGGAAAGCTGTTCGAGGAAAGTCGCCACATCCTTCGTAAACGGATAAGCCCGTTCTTTCAAAAATACATTATCGGCCGAGTATTTCCAATGCAGATAGAAATGCTGCGACAGCCAAGCACTCACCGTCGGAGACATAGCATACTGAATCCAGCCACCCATCGGCTCGCCAGTCAATGTGCAAACGCCCGGAACGTTAATACCTTCACATTCAAAGTATTGCTTTGTGTATTTCCTATAGACCTCACGTTGATTCCAAAGCGTATTCAGATAGCCCATCTCTTCCTGCAAATGGTTTCCCATATAGGATGGCCAATAACTCAACTGCGTATTCAAGTCGTGATGAAAATCACCCTTCCATGGTGGAAGTTTCCCATTGTCGGCAGTCCATACTGCCTGGAGAGAGATCGGAGAAGAGTTTTCACGGGAAGCAGAACCAAACTTGTACATTTCATTGTCATATTGCTTCTGCAAGACCGTATCGGGTATGGAAATGGAAGAGGCTTGCCAATAGTTGTTCCAATAGTCCATGTGGGCACTGTAGTCCGAGGCTACACCACGCTCCAGGGCTTGGAGGGTTGCTTCCGAAGCCTTGTCGGACGACAATGAAGAAGAGACACTCCAAACGCCATACAACTTTTTGCCTTTTTGTTTCCAACGTACATTTACGTCGTAATAGAATCCACCCCACCCCGGCTGATGATAGGTTATTTGCTGATTCTCAGTCCGTAGCGTTCCTTGTTCATAGCCCAGACGACGCAAATCTAAGCCTGTCACCGGATCGTTATCACTAGCAGCTACAGGCTTGTTGTATTTCGGTGCTATCAAACTGGGGCATATTGTGTCAAGGAGGTTTTCAAAAACAAACCAGCCCACAGGCTCAGTGGCATGGACAAAAGTCTTCAGTGTGGTGCCATTATCCCAACGAGCCTCGCACAACGCATTGTTCAGATACAGACGTATGTCGTTAGGCTCACCCAATTTTTCCAAAGGAAACTCAAGAGCAGCTCCTGGTATTTTCGAAGGAGCAGGCAGCTGGTCGTAAGGCCAGTCGTATTTCTTCTGAACCGGCAGATAGTCGCCCTTTTGCACTTGACTATATACCCACGAGAAACGGTTGTTGGATCCGGAGATACTATCCATAGGGCGAAGGTCCCAAAGGTCGGTACGGTCCAGAGAAAAACGTAGAGCCGAATCCCTTTGCCATAGCAAAGCGCCAACAGTCGCATTGCCCAATGGGATTCCCTCGTCCCAGCTTCTCGCCAACTGTGTGAACTGCAAATCGCTTGCCAAAGGCTTTTCCCTCCAGTCTGTTTTCACTTGGCATGAGCACAATACTCCGCCAATCGAAATCAGACCCAAAAGAAGAAAAGACTTTCCACATCGCCTGACACCCATTATAATCTTCACAAGTCCGCTTCCACGTCCTGCGACGAGTTCATTCAAGTATTTCTTAGGTTCAAACCTCATATTATGGTGTTATTTTTGATATTGGTATCACATTTTACACCACAAAGATAGTGTTTTTATCTCAACAGATGGCATCAACGATAGAAAATCTGCATTTGAGAAGTTCAAAAAATATAAATGCAGAATTTGTAGGTCGAATGTTTCTCCGCTGTAAGGTAGAAGGAATTAATACGTGCTCCTACCTATATTCTTTGGCCGTCTTCATCAAGTCATAGTACATCAAGCGTGTGTTCAACGATGTTTCTGAGGTGATCTGACGGTAGTTCTTTTCTTGCTGTTCACTACTGAAAACCGTTTTGAAACCGTTTTGCGCATAAAATGCAATAGTTATTGGCTCGTTATATGCATCCACTATCATAAATCGGCATCCAGTCTTGTTGTATGGCTCTAAGAACCATAATTTTATATAATTCAACACATCGCTACCAATATGTAACGAACGGAAATCTTTGGAAACTCCCAATCGTGCGACCAAAACGGCAGGATAGTCTTTTAATGATTTGATATGAGGAACGTCTGCCTCTATCTTTTTCTTTCTTGCATTTGGCAAATCGCTCACCCTCACTCCAGCATTGGCAAGTGTAAAAGCACATACCACTGCCTGAGTTTTTTCATCCTCCTTAAAACAATAGGTCTTACCCAACAACTCCTTTGAATATGCAAAGCAGTCGTTGGTAAAGAACTCGTCAAGATCGTGGTCTCCACAAGTAAACCCTTGAATATCCTCTGGTTTTACCACAGGATACAGACTACATTTATCTTCCAGGAAACTCATTTGTCACCAAGATGCGCTTTAGCCAACATACGACGCAATTTGACGAACCCCCTTTCAAGGGCCTCCTCGTCTGCCTTTTTCTCTTCCTCAGAGCGGTTGAGATAACGCTGGTAGTTTGCCTGCGCCTCGGCTTCAAACCGCTGAGCCACTTCACCAGTCAGTACTGGCATGGATGCTATCGGTAGTGCCATTTTTTTTTCAACTTTGTTTATTCCTTTGCAAAGGTACTCAAAATAATTGATAACGAGCCCATTTTTACGTTTATATTTGCAGGACAACGTGATTTTCACTATAATTGTTTGTCTATATAGGTATATGGCAAGAAGGCCTCATACCTTCCGTACCTATTTTTTCTTCATTCTATCTCGCCATGATTTGTCCCAAATGTGGAATTTTAAATAGCTGACGACTGTTGCGAGCCTGCAAGGACGGGATCGGGTTGTGAAGGTAAGCACGTGGACTTGACACAGTGGGACTGCCACCTCATAAAATCCTAAGACAACACTACCCTTTCTGTGAGAAGTGACTCCGAAGGGATTCAAACCCTTGACCTTCAGAACCGGAATCTGACGCTCTATTCAGCTAAGCTACGGAGCCAATTGATAAAAATCGGGTGCAAAGATACGGCATTTTTTCCAAACCGCAAAATATTCCTGCGAAAAAACGCCGTATCTTTGCCTCCAGGGTCAAGGGCAGCAAGACAAGGGTGGGAGCAATAGCACGTCAGGCCAGATCGAGGCTGAGGGATTGCACCAACCGGCCCACGGCAGTATTCTCCTTGACCAGTTGGTCGAGCGTCTCCTTGGGCGAGAGTAGCGGCTTGATCTCCTCCTGCTTGGCCAGACGGATGGAGACCTGCAGACTGCCATTCTTCAGGCATTTGGCCAGCGTGGCACGGATGCGGCTCTTGATGGTCAGCATCTGGTCGTAGAGGATCTGATTCTCCGCCACGATCTCCACGTTGGGATAGTCGGTAATGACAGGACTGAGGTTTCTCATTCGCGTGGACATAGCCCGCATGTTCTCTGGCATACGGGTGCACATCGCGCGCCACTGGACGAGGAGATCCTCCTCCGTGAAGGCGTTGCGCTCCTCGGCATTCTCCACCTCCACCGCCTGATCTACCGTGGGTTTATCCTTGTGGGTCAGGATATCGCCAAAGGACATTCCCATGCTGCGCCCGAGATTGAGCTTGGCCGACTTCAGCGCCCCTGCGGGAGGAGCCGTCCTAACTGTCTCGGAAGACTGCTGAGTTGGCTTGGGTTCCATCCTTTGGTCAGCCTTTTGGTCAGCAGACTGCGACTGATCCGTAGCCGGCTGCACGGTCTGCTGAGCGTGTTGCCGTTTTCTCTGTGCAACCGGGGCCACCTGCGCGCCCCTTTCTGGCTGCACCTGTCGGAGTAATTTCTGAAACAGGGTTTTCAACTGCTTAGGGCTGCGCCCCGCACCCGCCGCATCGTCCTCGGGCTGGGTGATCTGCGCGATCTCGATGAGCGTCAGTTCCACGAGCAAGCGCTTGTTGGACGACTGGCGATACTGCACGTCGCAACGGTTGGCAATGCGCAGCGCTTGGTAGAGGAAGCGGGCCGGACACTTCTGCGCCTGCTCCTGA
>ENA-OPVT01001403-OPVT01001403.1-human-gut-metagenome-genome-assembly--contig:-NODE-1403-length-15217-cov-2.186981_pt1 | contig 15217 bp, 18 predicted proteins | sample MGYA00241499_ERZ501990 | MGnify/ENA primary metagenome ERZ501990 (study PRJEB25962, sample SAMEA2042104) | human gut metagenome | biome: human gut; feature: human-associated habitat; material: faeces...
GGCATCCGGTGTGCGGCTGCCGGCGAAAAAGGAGTCGGGCGTGACATTGACGATCGCCATAACGCGCGGCGTGGTCAAATCAGGCAGAATGTTTTCGGTTTTCATCGCGTAACAATTTATCCAGGCGGGCAACCTCGTATTCGAGCTCCCCGAGATTTATATTGACAAGGGTATAGTCGGCCCGCCGGCGCAACTCCTCTTCGTCGAGCTGGACCGCGATACGGCGTCGTACCTCCTCGGCCGAAGCCCCGTCACGCAGGTGCGTGCAATACGCACGTCGATAGGAGCCGTGACCGCGATCGTACGGTCCACATACCCCTCCAATCCGGCCTCGAAAAGGATGGCGCTCTCCAAAACCACATAGTCGGCGCCGGACTGCCGCCCGCACCACCGTTCGAAATCCTCCATCACGGCGGGGTGCACCAGCGCGTTGAGCGCCGAAAGCTCCGCAGGATCGGAAAAGACACGGCCGGCCAGCAACTTGCGATTCAGACGTCCGCCCGCATAGATCTCCTCCCCGAAGCGTGCGGCGAGCCGCCTCCGTAACGGCCCATCCTCCTCCATAAGGCGTTTGGCCTGCGTATCGGAATCATAGACAGGGGCGCCGCAAGCGGCAAAAAGCCGGCAGACGGTCGATTTACCGCTGCCGATACCTCCTGTTATACCTACCTTAATCATTTTTCTTGCTGACGGGGATCCGGAATTTCGGGAACCGATCCGACGGAGATGACCTTGATATCGCTCAACCGGACGGAAATGGCGTTGTGCAGAGAGAGAGAATCTATCTTCAGGAATTTCTCTCCGTCTTCGGCCTTCACGGAACGGAATTTCAACTCCGACAGGGGAATCCGGAGCCGCTTACTCATATAGACTCGATAGCCGAACAAGTTGGTACCGACTCCTTCCACCACACAGGAAACTTTGAAACGCTCGCCGTCCACATTCACGGTGAAGGGCTGCTCGGTCGTATAAGTATAGTTCAACTTGGCGATATACCACAGGATGAACGAAGCGACGAGCAAAGCCAGAAAGACCGGAGATACATAACGACGCAGCCAACCGAAACGCTCCATGACAGACAATTTTTAAGTCAGGCAAAGTTAAAAATAAAATAGGCCGCAACAATACGTTGCAGCCTATTTTATTCAAAAAGCGGACCTTTATTTCTTGCCGAGGCCCTCGCGCTTCATCAGACCGTAAGCGATCGGAGTCGCCACGAACAGGGTCGAAAGCGTACCGACAACCACACCCAAAGCCAATGCGAAGATAAACCCGCGAATCGTCTCGCCGCCGAAGAAGAGGATGGCGAGCAGAGTAACCAATGTCGTACCCGACGTATTGATCGTACGCGACAGGGTCGCATTGAGCGCATTGTTCACGTTCTCGCGCAGATCGCGCTTGGGATAGAGCACCAGATATTCACGGATACGGTCGAAAACCACCACCGTATCGTTGATCGTATAACCGATGATCGTCAGGATCGCCGCGATGAAGGCCTGGTTCACCTCCAGGTTGAAGGGCAGCCAGCCGTAGCAGAGCGAGAAGACGCCGATCACCACCAGGGCATTGAATGCCAGCGCGGTCGTAGCGCCGGTCGCATACTGCCATTTCTTGAAGCGGAGCGAAATGTAGAGGCCGATGGCGATCAGCGAGAAGAGCACCGACCAAATAGCGCCCCAAGTCATATCCTTGGCGATCGAAGGACCGATCTTGTCTGCCGTAAGAATACCGTTGATATCGTTTTGCGTATTGCGGAAATTCTCGAAGGTGATGGGATAACCGTACAGACCGTGCAGCGCGTCGTACAGAATCCGATCCACTTCCGAAGTAGCCTCGTCCGAAGTGTCGTCGTACTTGTACTGCGTCACGATACGCATCTGGTTCTCATTGCCGTACTGCTTCACCTCGAAGCTGACATTAGCGGCATCCTCGTAACCGGAGAAGACATCCTGCAACTTCATACGTACCTCCTCTGCCTGTACCGGGCGGTCGAAACGAATCACGTATGCACGGCCGCCGGTGAACTCAGCACCCATGTTCAGACCGCGTACCGCGAACGAAACGCACGAAACGGCCAAAACGACGATCATAACGATGTAAGAGATCTTACTCTTGCCCAGGAAGTCGAAATGAGCGTTGCCCATAAGATTCTCCGACCACTTGCGCGAGAAGGAGATCTTTCCCCATTTATTGACTACGCCCTCGATCAGCAGGCGGGTAATGAAGATCGAACAGAAGAGCGAGGTCAGAATACCGATAATCAACGTAGTGGCGAAACCCTGCACCGGACCGTTTCCGAAGATGAACAGAACGATACCGGTGATGATCGTGGTAAGGTTACCGTCGATGATCGCGGAATATGCTTTCGAGAAACCGTCCTTGATGGCCAGGCTCAAACCTTTACCTCCGCGAAGCTCCTCCTTGATACGTTCGTAAATAATCACGTTGGCATCCACGGCCATACCCATCGTCAGCACGATACCCGCGATACCGGGCAGCGTCAGCACGGCACCGAACGAAACCAGAACACCGAGCAGCAGGAATACGTTGCACAACAAGGCGATATCGGACAACCAGCCGGCTGTCTTATAGTAGAGGCCCATATAGAGAAGCACCAGCACGAACGCGAGTACAAACGAAAGAATACCCGCATTGATCGACTCCTGCCCCAGCGACGGACCTACGACGGTATCCTGAATAATACGTGCCGGAGCGGGCACCTTACCCGACTTGAGCACGTTGGCGAGGTCTTTCGCCTCCTGAATGGTGAAGTTACCCGAGATTTCCGAACTTCCGCCTTCGATCTTCTGGCGAACGACCGGAGCGGAATAGACATAACCGTCGAGCACGATGGCGATGCAGCGGCCGATATTGTCGCCCGTCAGACGCGCCCAGTCCTGAATACCTTCCGAGTTCATCGACATCGAAACCTTGGCTTCGGCACCGCGCTCGGCATAGGTTTCACGCGCATCCACGATCACGCTGCCGTCCAGCGGAGCCTTGCCGTCGGGCGTGCTGACCTTGAGCGCATAAAGAGAGAAACGCCCGTTGTTCTGCGGTTCGCCCTTGATACCCCACTCGAAACGAACGTCCGAAGGCAGCAACTCGCGCACGGCATCCATACGCAGGTAGCCGGCAACGGTCGCCGTATCGGCAACGGCTACGGAACCCACGACAGCGCCTCCGCCATCATAGGGATTGAGCAGCGAGAAGAGCGGATTTTCCTCGCGGGTATAGCGGGATGCCCCCGAAGCCGAGGCAGCCTCCTCCGCAGCCGGAGCATTGTTCTGCACCTCTGCGATCAGGCTTTCGGTCGTATCTTCGGTACCGGCAGCAGTCGGCTGCTCCTCAGTAAGCGTTTCCTCCACGGCCGCATCGGTCGCCCCGGCAGCCAATTCGTCGCGCAAAAGCTGATCGGCCTGCTCCAGGGCACGCACCAACTCGGTGTTATTATAAGTCGTCCAGAACTCGAGCGAAGCGGTACCCTGCAACAGCTTGCGTACGCGCTCCGGCTCCTTCACGCCCGGCAGCTCGACCAGAATACGGTGCGAATTGGGCAGGCGCTGGATGTTGGGCTGCGTAACGCCGAAATGGTCGATACGACTGCGCAGGATGTTGAACGAAGCGTCGATCGCAGCGTCGGTTTCCTCCTGCAAGATCTTCTCGACCTCGCTGTCCGAGCTGTTCGGCGTGATATCCTTACGATCCGGACTTACGAAAAGCGCAGCCAGCGGAGCACCGCCGGAAACCTCACGATAAGCCTTGGCGAACTCGCCGATGTAGTTGTTGGTACCCTCTTTAAGCGCCTTGTTGGCACGGGCGATGGCCTCCTCGAACATCGGATCGTGTGCGCTGTCACCTGCCAGGGCTTTCAGCACGTCCTCCACCTGCACCTCGAGCATGACATTCATACCGCCCTTCAGGTCGAGACCCAAGTTGATCTCCTTCTCCTTGACCTCCTTGTAGGTGAATGAAATGAATCCGAGATCATAAACGGGCCTGTTCTGCACGGAGTCCAGGTAATAGATCTCCGCCGCCTGACGGAGCGAATCCGACTCCGAAACTTTCGCGGCATACTCGGCCGCCTTTTTCTCCACGCTTCTCGCTTTCAGTGAGAAGGAGAGCTGGTAGATACAAGCAATCGCCAGCAGGATTGCAAGTAACTTGATTACGCCTTTACTTTGCATTGGGTATAAATTAGTTTGTTATAATTTGTTTGTTTCTTTTCCGTTACCCGAAACGGGATTTCAGAAATCCCAATAAACGCACAAAAATAGAAAAAATTGCGGGAAACAAAAAAGGAATAGACAAAAAAACGCTGGAAACCATCCGATTTCACCGTTGAAACCGAAAATCGAAGGAGTGCGATTTCATTTCCGGGCGGCGTATATATGATCTTACAGATCATTAGCGAAGTACGCTGCCATGTGCTGTTCTGCGAGGATGAGGAAACCGGCGGACAGGGCGCCAAAGCGTTTGAACGGAGCGGGATCCAGATCGATGTGAATTACATTGTAGAGGTGGACCGCCGTGGGAACAACGACGCTGTGTTTTACAACTGCGACAACCCGAAGTTTTCTGAGTTTGTCTGCTCCTTCGGTTTCCGCAATGGGCTCCTTCAGCGACATTTCCGTTGTTGCGCCATATCTCAAAACAGCAGCGGTAAATATTAGTGCCGGTTACTACAATGAGCACCGATTGCACGAAGTGATCGACTGGTCTGCCATGCAGAACAATGTCGAGCGCATCAAGCAGATGGTGCAGACGGAAACCGGCAAGTATCCTTACAGAAAGCGAAAGCTATATGCCGGCTCCTATTTCGGGCAGCAGACGCTGTTCGACATAGAGCCTGCCGGCAGAGATAAGGAAAAGCTGCTGATGGAGCTGCCGGAAGGAACGCGGCTTATGATGAACGGGTGCGAGGTCACACCTTCTTTTCCGTATCTTATGGATAACGAAGGCAATGTGTACGCCGGCATTCAGGAGCTTGACGCTGCAGTTTTATCGGAAAATTCCATTGCCTGCGACGAGAATGGGGAGCTTCTCTCCTTTTCGGTGTTTGACGCCAAGCGGATGAAAGTTCTCTCTATGGAGTCGGCAATGGAACAGTTAGGAATGGATATTGGGTGGTAGGCTCCTCTGCTCACCCAAGCATTAGAAAGGAGTTGCCATGAGAAAGATCACCGTTCTCGACTTTTGCAGTCGGATCGGAATTGCCAGCGATGAGATACCAGTCGTTGTAAAGGCCGGGATCAATATAGTAGGTCGCTACCGCAGTTTATATAAACTGACGGCACAGGCTATGCCCGACTTGCTGGAGGCTAAGGTGCAATCTGTAACCTCGACACGAGAAGAAGTCATCCTTCAAATTACTTTCAAGGACTTCAGCACGAAACGACCATAATCGTATATGAGCGAATAGCACCTCACGGGATTTTTCCCCGTGAGGTGCTTTGTCTTATCACTATTTTTTACTTGCGGGACTATTTTGCCCCTTTGCGGAAATCTGTTGAAATAACACGCATTAAAGTCGTAATTAAAGAGTATAAACCAAAAACAAAGGAGATTTTACCATGCTAATCAGTATCGACCACGGGAATAAACAAATCAAAACCAACCACAGGACCTTTGTGTCCGGGCTTCGGGAAAGCGACACAAAGCCGCCCTTCGGAAAGGATGTTCTGTTCTACAAGGGCAAGTATTATACCCTCACCGATCAGCGCATCCCGTATATGCGGGACAAGACGGCTGACGAACGGTATTTTATCCTCACGCTGTTTGCCGTTGCCTTTGAGCTTGCCGGAACCGAGTACCGCAAGGACGAGATCGTAGATGTGCAGCTTGCGGTAGGCCTGCCGCCTGCCCATTACGGAGCGCAATACGAACGGTTTGAAAACTATTTTCTGAACCGGGATATTATTGACTTCCAGCTCGACGGCAGACCGTACTCTGTATTCATCAGCACGGCGATTTGCTTTCCGCAGGCTTACGCTGCCATTATGCCGATCTATCAGCGGATCCATTCGTATTCAAAGGTTGCAGTGCTGGACATTGGCGGTTTTACTGCCGACTATCTGCTGGTGAAAAACGGCGAGGCGGATCTGTCTGCCTGCGACTCACTGGATAACGGCGTCATCACTCTTTACAATGGAATCAAATCCAAGGTCAATGCGGATTTTGACATCCTCCTGGACGAGTCGGACATTGATGCTATCTTGAAGGATACGCCTACCGATTTTGACGAAAGTGTGATCCGTATCGTGCAGGAGCAGGCGCAACAGTTTATCAACGATCTTTTCGGCAAGCTCAGAGAGCGGATGATTGATTTGCGCTCCGGCAAGGCTGTGTTTGTCGGCGGCGGTTCTATCCTACTGAAGAAACAAATCGAAGCGTCCGGCAAGGTCGGCGCACCGATTTTTGTCGATGAGATTTCCGCCAATACAAAGGGCTACGAGCTGTTGTTCAAGGCCGCTTGTATGGGGTGATGTGAATGGCGAAGAAAGATATTTACAAGTTCACTATTCAATTCAGCGGCGGAGATCCGCAGCATCAGCAGGTTGCGGAAATACTCAATCAGCAGGGGCGCCGGAAAGCACAGTTTCTTGTAAACACAGTTCTGCACTACATTCATTGCTCCGAAACGCCCGATATTCCTCAGCCGTCACCAGTTAATACCGACGCCATTGAAGCAATCGTGCGGCGCATTATGGAGGAATACTCAGAAAAGCCCACCCCAAAAGATGTCGGACAGGCGCCGGAGAAAAAGACGGTCAAATCCGAAGAGATCGCCTTTGATGACGCTGCCGAACTGCTGGGAGAGGATGGTATGGCGGCAATCAAAAATACTATGGCAAGTTTCAGAAGATGAGTAAGGGCGGCAGGAGCAAAACTCCTGCCGCCCTTTTATTTTATGGGTCAAAACGGTCTATGCAGCGCATAAACACAATGCAAAGCTCCTGGTACAGATCCTCGTCAAGAATTCCGTCTATAATTGATTCTTTCAGTAGCAAGGGCTGATATAGCATCAGTAATTCTGTTGTGGCTGTTCTGTCTCCGAATTTTGCTTGCAACAGTAACTCTTTGAAATTCATTTTGATTCACCTTCTTCCATAAATCGGCGGAGCTTCTTTATTGCACGGTAATACAGTGAGGCTACAGTCTTATAGGACATACCGAGTTCATCCGATAATTGCCCGAAGCTTTTTTCCTCAATGATTCTTTCAAGGACGATCCGCCGTTCGTTTTCCTTGATTGACCGAAGCGCTTGCCGCACGGTCTCATGATCCGTGATCTCCTGAATGATGTCCGTTGTATCGAACAGGAGATAGTCCAGGTCAAAAAGCGGTGTTTCAAAGCGAAACTTGCGGCTTTTCTCGGTCAAAAATTGAATTCTCCGATTATGGACTGCCTTTTTCACATAGGCCGAAAACTGGTTTTGCAATATTTCCTGCTCAGTTGAGCCATTATTCTTTTTATACATATAAAACCCTCCGTGTTTCTTGTCTGGCGTATGGGAGCAGACAAACACGGAGGAGAACGGCACCCGGGGCAATGACAGTTAAAACAAAAGAAAGCGCATTGACGGACATGAAAATCCGAAAATGCGCTTTCCTCTGCGTATATACAAGTGTCGTTATGATAATATGTGCCGGGCGGTGTGTCCCAAATAATTGAGAAAAGCAGTTGCAATACATAAGAAACGAGCTGCAACTCATATTCGTGAGTGCAACTCGTTTTAGGTGTCCAAGTATTATGCTCTAAGAGAAGTAAAAATAGACTTCGTCTTCCGCCGTTAGCTTAAATGAACCTCCTCATATGTACCATAGTGCTCCTTTCACACATAAAAAGCGAACCACAACTCACTAAATGCGAGCCGTAAGGATATTTATACGAACTGTAGCTCACACTAAAATATATATGAGGTGAACTACAGTGCAAAATGTATTAGATACCTTCGCTGCGGAAGTGCTCCGAAAGCGCAAGGCGATTGGCTACACACAGAGGCAGCTGGCGGATAAGCTCCATATGAGCATCCGTACTATTCAGGATCTGGAACACGGAATCAGCAATCCAAAAGCCGAAACCATCTTGCTTATTGCGAGAGAATTGGATATCAGTATTGATGCGATCCTGTTTCCCAATATTGTGCGAGGGCATATTTCAAAAACCGCTATGGATTTCTTCGCCGGAAAGAGTGAGGCAGAGGTTCAAAAGTATGTGTCCTTGTGTCAACAAGCAGATAAGCTGAAAACTGATAAATGAGCAGCCGTTTACAAAGATAAGCGGTTGCTTCTTTTTTCGATATATTGTTTGTCTTTTGACCTGCCACAACAAAAATCCCTATGTTCCTGCTATTCTAAGGATAGCAAAACATAGGGATTTTTTAGGGAATATATCGGGAAGAATTCGGTAGTTTTATTTTCTGTTGTAACAAAATCGGTAGCCGACACCCCAAACATTTTTTATCTGGACCGAATCGTCATCGGACAGTTTCTGCCGGAGTGATTTTATATGAGCTTTAACCACCTCATCAACATTATATGCAGTCTGCTCACTCCACAAGAGATCATAAAGCTGATCACAGGTAAATACTTTGTTTGGATTCTCGGCAAACAGAAGCAGCAGGTCAAATTCCTTTCGTGTCAGCATAATTTCCTTTTCGCCAAGGAACGCTTGCCGACTCTCCGGAGAAATACGCAGCCTTCCGGCCACTGTCATTTTGCATGAGCTATTTTCCTCTTTCCGTGTTTGCATGTGTGGCGAATACGCCTGTATGAGGGCTTGCGCTTGCGCAAAGCATTCTTCCATCGAATACGGCCGACACAGATATGCGTGCGCACCTGCCCGCAGAGAATTGAGGCGTTCTTCCGCATCCGCCGTATCGGACCCTAAAACTAAAATGGGAACGCCCTTTACTTTGCGTAGAGCATCCAGAAACCGGTGGTCGTCCTCTGCTGAAAGAGCGACATCTAAAATGGCTAAGCAAAAATCCCTGTGTACAACATGATAAAGTAAATCCGCTATGGTTTTCGGCCATATGACTGCATAACTTCTCGCTTCAAAATAGCTGCTTATCCTCTCTGCCTCGTCTATATTTCTATCCAACAGCAAAATATTGCTCATTCTATAATCACGCTTTCCTCCGCCGGTTACATCCTGTCGTTGCGTCTGCCGAATAAGGTTAAAACATAGAGGAAAAAGCGCAGAAAATAAACGAGAGAAGTCATAAGTGAAGCCAGGTAAGTGAGAGCAGCAGCGGACAGTACTTTCTTTGCTCCCGGCATCTCATCTGTCGTCAGTATTCCTTCCTGCAAAAGCATTTTTCCTGCACGGCGGCTTGCATTGATCTCTACCGGCAGCGTAACTAAAGTAAAAAGGAAGGATGTTCCGTACAAAATCACGCCGATCATTGCGATGTGAAATCCCATCTCAGGATCGGCACTGATCACAAAGGCGTCAAGCAAAAGCCCGATCAACACCAATGGCAATGCCAGCCTTGATCCGAAATTCACTACAGAAACCAGTGCTGTGCGGAATCTGTAAAACCAATAGCCTTCCTGTTTCTGCATGACATGTCCCATTTCGTGGGCAGCAACAGCTACGGATGCCACCGAGCTGTTGCCGTAAGTGCTTTCGGAAAGATTGACAACGCCTCTTCTCGGGTCATAGTGGTCGCTCAGGTTTCCTTTTACACGCCCGACGGATATTCCGTTTACCCGATTCGACCACAATAATTGGGCGACGGTATCATATCCGGTCTTTCCCGAACGGCACCGGACTTTAGAGTATTTTGAAAATGCCGAATGAACCTTTCCGCTTGCAATCGCAGAAAATAAGGTGCAAAACAGCATAGCGGTTATAAACCATATATAATCATTCCAGTACATAGCATTTCTCCGATCTGCGTACTTAAATGCCGGCGACGGAATCTATCGGCATGGACATGACAATCCCCTGCGCCTCACTGTGCATACCGCAGCTTTCTCCGATACACTTCATAAGCGCCACCTTGTTTGCGGACTCCGTCAGAATCAGAACGATTTCCTTTTCGTCCTGGACGCTCAAGCCCCAAAAGTTGGTCACATCCTCATTTCCGATGCGCCGACTGTGAATCACAGTGCCACCTTTGGCACCGGCACCACGAACGGTTTCCATCACATCACCGCTGAAGCCCCGGTTCACGATTGCCGCAACAAGAGAGTATTTTGTTTCAGACATACTGTTTTCTTCCTTTCCTCCGATATTCAATACTTCCTTTCCCGTATTCTGGGCAAGGATACGCAAAATCAGGTTGTTTGCTCCGTTCAGCGGGATCGTAAATGCAATACCGCTGTTTGCCATGTTTAACTGCAGCTCCGAGCGCAACTTATCCATCAGGACATCGGATAGTTCTTTCGGGATCATGCTGATCAAAACGCTTTTATCGATGCTGCCGAGACCGAGCATGTCCATGATCTCGCTGGAGGCGGTGCCTTCGGCATTGAAGCGATATTGCAGCGGCAGTGCACCCTTTTTGAACATTTCCGCTGCCTTCTCGGCAAGCTTTGGCGTGGTGATCAGCGTTAATAGCTGAAAAGATACTTTTTTCTCATAATCCATTTTACTCACCCTCCTCAAGGTCAACGATCGCATCGCAATCGTCGGCAATTTCAGCCGTTCCCGTCGATGTCCTCTTTTCAGTCTTCAGTTTATATACAAGACCCATAAGCTGAATGGCGATCAGCGGTGTCAAAGCAACCAGCGCAACCACGCCGAACGCATCAGTCATCAGATTTCCGCCAAGCGCCTCACAAACGCCGATGCTGAGAGGCAGCAGAAATGTCGAGGTCATCGGGCCGCTGGCGACGCCGCCGGAGTCAAATGCAATACCGATAAAAATATCCGGAACAAAACGGGACAGCACCAGAGCGATGAGGTATCCTGGGATCACAAACCATTGAATAGAGATCCCGGTAAGAACACGAAGCATTGCCAGCCCCACGCTCACGGCTACACCGATCGACATGCAGCGGTTCATCATTTTTACGGAGATAGCGCCGTTTGTAACAGTCTCTACCTGATGGTTCAGCACTTGGATGGCAGGTTCGGCCTTTACGATATAATAACCGATCAGCATACCGATGGGGATCAAAATCCAACGGAAGGACACCCCGGTCAGCTCTTTGCCGAGATAGGAGCCGAGCGGTGCAAAGCCGACATTGGCTCCGCAAAGGAACAGCACCAGACCGATGTATGTATACGCAAAGCCAACGGCAATGCGCTTGATCTGCCGCTTTTGGTAACGGCGGGTCATCATTTGGAAAATCAGAAACACCGCAATGATCGGCAGCAGCGATACAAGGACTTCTTTGGCATACAGCGGTAGACCTTGTGCAAACACACGGGCAACATCCTGGGTGGTGACGACAGTCGCCACATCGGTGAGCGTATACGCAGCCTCAGTCGGTTTGTAGAAACAACCGAGGATCAAAACGGCGAGAATCGGCCCGACACTGGAAAGCGCAACCAATCCGAAGCTGTCGCTGGCTGCATTTTTATCGCTCCGCACAGAGGCAAGCCCGACGCCCATTGCCATAATGAACGGTACGGTCATAGGACCGGTGGTAACGCCGCCCGAATCAAATGCCACAGCCAGAAACTCCTTCGGCACGAACAGCGATATAAGGATGAGCGCCGCATAGCAGATGATCAGCAGCAGGGGCAAGCTGATCTTATAGCGGATACGGACGATTGCCAGCGCAAGAAACAAGCCGACGCCGATTGCTACCGTCATAATCAGCACGGCATTGGGAACGGAGGGCACCTGACCGGCAAGGACCTGCAGATCCGGCTCGGATACGGTAATGATGACGCCCATAACAAAGCCGGTCAGCAAAACCGTTATAAGCTTTTTCATTTTCGAGATCTGCACGCCGACGCCTTCTCCGATCGGCGTCATCGCCATCTCTGCGCCGAGCTGGAAAAATCCCATTCCGACGATCAGCATGACCGCTCCGGTAAGGAACATAACAATGCTGCCAAGCTCCATCGGAACCAAGAAAATACTGAGCATCAGAACAATTCCGGTGATTGGAAGAACGGCGGAGAGTGACTCTTTGATTTTTTCTTTCAGTTTCAGATTCAATTTTGTGCTCTCCTTTTAACAGAGAGTTATTTTTTGCATTCCGCAAGCATCATAATGCCCTCAGCGATGAAAACAATACCGGTAAAGATGAACACCCAGGAGACGGTACCGCCTTGGTTCAGCAGGAGACAGATGCCGGCAGCAAGACCGATGACCGGCTTTGCATAGGTGCGAAGCTTTTGCACAGTACTCATGGAATAGCCATCTGTTTTCAAAGAGGAAACCAAATTCATCAGGCAATAGAGGATCATCAATGCCGCCACAATATAGAGCGTGATACTGACAAGCGTCCATCCGAGCAGCACGGTCACAAGGCCGGCGACAATTTTCACAGTGCCACTTTTACTGTCTTTTTTTGCGGCGTCCAGAATACCCATAACGATCAACGCTGCGCCGAGAACAGTAAATGCAATACTCAGCACGTCCCCTTTCAGCGCAATAAACAGGACACCCACAACGATTGCTGCGATTGCAGTAATCAGCTTATCATTGAATTTCATGCTTCGCACCTCGGTCTATCATATTTTGCCCAGAACGCCTTTACGGCATTTTCATACTTTTCCGGTTCCATAAAGTAGCTCATACCGTGATCGGCACCCGGAACAATCAGCAAATCCTTCGGTGCCGTACAGGCAGTGTAGTTCTCGTAGGTCATCTCTACCGGAACAAAATGGTCATCGGCGCCGTGGACAAGAATAACGGGAACATGGGTATGTTTAAGAGCTTCTACCGTCGAATGCTCCTTTGAGCCGACCTGTATTTTCCGACGACACATCCTGTCGGCAATCGCACTGCGTATGCCGAATCGAATGTGGAGGTTATCCTTAGCAATATGCTCCCATATCGCATTGGCCGATGTAAAACCGCAATCCGCCATGATCCCATGTACGTTGGGCGGCAGCTGCAGTCCGGCAGCCATCAGTACGGTGGTAGCCCCCATGGAAACACCGGCAAGGTAAACAGGAATATCGCTTCCGCAGCGTTCAATCTCCCAATTCAGCCAGTCCAGACAGTCAAAGCGTTCGGTAAGGCCGAAGCCCATATATTCGCCACTGCTGTTATTCTGCCCACGCTGCTCAACATAGAGCACGCTGCAGTTGTTTTTGTACCAGAAATCGGAGATCATCCCAAAATCCCGATGCCACGATGAACGCCATCCGTGGAAAGCAATAATCACTCTTTCCGGCTTTTCGCAGGGAAAATAATGTCCGACGAGCTTTTCTCCGTCATGAGCAATGATTTCAACCGTTTCATTCGGCTGTACGGCAAGGCTTTCAGAGGCACTCTCCATCCGGTTTGTGAACTCGTCGCTGCTTTTCTCTCCGGAGATACGCTTATCTGCTTTTTCCATCACCTTTGGCATTTCCCGATCAAGTGCTGTATCGATCAGGGCTTTTATTGTGACATATGCGTACAGCGATGCAACGGCAGCTGTTCCGGCTGCGATTCCTGCCGCTGTTACGATTTTCTTTGTATTCTTTTTCATACTACAACTTCCTTTCTGCTAAGGGATATCTTTAGTGCGCCGATTAAGACAGACGCACCTCCGGATTCGGATCATTCACAACAGATACCGGAAGAGGCCGGTGAGGAGTCGTAAAAGGAAATAACCGGCTTTCTTATAAAACGGCATTTCTCCTTGAAAATCCGGCCCTTCGTTCTCTGTTCCATCGGGCAGCACATGTCTGCTTTGCTCTGCCTTGACAGATGCGTTTTCCCGTAGGCATTGATTCAGCTCCGGGCAGTCGATCACCAGCATGAGCTCCGTGTCCAGATAGGTGCTTCTCAGGTCAAGATTATAGGAGCCGATCATACTGATGTGATCGTCCACCAAAATCGTTTTGGTATGCAGGGACTGCCCGCAGGACACTTCAAAGACCTCACTGCCGGTTGCAAGAATGTTTTTCTTCTCGTTCAGGTAGTCTGTGCAGCCAAAGGGGTTTGCTCCGCTTTCAATGGCATTGGTCATGATTTGGACCCGGCGACCGCCCTCACAGAAGCCTGCCAGTGTTTCATACATACCGTTATTGCAGATAATATAAGGAGTCTCAATCAAAATGCTTTCGCCGTTCTTCATGATGCCGCTCAATTGCTCCCAGAGTACAGGTGCTTTGTTTTCCGGCGAGGTTGGGTTGGAGAGAAGTGTGATACTTTTGGCTTCCAGCGTCTCTCTTTCCAAATCCACCGGCAAATAAGCCTCGGCATACGATCCCTGTAGTTCTGTATAATGCGTTCGGAGCGTTTCCTGTGCCTTTTGGAGGTTTCTCCGGTTGCCGGAGATTTCCTTGTTACAGGGCAAATCCCATATCTTCGCAAAATATGCTGTCAAGGCCTCGGTCGAGCTGTTCGTCCCATCAGAGCAGACCAAAACTTCTCTGTCAATGTTGCGGTCTTCCTTGTCCTTATATTCTCCGAGGAACAAATCGTTTGTGTTTCTTCCGCCTAATAGGTATTGCTTTCCATCCACGATCAGGTATTTGTCGTGCAGGCGGTAATTGATTTTCCAAGGAGTCATAAGATTGATGGGGTTATACAGCTTGATTTGTACATTCGTATTAGCCGCCAATGCACCGATCAGCCTGTTGCAGCGCAAATACATATCTCCGGAAATTCCGTCAACGAGTATTTTGATATTCACCCCACGCTCGGCAGCCTCATTCAAGGCCGCTATCATATCTTTCCCGCTGTTATCCACCCGAAAATCGAATGTTGACAGAATGATCTCGTTTTCGGCCCTGTCTATCAGTCGAAGACGCCAGATAAGCGCTTCACGGTTATCGTCAATACACAGAACCCGTTCTGTCACACCTGTACCGGCGAACTCGGCTCCTTCGAGCTCTATCGGTTCTTTTTGGAATATCGGCGGGACGATCAGGCTGATCAGTATGTAAAGCACAAACAGAATAGCCAAGGCCTTTATACCCTTAAAGATAACGTTTTTCATCAGCACCTTTCCTTTTATCCAGATTTGCAGAAATTATAATGTCCTTTTCTAAACTGAAACGAAACAAAAGGGAATTTGCTCAGGATCATAGTATTCCCGTTTGGATCTGAGAGAACGAGCATAATAAAAGAACGGCGCAGCCTTTTTTC
>ENA-OPVT01001413-OPVT01001413.1-human-gut-metagenome-genome-assembly--contig:-NODE-1413-length-15144-cov-7.826496_pt1 | contig 15144 bp, 11 predicted proteins | sample MGYA00241499_ERZ501990 | MGnify/ENA primary metagenome ERZ501990 (study PRJEB25962, sample SAMEA2042104) | human gut metagenome | biome: human gut; feature: human-associated habitat; material: faeces...
ATTTGCTTCTGCTCTCACTTGCACGACAATTGCAAATCAGCCGGCACATTAGCTTCGTTGCTACATACCCGGCGGCACGAAAATCTGATGCATACATTATTCCACGGCAGTATCTCTTACGAAAATTTACTGACAAAAGAATAAAAAAGACAAGCCTGTGCCATGATTTGTCACAGGCTAAATTGTAACTTTGCAGCGTAACCTAAAAAAACAATAAATATATGGCAGCAAATATATTTGGACGGTATGTATGGCTGATAGACATCCTGCGCAGGTATAAGCGCCTGACATTTAAGGAAATATGTTCGTTGTGGCAGGAAAGCGGACTAAGCTATGGCGAGAAACTGCCACTGAGGACATTCCATCGCCACCAGGATGCAATAAAGGACATCTTTGACGTGTATATAGAATGCGACAAGAAGGACGGATACAGATATTATATTGACGAGCCTGAAAGGCTTGAAAGCAACAACCTGTACAACTGGCTCATAAGTTCTTACTCTACGCTCAACCAGATAAAGGCCGACAGCAAGCTGGAGAACAGAATTATATTTGAGAACATACCGTCGGGACAGACATGGCTGACACATATCGCAGAAGCCATGCGCAACAACAGGGTGCTGAGCATAACATATCACGGATTCGGCAAGTCGGAATCAACGACATTCGACATAGAGCCTTACTGCCTTAAAGTGGCTCACCGCCGCTGGTATGTGCTGGCGCGAAGTCCCTATTATTCTGAAAGGAACAAGGAGAAAGGCATTAAGCCATACGATGTATTCCGGATATATGCCCTCGACAGGATAATGGATATAAAGGACACAGACAAGACGTTCACAATGAACAAAGACTTCGACGCGGCGAAATACTTTGAAGGCTGCTGCGGAGTGATTACGTCTGATGAACCTTTGCAAAGGATTGTGGTGCGTGCATACGACAACTTCGCAGATTATCTGCGCACGCTGCCGCTGCATGAGTCGCAGCGCGAACTCAGCAGCGACGAAGAGTCTACACTGTTTGAATATCACCTCAAGCCTACGTTCGACTTCTATCAGCTGATACTTGCGCAGGCAAACCAGCTGGAGATAATAGAACCTGAAGCGGTGAGAGAGGAGATGCGCGGCCTTGCCCTGCACATACTGAAGTTTTACGACAAGCCTTAACAGCCTAAAATCTATACGCGGCAGGAAAGGGAGGTCAATAATATAGCATGAAGATGAGACGGAATATTCCGACTTACCGCAGACATGTCATATAGTTTCGGCAGGATTGCAGCCTTATATCAAACAGACGGCAAGACTATGACAGGAAACTATAATTTTTCAGATACTGGAACTTTAGCTCAAAATCGGGAAGCAACCTACACAACAAACATCAAATATAAAGAATGAACAAAAAGAAACGGGGCGCCAGCAAGGCGTCCCGTCATTCACGTTATTATAAAGAGTCCATTCAGATCTTTGATCGGTTTTGTATCATTCCCATACAATAGGCACGTTCTTCAGCTGAATATACTCGTTGATGGACGACGAGTTTCTGCCTCCGCCAAGATTCCACGGTCCTTTAACAAGTACAAACGACGTAACCGTGGAAGGTACCTCACAGATAGTGGCAAACTTCAGTTTTACAGCCACATCGGGATTAAGGTTCTTCTTGTCGTCATAGTCGCAGCCAGCACCATACTCGTTGCCGTCGGCATCATAAGCCTTTGTAAGACCGGCTCCGCCGATAAGCGCATTCTGTATACTCAGGCTTACGGCCTTTACCTTAACATAAATGTCAACGCGGTTGGAGCCCTTGCTGCCCTTGGCCTCAACAAACTCCAGCGTAAAATACTTTGATCCGGGATTGCCCACCAACACACCCGAGGCTGACGGAAGATAGCTTACAGAAGGAGCATTCTGAGCTGTCGTGGTAGTGGAGGCTGTACCGGTAGTAGTGGTTCCGGTAACTTCCTGCACGACGCCCTTGGCGGCTTCTTTCAGTTTCTTGAAAAACTGCGCATCGGCCTGCTGAGGTATTGCAAAGAGAGCTATTGCAGCAATGCAAACTGTTCTGATAATCTTTTTCATAACCAAAAAATTTTTAATATTAAACAATCATTTCTATAAAATGCACTTATGCTCGTAACTTCTAACTTTCGCCGTTCCTGCGTTCGGCAATCTTCCGGTTGGCACTGTCGCGTGCCGCCGGATTATGGTGCAGATGTCCATCGTCATCGCGAAACACCGGTCCGGGAGACTTATGGTTGGCAAACTCGTCAACCATCGAGCTGCCCTTGCCCATTCCGTTTGTAAGTATAAAGAATATCGCGCCACAGGCAGCCACGGTTATAAGCACCTGGAAGAACAGCGCAATAAGGGCTACAAGGAACACGAACACAGCAAGGCAGACGGCAACGACACAGACTGCCGAGAACACGGTGAAGACAACGCCGTGCTTTATACCGACAGACATTATGTTGCGCACAAGCGACCATGCAAGTCCGGCTATGACAAGAATCCAGAAGGCTGTGGTGCCGATGCTGTTCTTCGTTTCATCGGAAGCGCCGAAGATGTCTGCTCCGACAGATAGCACAAACACTACAGGAAACGTAAGCACAAAACAGATGAAAAGCAGTTTCATCGAGAGCGACTTGCCCATCATTTCCTCAAGCACACCCTTAAACATGAATATCTGTCCTATCTGAAGCACCACAAACACTGCAAAGGGTATAATGCGGAACAGCTTTGACCAGAATCCATACTCCTTTGACAGGCACCACCACATACAGTTGTTGCCCACTATGGCATAAATAAGAACCTCGAGGATAGTGGCGGCAAGCATGCAGCCGGCAGCCGTGAGTATAGGCAGGTTGCTTTTACTGCCGTTTCGCCCCTGAAACAACAGGGCTACGAAGCCGCCCAATACCAGCAGGAAGACAAGCCAGTAAGGCAGAGTTGACGTTAACAGAATTTCTTTCATGGCATATAGATTATATTTAACTTATTACAGCGTGCAGGCACATCTGATGTCGTTTGCAACATTTACATAGACGAATGTATATTGTTTTTAATATTTTTTGCAAATATAACTACAAACATATATTTACACAATAACGGAAATCCGTGATTTTATGCACATAAAACCGTTATTCCGTCAACATTTAGCTAAGAATCAAGGAGAAAACAATATCAGGATATCATAAGCATGGCATAGTATGGCTTAAACCCCAATCGGCAATTAGACCGCATATTACTTTATCAATATTGTGCATTGATGCTTTAAGCCTGTCTTATTGTTTCTATTGGCGTCTGTTTTTTCTTGACATAGCCCACTATGCCTGCGAAAAATATAACTAAAACCCACTCAATATAAAGCAAAAATACATACCGAATCCTTATGACTGATTTGGGTTAAAAAACAAAAAACCTGCGCCAATCGAACAGAAACGGCATGGCGCAGGTTAAACGACAAGCATCTTCATGCTTGCAGCCCCTATAAAACTAACATCGGTATCAGACCGCTGTTAAACTGTTGTGGGCTTATGAAAAAACTAAGACATTTTCGGTCTTTTTCTCCAAGCAGCCGTTATGTTTCAACGGCCAGGAGAGTTATCGCCGCACCGCCTACAGCAGATTTGCCCGCTGAAGGCGGCCGGCAATATTGTTTAGAACTCGAGCACGAGAGCCTGACGCGGAGTGAGCTTCAGGTCTTTATCAAGAGCCACGCTGCTGCCGGTCAGCACGTCGCGTGCCTGCTTTGTCTGTCCGATAACTTCGGCATAGCGCTTAACAGAGAGAGCGGCATCCTTGCGTGTGCCGTTGATAACGGTCATTACGGTCTTGCCGTTATACTGACGTGCAATGACATATACGCCCTTATAAGGTATAAACTGCTTCTGGCTGCCCTTGATTATCACGTCGTTGCCCTGACGCCAGTGGAGCAGATTGCTCAGCCATGTGAACATTGCGTTCTCGGCCTTTGTGCGTCCTTCGGCAGCAAAGGCATTGCGCTCGTCGCCCTTGAAACCGCCGGGGAAGTCCTTGCGCACGTTGCCGTCGGTAACTTCCTTTGTGCCGTTCATCAGGATTTCAGTGCCATAATAGAGCTGCGGTATGCGGTTTACGGTGAGCAGCAGTGCAAGAGCCTGCTTCAGTGCCGTTGTATCCTTGCCGTTGCCGAGGAAGCGGTCGGTGTCGTGATTCTCAATGAAAGCCATGACGCTCGACGGGTTAGGATAAAGATAGTCGTAAACCAGACTGTTGTATATGCGGTTGTATCCGTTCCACCAGTCGTCGGTGTTCTCCTTCTTCGCCATGTTTATCTTGTCGTAGAAGCTGAAGTCCATCACCGTCTTCAGATAGCTGTTCTTCTTGGCTATCTTTGAGTCTTTCTGCCATGCGGCTGTATATGCCGGCTCGGTTACCCATGTCTCGCCTACAACGTTGAAGTTAGGATATTCCTCGTCGAGAGTCTTCATCCAGAGGGCCATGGCGTCGGCATCGGCATAAGGATAAGTGTCCATGCGTATGCCGTCGATACCAACGGTCTCTATCCACCACTCGCTGTTCTGGATAAGATATTTAATTACATGAGGATTCTTCTGGTTAAGGTCGGGCATAGACGGAACAAACCATCCGTCAACAGTCTCGTGCAGGTCGATGTCGCTTACATATGGATCAACCACCGGAGTAAGCTTATAGCTTGTCTGCAGATAGAGGTCGTTAACCTTGCCGCTGCCGTCAACATAGCCTGTGGTTACGTCTCTTCCGGTCTTCTCTCCGGCTGAAAGCCATTCGGGAGTGTTGAGCCAGTCTTTAGAAGGCATGTCCTTTATCCATGGATGCTCATAGCCGCAATGGTTGAAAATCATGTCCATAACCACCTTCAGCCCCTTCTGATGAGCCTCGTCGATGAGCTTGCGATACTCCTCGTTGGTGCCGAAGCGGGGGTCAACTTTGTAATAGTCGGTTGTGGCATAGCCATGATAAGAGCTGTTGACGCCGTTGTCGGGTGAGTCGTTCTCAAGCACGGGAGTAAACCACAACGCCGTAACGCCCAGCTCCTTGAAGTAGTCGAGGTGCTGACGTATGCCCTCGAGGTCGCCTCCATGGCGCAGGCTCGGCTGCGAGCGGTCTATCTTGTAGCTGTACTTTGTCTTCACGGCGTTGTTCTTCTGGCTGCCGTCAGCAAAGCGGTCGGGCATGAGCATGTAGAGCACGTCGGCGTTGGTGAAGCCCATGCGCTTGTCGCCGCTCATCTCGCGTGCCTTAAGCAGATACTTAACTTTCTTTGTCGAGCCGTTGTTCTTGAAGTTGAGCGTCATTGTTCCGGGCTGCGCTCCGTCAAGATTAAGGTAGACCAAGAGATAATTAGGACTGTCGAGGCGCACCAGGCTGTCCACCTTTACGCCGGGATAATCCGTTGTAACGTCTGCTGTCTTGATGCCTTCTCCGTAGACCATCAGCTGCAGTGACGTGTTCTTCATTCCCACAAACCAGTCTGTAGGTTCAATGCGGTCTATCTTTACCGCTGCTTTCATTGTCATAATGCTGAGCAATAAGCTTAAAGATAAAACTAATCTGTTCATGATTATTTGGTTATTTGTTTATGTTATTATTTTCAGTCGGGTGATGCCTTACATTCATCTACGCGGAATGTCAGTCGTGAATGATGAGTGCCGACTGCGCCGGAACGTTCACTTCGCTGCCGCTGACAATGCCGAGTCCGCTCTCGTTGATAACGCCGTCGCGGCAGACAACTGTGTAGCTGCCTTCAGGAACGGCTACGGTGCGTGCCTCCTTGGCAGAGTTGAGCACCACGATGATGTTCTTCCATGCGTCGCCTCCGGCATTGTCTTTCAGACGGAAGGCCACGAGATTGTCCTGCACGGGCAGGAATTCAAGATGACGGCGCACCTTGTCGGCCGTGCCGAGGCGGAATGCCGGATGATTCTTGCGCAGCGAGATTAGCTTGCTGTAATAGTACATCACCTGCGGATACTTCTCAAGGTTTGTCCAGTCGATGCGGTTGATGCTGTCGGGCGAGTTAAAGCTGTTGTGCACGCCCTTCTTGTCGCGCAGCATCTCCTCGCCGCTCAGGATGAACGGCATGCCCTGCGATGTCATAACTGCTGTCTGTGCAAGCAGGTCGAGACGTATAAGCTCGTCCATGCCTATGCCCGGAATGCTTGTGCGCAGACGGTCAACTAGGCACATGTCGTCGTGGCAGCTCACATAGCTGAGCATCTGCACAGGCTCTGCAGCCCATGCTTCCTTGCTGTAGTTTACCTTTGTCATGTCTACCTGCGGATGGCAGATTGCTCCGGCTATGCCGAACTTTATGCTCTCCTCGTTGCCGGGAACGGCTGCCAGGAAAGCACCCTTGTGGTCATCGTTGAACGGACCGCGCAGAGCGTCGCGCAGCTCGTCGCCAAAGGCTGATATGCCGGGCATGCTGCTCATGTTGGCCTTCATGGCCAGCTTGTCCTGCGGATAGGCACACGGACCTGCCGACCAGCCTTCGCCGTATATAATTGTGGCAGGATATTCCTTATTGAGCGCTGCACGTATCTGGTTCATCGTCTCTATGTCATGAACGCCCATGAGGTCGAAGCGGAAACCGTCGATGTGATATTCCTTAACCCAATATAACACCGACTCTATCATAAACTTGCGCATGGCAGGGCGTTCGCTTGCCGTCTCGTTGCCGCAGCCCGAGCCGTCAGACCAGCGTCCGTCGGCTGTCTTGCGGTAGAAGTAGCCGGGATAGGTGCGCTCAAAGTTGCTTCCCTCTATGTTGAATGTGTGGTTGTAGACCACGTCGAGTATAACGCGTATGCCTGCCTTATGCAGTGCCTGCACCATCTGCTTAAACTCCTTAATGCGTGTTGCGGGCGTATAGGGATCGGTCGAGTAAGAACCTTCGGGCACGTTGTAGTTCACAGGGTCGTAGCCCCAGTTATACTGAGGTTCATTGAGGCGTGTCTCGTCTACCGAAGCGTAGTCGAACGACGGCAATATGTGTACGGCATTTACGCCCAGTTTCTTCAGATGCTCTATAGCCTTAGGCTCTGTCAGCGCCAAAAACTTACCTTTATTCACAAGGCCCGACGAAGGGTCGACAGAGAAGTCGCGGTGGTGCATCTCATATACAATGAGGTCGGCCGGACTTACAACCGTGGTTATGCGGTCGGTGTCCCATCCTTCGGGATCAGTGGCAGACATGTCTATGATGGCTGCTCTCTGTCCGTTTACTCCCACGGCCAACACTCCGGCGCACTCTCCTGCCCCGGTGTCAAAGGTGTAGAACTTGCCTTTCAGGTCGCCTTTAAGCTCGGCAGAATAGGTTTCGGCTGCCGTGCGCTTCATCTTAACGGTCTTCACCGGCTTGCCGCCCTGTCCGTCGTCGTATATGCGCAGCGTAACCTGCTTTGCATTGTCGGGAGCAAAGAGCTGAAAACGGGTAAGCCCGGGAGTATAACAAGCCTCGCTGAAGGTCTGTGCACCGGCCTTTGGTGCCAGCAAGAAGGACAAGATGCCCATAACAAGAATCTTTTTAAATTTCATACTGTGGTATGCTTTATTGTTTTCTGGTATTTTTTTGTCGTTCATATAAAATATTACTACAGCAGGTATAACATCCTGTATGTCAGGGTATTATAAAAGGCCACCTTTCAGGCTCCAAAAGGTGGCCTTTTACATGCAGAAAGACGGCCTTTTGCACCCTGAAAGGATGACTTTTGGAAAACGTCAGGTTTTCTTTCCTCTCCGCATTTCTGTATTTTGTATTGTTATTGAGCGATGAGCGACACGGCAAAGCCTCCGCCGGGAGCTTCCTGCAGCTTGAGCACGTCGCCCTTCTTAACAATCTTGTGTGTTATCTCGTATGCCTTAGGATTCTTCTCATAGTGAGCGTCCTTGGCATCGGCATATATCGTGCAGTCATACTTGCGGCCCTTGTCGAGGAAGTCGAGCTTAACGACAGCCTTATGTCCGTTTTCGTCACACTTACCTCCGACAAACCAGTTGTCTGTTCCCTTTGCCTTGCGTGCAACGGTGATATAGTCGCCCGGCTCAGCCTCGAGATATTTTGAGTCGTCCCAGTCTACGGCAACGTCGCGTATGAACTGGAAGGCATCATAATACTTCATGTAGTTCTCGGGCAGGTCGGCAGCCATCTGCAGCGGACTGTACATAACGAGATAAAGCGACAGCTGGCCTACGAGCGTTGTGTGAACAAACGAAGTGTTCTCGCTCCATGTGTTGAGCTGAGTTTCAAGAATACCCGGAGTGTAGTCCATCGGACCTCCCTGAAGGCGTGTGAACGGCAGCACGACAGTGTGATCGGGACGGCTTCCGCCGAACGCCTCATACTCTGTTCCGCGTGCGCTCTCGTTGCCCACGAGGTTAGGATATGTGCGGCAAAGACCTGTAGGGCGTGTTGCCTCGTGTGCGTTGACCATGATATGATGCTTTGCAGCCTCCTTTACGGCACGCAGATAGTGGTTGTTCATCAGCTGACCGTAGTGGTACTCGCCGCGCGGAATGATGTCGCCAACATAGCCGCTCTTCACGGCGTCGTAGCCATACTTGTTCATCAGCTCATATGCTTTCTCCATCCAGCGCTCATAGTTCCATGCCGACGAAGATGTCTCATGGTGCATCATCAGCTTGACACCCTTAGAGTGGGCATACTCGTTGAGCATCTTGATGTCGAAGTCAGGATAAGGAGTGATGAAGTCGAAGACGTCGAGCTTTGAGTGTCCGAACCAGTCTTCCCATCCTTCGTTCCATCCTTCAACCAGCACCTCGTCGAGTCCGTTGTCGGCAGCGAAGTCGATGTATTTCTTCACGTTCTCGTTGTTGGCAGAGTGTGTGCCGTTGGGCTTGCACTTGCTGTAGTCGGTAACACCGAGATGAACCGACGGAAGGTCGTTGGTGTAGCTCCATGTGCCGCGGCCAACAATCATGTCCCACCACACACCGCAGTATTTTATAGGACGTATCCAGCTTACGTCGTCGAGCGCGCAAGGCTCGTTGAGGTTGAGAATGAGGTTGGAAGAGAGCATGTCGCGTGCGTCGTCGCTCACGATAACCGTGCGCCACGGCGTGTTGAACGGGGTCTGTATATAGCCCTTGTAGCCCTGGGCGTCGGGTGTGAGCCACGACTCAAACACCATGTTCTTGTCGTCAAGGTTAAGGTGCATTGTGGCATAGTTTACGCAGGCTGCCTCATGAATGTTGATGTAAAGTCCGTCGTCGGTCTTCATCTGCAGCGATGTCTGCACGCCTGTCGGCGAGAATGTGGTCTGCGATGAGTTTGGTGTTATGGCACTCTTCATCAGTCCGCGTATCTCCGAGAGCTTCGACTCCACGGTCTCATACTCCTGCGTGTCGTAGTCGCCCGGTATCCAGAAGGCCTTGTGGTCGCCGGCCATGGCAAACTGTGTGTGCTTCCTTTATAACGAAATAGTTGAGCTCTTCCTGCTGCGGAAACTCGTAGCGCAGACCCATTCCGTCGTTGTATACACGGAAACGGATAACGATGTTGCGCTTTGTTGCCGGCTGGTTGAGCGTAACGGCGAGCTCATTGTAGTGGTTGCGTATTGTGGCAGTCTCGCCCCACACCGGCTTCCATGTCTCGTCGAATGTTGAAGTGTCAGTCTTGGCAACTACGAAACCGTCCATCAGGCTGGTTTCCTCCATGCCCTTGCTGGCGTGCTTTGTCTTGGCCAGCTCAAGTCCCAGATAACTCGGCTTTACGACAGCCCGTTTTTTGTAGCTAACTTCATAAACAGGTCGCCCGTTGTCGAGCGAGAACTTCACCGACACATTGCCGTTGGGAGATTTTACGGTCTGCGCCATTGCCAGCATCGGCAGAAGCATCAATGCAAATAAAATCTTACGCATATTAGTTAAGTTAATATTAAATATAGGTTAGAAATTCATGTCTGGCATAAAAGACGGCAGGCCTGACTGCCTGGCCTGCACGTCTTCATTGTATCATGATGAAAGAATTACATACGTCCGCTCTCTTTGATAAGGTCGGTTATGTTCTGGTTATAGTCGTGTGCCTCCATGAGGTCTTCAATGCACATATGCATCCTGTAGCGCCAGTAGTGACGCGGATTGGAAGGTATGTTTATGCGCTCTGCATTGGCGTCGGCCAGGCGTATGCTCTCGTCTACAGCCAGCCAGTCCTGCACGGTCAGTATGCACAGCATGGACGGGCACAGCAGATGGCGTGATATGATGTCGCGTGCAAGCCATCCGGGCAGCGGATGAGGCGCAGCGCCATATTTCTGCAGCACGTTGTTATAGTAGTCTTGCGTGCGGCTCGCATCCTCGTCCCACCACTGGCGCAGCGTCGGCGTGTCGTGGCTTGATATCGTGCACACCGAGCGGTAAGGATTGCGCGACAGCACACCGAAGCGCACGCTCGGATCTTTGGGCATCGACTGTAGCTCAAGACTGAGTATCTTAAGTTCGTTCATCACCCACTGAACACAGTCGGGCACCATGCCCAGGTCTTCGGCGCACACCAGCATGCGGGTGGCCTCAACCAGCTTGGGCAGCTTGTTCATCGCCTCGCGATACCAGAACTGGTTGTTGCGGCGATAATAGTAGTCGTTGTATATCTTGTTGAACAGGAACTTGTCGCTGTCGTAGAGCGATTCGTAGATGAAGTCAAACTGCACTGATATGCGCGGATGGAACTTATTGGGGTCCCGATGGTCGCGCACAAAGAGCACGTCGCTTATCAGCGCATACAGGCCGTCACGCAGGTCGGTGTCAGCCTTGTCGGTCTTGCCCTCAAAGGCAGCCTCAACCTTGCGCTGTGTGTCATATTCGGGCTTCATGCGGTAGCGGCCGTCGTGTGCAGGCTCAAGATAAGTGTCGCGCACCATTGCCGCCCTTTCGCCGAACATGCGGTCGAGCACCCAGTCGGTGATGAACGGTTCGGTGAACAGTTCTTCCTGGAAGTGCAGGCCATAGGCCTCAATCTCCTCGCGTGTCATTCCGAGTGCAGGCGAGAACTGGCCCAGCAGACCGTGTACGGCATTGTAAGGTATCTCCCATATACGGAAGAAACCGAGCACATGGTCTATGCGGTAGGCATCAAAGAATTTTGCCATGTTTGAGAAGCGGCGCACCCACCAGCGGCAGCCGTCCTTTATCATCTCGTCCCAGTTGTATGTCGGGAAGCCCCAGTTCTGACCGTTCACAGAGAAGTCATCTGGCGGAGCACCGGCTTGCCCGTTAAGGTTAAAGTAGCGCGGCTCCTGCCATACGTCGCAGCCATAGCGGTTTACGCCGATAGGAATGTCGCCCTTAAGTATCACGCCCTTTGAGCGTGCGTATTCATGAGCGTCAGCCATCTGTGAGTTAAGGATAAACTGCACAAAATAATAGTAGGCCACGTTCTTATATGCTGCATTGCGCTGAACAGAAAGGGCATGACGCTCGCTCTCGTCGAACGCATGATGGTCGGGCCACTTGCTGAAGTCGGCCGTACCATATTTGTCGCGCAGATAGCAATACTGTCCGTAAGGCACCAGCCACGATTCTGCCTCCTTAAAGAAAGCCTTAAACTCGGCAGAAGCCATCACAGTCTTGCCTTCCTGCTCATATATTATGCGCAGATATTCGTTCTTGGCGTTGTTCACGCGCTCATAGTCGATCTGCGGCAGAGCGTTGAGTTCCTGGCGCAGGGCCTCAAACCTTTCGCGTTCGGCCTTGTCGGCAATAGGCGGCAGGGCGTTGAGGTCGGCATACTGAGGATGCAGCGCGAAGATGCTTATGCAGCTGTAGGGATAAGAGTCGGTCCATGTGTGGGTGGTGGTTGAGTCGTTGATAGGCAGCACCTGCAGCACACGCTGCTGTGTCAGGGCAACCCAGTCTATCATCTTCTTCAGGTCGCCGAAGTCGCCTACGCCGAAACTGCTCCTAGACCTTAACGAGAACACCGGCACCTGGGTTCCGGCGCAGCGTATATTGTATATCGGGAAGAAAGCGTCGTCGAGTTCATAAACCATGATGTCGTCCTTTTCCAGCACAGGCACATCGATGGTGCGGTTGAAGCGGTCTTCCCACAGTATCTCGGCAGTGTCGGCCACGTCGACGGCAACAAACTTAAACTCTATTGTCTTGCCTGAAATCTTCAGCGCATTGATGTCTGCCACCCACTCGTTGTAGTTGTGCTCATACATCTGCTGGCCCTTAAACACGTCCCATGTGCCCAGAGTAACCTCGTTGCCCACAAGCACAAGGCGCTCATGGCCGCGGAGCTGCGGGGCGCGCACCTTTATGCGCAGCGTAGCCACATGGTCTGAAGGCGGCAGAGCCGACAGACGGCGACGCTTTATGCAGTCGGTGAAGGCCGAACTGTAAAGATAAGAGTTGTCGGGTATGCCTATCCAGCGGTCGTAGGCAACTATGCGGCCGCCCTTTGCGGCGCCGAGTTCAAGCCTGTGGGGAGCCACGGTCCACTCCTTTCTCACGACGTTGCTCTCGCCTCTCACCACGCTGTAGTAATAATCTATATATTCACCGGTCTTGGCGTCAAGTTTCAGACTGTAGGTCCACACCTTTCCGTCGGACGTGCTCATCCTGTATGGAGTAACAACGTCTGCCCCGTTCTCTCTGCCGTTGATGACATTCAACACGAGTTCTTCGCCAAAAGCCGTATTATAAGCTATGTTTAAAAGTATATTCATAGGTCACGAGTTATGGTTTTCATTGTAAAAGATACATAATGAAATCATGCCCTGCAGGCCACGCCATGGCCTTTGTTTCAAGACACGACTTATCTTACCTGCAAAGATAATAATAAAAAAAATAAATGATAATCTAAATTTATCTGTTATCTTTCAATTAATCATGCAATCGTTTACACAAACCTGTCTGCATGCCCACACCATGCTCTATTTCAAAGATTTACAAGAAGCGTAAATCCGTTGGGCATAACAGCTACATCTACGTTTTTCTTTTTCTCTCCGGTTATCAGGTCGCCAAGCCTGTAGCCGGCTTCGACAGAGAGCACGCCTATGGCAGCACCTGCCACAACATCGCCCCAGTGATGACGGTTGCGCCTCACGCGGTCTACGGCAGTAACGGTGGCCACGGTGAATCCTGCCACGCTTATCCACGGACTCACCTTGCCAAACTCCTTATGCAGTATGGCGGCTCCGCAGAAGGCTATCGACGTGTGGCCCGACGGAAACGAATGGTCGTCGGTGCCGTCAGGGCGCGTAGAATGTATGGTGTGCTTCAGCGCATAGGTTACGCCGGCGTTGATGACAAACGACGTGGCCGAATTGACAAGCAGACGCTTCCACGAACTCTGGGCGTCAACCCCTGCTGCTTTGAGCACATAGGTTGATGCCAGCGGTACATACTGCAGATATTCGTCGATGCCGTCGCCATGATAGCGCTCATACTGCTGCTGTGCGTTGCAGGCCGATGACATAAAGACTGCAAAAACAATTATTATCAGTTTGCGTAGCATGGGTGCAAAGATAGTGAAAGGTGAGAGCAATACAAAATAAAACTTACTTTATTTTTATTGCCGAACCGAATCCTATCTTATTCAAAGATAGTGAAAGGTGAGAGCAATACAAAATAAAATTTACTTTATTTTTATTGCCGAACCACATCCTATCTTATTCAAAGATAGTGAAAGGTGAGAGCAATACAAAATAAATTTACTTTATTTTTATTGCCAAGCCGCATCCTATCCAATCAAAAGATTACAAGATATTTAAATGAAAGACGAAAAGAGAACAAAGAAAACGTTTTAAGAAAGCTAAAACGAGAAAACCATTAATCAGACATAGGAAGCAAGCGGATTGAAAATTAGCTTCGCTGACCGTTGGCTCCTTATACTTTATTACGGATTTTCACTATGCTCATCAACTTGCATAAATCCGTCGGAACAATAGCATTGTTGCCATATATCCGGCATAACGGATTTCCGGCATTATGAGTAAATAATTTTGTCAGGATTTTGTGATTACGTCTATTATGCTTATCTTTGTGAACAGTGATAAAGATAATGATGAAAACTGCGATTTGCCTGGCTCTTCTTACGGCAACGCTAATATCCTGCAACGACAAAAAAGACCTAACCATATTTCCGGCAGGATGCGAGCTAAAGACGGGAGACATTGTGTTTCGCCGGGGAGGAGGCATAAGCAGTCATGCGGTGATGATGGCCGACAGAAACGGACGCTACTCGCATGTGGGCATAGTGGTCGACTCGGCCGGCAAAAAGATGATTGTGCATGCTGTGCCGGACGAACCCGACTTTGAGGGAGACCCGGACAGGGTGAAGATGGAGACGCCCGAGAAATTCTTCTCACCGATAAACGCCAACGCAGGCGAGGTGAAAAGGCTGAAGGGCGACACCATTATACCGCTGAAGGCAGCAGAATATGCCATGCAGACCTACCGCCGCAACACACTCTTTGATCACGACTATGACGACAGCGACACCACGAAGATGTACTGCTGCGAACTCGTGGAGTTTGCTTACGCCAAGGCAGGGCTGACGCTGGCCGGAACGGAGCGCCACGACATAAGTCTGCCGGGCATGAAAAAAATAAGGTGCATGCTGCCGTCTGACATCTGTAACAACAAGTCGCTAAAAAAGATTATTGCATTTTAAACCTATTATTAACAAACAAAAAAATTTTTGAACCATGAAAAAATTAATTGGAATTATGGCTCTTATGGCAGCCTTGTTTATCATGACATCGTGCGGTGGCGGCGGAAACACTCCTAAAGCCGTGGCAGAAAAGGCTGTTAAATGCTTGCAGGACAAAGACTACGACAAATTTGCCGACCTCGTTTATATGAAGGTTAAAGAGGGCGAAGACCCTGAAGCCGGAAAGAAGATGCTGTCGGGCATGATGCAGGGCAAGGCCGACAAAATGTATGAGAAAAAAGGCGGTATAAAGTCGTATGAGGCGCTGTCTGAACAAATAGACGAAAGCGGCGAGAGCGCAGTTGTTAAGATGAAGATTATGTATGGTGACGGCTCTGACAAAGAAGACGACATCAAGCTCAAGAAAGACGAACAGGGCAACTGGAAAATAGACATGGGCAAATAATAACAGAAGCTTAATCATAATAAAAGACAGGGGGCATACTCGATGAAGTA
>ENA-OPVT01001417-OPVT01001417.1-human-gut-metagenome-genome-assembly--contig:-NODE-1417-length-15105-cov-6.026844_pt1 | contig 15105 bp, 13 predicted proteins | sample MGYA00241499_ERZ501990 | MGnify/ENA primary metagenome ERZ501990 (study PRJEB25962, sample SAMEA2042104) | human gut metagenome | biome: human gut; feature: human-associated habitat; material: faeces...
TAAATTCCATTCTACTAATCCTCCTACTAGTCTTTTTAACTTTTCTATTTTTTCATTATTGTTGCTTGACCTTTTAAAACAATTTTACCTTCTTGATTTGTACAAATTGTTGATAAAATAACTCTATTTTTCTCAGGAATAAGTTCTATAATTTCTGCAGTAGCAGTAATAGTATCACCAAAATAAACTGGTGCTGTGAACTTTAAATCCTGTCCCATATATATACTTCCTTCTCCTGGAAGTTTTGTTCCTAATACAGCTGAAACAAGACCAGCAGTAAGCATTCCATGAGCTATTCTATGTTTAAACATAGTCTGCTTAGCATGTTCTTCATTAAGGTGAGCAGGATTTACATCAAGTGTAATCCCTGCATATAAAACAACATCCGTTTCTGTTATTGTTTTTGAAACAGACTCTTTCATTCCAATTTTTAAATCTCTAAATTGCATATATAGATACCTCCTTTAAATTTTAGTAATTTCATTATCGAAGAAAAGTTTAGTTTATTAATTACTAAAATTATTATTTACTATTTAATCTAAACTACACAATCCCAAATGAAGCTAAAACAATACAAATTGCTACAGTAAATACTGGAATTATAGCTGTACACATTGCTATATCGCCATAAGATTCCTTATGTGTCATTCCTGTAACAGCCAGAACTGTTATAACAGCTCCGTTATGAGGCATTGTATCAAGTCCACCACAAGCCATTGAAGCAATTCTGTGTAAAACTTCTGGACTTATGTTTAGAGCTAATGCATCTCTTAAATAAGTTTCTGCAAGAGCTTGTAGGGCAATACTTAATCCACCTGATGCAGATCCAGTAATTCCTGCTAAGGCTGAAACAGAAATAGCTTCTGATACTAGAGGGTTAGAAGATATTCCTAATAGAGCTCCTTTTACCACAGCAAATGCAGCCATTGAAGCAATAACATTTCCATAACCAACTTCAGATGCTGTATTCATTATTGCAAGGAAAGATCCAGAAACTCCATCACTAAGAGTTTTTAAAACGTTTTTCATTCTTTTTAAATTTAATATAATAGCAACTATTATAGAAATTACTAAAGATACTATTAAACTCCAGTTACCTACTACTTTTGTTGCAGTTGTTCCATATTTATCAAGATATGCTAAATCTAGACCTGGAAATATTATTTTTGATGTTATAAGTCCAACAACAAGGACTAAAACTATAGGAAGAATTGCAATTCCAAATGGAGGTAGTTTTCCTGAATGTTCTGCTTCTTCAACTTCTTCTACTATATGTTCTAATGCATCTTCACATTTATGAACTCCATAACCTTCTCCTCTAGCCATTGCTGCCTTAGCTCTTCTTTGTAACCAAATAATACCTGTTGTTCCCATAATTATAGAACCTATAATTCCAAGAATAGGAGCTGCATAAGCATCAGTTCCAAAATATTGCATTGGAATAGCATTTTGAATTTGTGGTGTTCCTGGAAGAGCAGTCATTGTAAACGTAAATGCTCCACAAGCAATTGCACCTGGAATAAATCTTTTAGGAATTCCAGCTTGTCTAAATAAAGCAGCAGCAACTGGATAAATAGCAAACGAAACAACAAATAAAGATATTCCACCATAAGTTAGTACTCCACAAGCAAGAACTATAGCAAGAATCGCTTTTTCTTTTCCAAATTTTTCACATATAAAATATGAAATACTTTTAGCAGAACCAGTATCATCCATTACTTTACCAAAAATAGCTCCAAGTAAGAAAATTGGAAAATAAGTTCTAACATATCCTGCTAAACTTCCCATAAATACTTCCGTATAAGTAGCTAAAATATGAATATCTCCTGTATCAATCCCACTCATTATTGCAGCAAAACATGCTAAAACTGGAGCTAAAATCAATACAGATAACCCTCTATATGCTAAATACATTAATAAAATAAGTGATAAAACTATTCCTATTGTTCCAAATACCATATTCTTCTCCTTCTGTCTTCAAATTTTAAAATTCTAATCCCATTTTTTCGTCTCTAAAGATTTTTGACTTCATTAATTTTAGATCATTTGATATAAGAGGTTTGAATTCCATTTGATCTAAAATATCTTTTTGAAGGTCTACACCTGGAGCAATTTCTATAAGTTTTAAACCTTCTTTAGTAAGAGTAAATACCGCTCTTTCTGTCACATAAGTTACTTTTTTATTATTTTGATTAGCTATATTTCCACTAAATGTAATTTGTTCTACATTTTTTACAAATTTTTTAACTTTTCCTTCTTGTAAAATCTGAAGTTTTCCATCTTCAAACCCAACTTTTAAGCCACCAGCTGTAAATGTTCCGCAGAATACTACTTCTTTTGCATTTTGAGTAATATTTATAAATCCTCCACAACCAGCTATCTTAGGTCCAAATTTTGAAACATTTATATTTCCTTGTGCATCACATTGTGCAAGTCCTAAGAAAGCCATATCAAGTCCTCCACCATCATAGAAGTCAAATTGATAAGGTTGGTCTAAAACTGCTGTAGCATTTAGGGTTGCTCCAAAGCTAAGACCTCCCATCGGAGTTCCTCCTATAGCCCCTGGCTCTACTGTAGGAGTAAAATATTTTTCTTGTCCTTCTTCACTAAGTATCATGGCAATTACTTCCGGCATTCCTATTCCATAGTTTAAGATTTTTTTAGTTTTATCTAAAAGCATTGCACATCTTCTTGCAACAACTTTTCTTTCATCTAATTTAACTTTATTATCTTCAGCTTCTACAGCCATATGATTACTAACATATCCAATATTAAAATGTTCATCAAAAGTTTGCATATGGTTTTCAGGAGATTCTGCCACGACAACATAATCTACCATTATTCCTGGAATCTTAACGTCTTTAGGTTGAATGCTTCCTTTTTTTACTTTTCTTTTAACTTGAACAATAACTTTTCCGCCAGAGTTTTTAGCCGCTGTTGCCACTGATAAAGTTTCTAATGTAAGAGCTTCTTCTTCAAAAGAAATATTTCCATCTTCATCTGCTGAAGTCCCTCTCAATATTGCATAATCTATTTTAGGAGCATGATAGAATAATAAATCTTTTCCTTTTACCTTAACTTTTTCAACTATATCTTCTGTTGTTATAGAATTTAATTTTCCTCCTTGAAGATCAGGATCTATAAAAGTTCCAAGCCCTACATGAGAAAAAGTTCCTGGTTTTCCTGCAGCTATATCTCTAAACATTTGAGAAATAACACCTTGAGGAAGATTATATGCTTCTATTGCATTTTCATTAGCAAGTTCTCCTAATTTAGGAGCTAATCCCCAATGCCCTCCTACAACTCTTTTCAATAACCCTTTATGAGCAAAATGTCCAAGTCCTCTTGATTTACTATCGCCAAAACCAGCAGCAAAAATAATACTTAAATTATTCGGATACCCATGCTCTAAAAATGATGTCTCAATTTTAGAAAGTATTTCTTCTGGAACTCCTATACCAACAAAACCGCAAACAGCTATAAAAGAATTATTATCAATGATTTCTTTAATTTGATCAGATTTAATAAAACGTAAATTTTCCATTTTCTCACCTCTTTAAAATTATTGAACCAGTTCTCAATTAATTAATACTATATTTTTTTGTTTTTGTCAACACCAAAATGAAATATTTTTATAAAAAAAGAACTAATATAATACATTTTAAATATTAATTAAGCAAAATATAGGAAGAAAATATGTATTTTTTCTTGCTTGCAGGCATTTTTTATACATATTTTTGAATATTACCTTAATATATTTTCATTTATTTTTAAGTATAATTAAAGAATATTTTTTATATGAGAATATATTCAAAAATATACTCTCATATTTTATAGTTTAATTCCTGTCTTGGTGTAATTTTTTAACAGCAAAGAAAGCTACTATAAATATCACAGAGAAGAAAAAAGAGAAAAGACTATAACTAAGCAGGTAAAAAAATTTCTAATAAAATTTAAATTCTAAAAAAATAAAAAAAATTAGAAGAAGAAAATTTACACTTAATCGCTGAGATAAAATATTTAAAAAGAATTGAATGTTCTAGTTTAAAAGGAAAATAGCAAAATAAGAAAAAATTAAAAATAAAGGTTGTATAATATTTGGTGTTGGTACTTAAATGTATTAACATCGTTTTTTATTTTTTTCAAAAAAAGATGAGACAAATAAATTTTTCTGTTAAAATTAAGTTTCGAAGCAAAATAATAACTAAAAGATTGTTTATTTATCTCAACAACATTTTATCAAAACTTTACTAAATATTAAAAACGAACGATTAAATCGTGGAAAAATGTTTGATTATGCTTTTCTTTCTAAAAATGAAATGATTAATATTATTCTTTCCAAAAATGAAGAACTTAAAATAGCCTATGAAATATATCAGGAAATTTTAATTACAATAGAAGATAAAAAATTTAAGAGATTTAAAAATATTATTGAAAAATATAAATCTTCTGCAAATAATTTAATGAAAAAATCAATAAAAACATTTGAAAAATATTTAGAGTATATAGAGAATAGTTTAAATTATAAATATAATAATGGAGTAATCGAAGAAATTGACAGAAAAATTAAAACTTTAAAAAGAGTTGCTTACGGATATAAAAGTTTTTATCATTTTAGAGCAAGGATTTTAATTTGTAACAATTTATTAGCAGTAAAATAGCTCCAGTGCATAAACAACTGGAGCTACTAAAAAATTTATTTGTTTTTGTCACCAACACCATTTGACAAAAAGCCTTTTACATATAGTATATCACAAAATTAATAAAAAATCCCATGGAATAAATCCATGGGATAATATATATTTTTTGAAAAATACTAACGTTTTGAGAATTGTGGAGATCTTCTTGATTTTTTCTTTCCGTATTTTTTTCTTTCAACCATTCTTGAGTCTCTTGTTAAGAATCCAGCTTCTTTTAAAGCTCCTCTTAATGTTTCATCAGCTTCAAGTAATGCTCTAGAAATTCCGTGTCTGATAGCTCCAGCTTGTCCAGCATTTCCTCCACCGTAAACGTTAACGATTACTTGGTATTTGTCTAAAGTTTCTGTTAAAACTAAAGGTTGCTCAACTATTTTAGAAAGGATTTCTCTTCCTCCGAAATATTGAGACATTTCTTTTCCATTTATAACTATTCCTTTTTCTCCAGGAATTAATCTTACTCTTGCTACAGAAGTTTTTCTTCTTCCAGTTCCTCTACATTGATTCATATCTGCCACTGTTAATACCCCCTTAAATTTCAGCCTTTACTGGTTTTTGTGCTGCATGATCATGTTCTGCACCAACAAATAGTCTTAATCTAGTTAATTGTTGTCTTCCTAATCTGTTTTTTGGAAGCATTCTTTTTACAGCTAGCATTAAAGCATCTTCTGGTTTAACTTCTAAAACTTCTTCTAAAGTTCTTTTCTTAATTCCTCCAGGGAATCCAGAATGTCTATAGTAAAGTTTATCTTTCATTTTGTTTCCAGTAACTACTAATTTTTCAACATTTGTTACAACAACATAGTCTCCTCCGTCAATGTGTGGAGTGAAAGAAACTTTTTCTTTTCCCATTAATTTTTTAGTAACTTCTACTGCTAATCTTCCTAAAACAACTCCTTCAGCGTCGTAGTGGTACCAATCTCTAACTACATCTTCTTTTCTTTGCATTACAGTGTATTTATTCACTTTTTTCCTCCTAAAATAAGTTATATTTTCATAATATAACGCAACGGTCCTTTGTGGGAAAGGTTAATTTACCGTAATATTATATATGATTTTCAAAGTATTGTCAACATATTTAATTATTTTAAAATATCTTTTAAGAAAAACTTAAAATATTTTTTTATTCTTCTGAAAGTTTTTCTTTTATTTTTTTATAGACATCTTCTCCAAGACAATTTATTATTGTTTCTTTATATGTTTCAATAACAGGTCTGTATTCTCCATCAAAACCTTTTGGATTTTTTCTTCTAAAAAGAGCTGATGAAACAAAATCTTCATTTATACATGGAATTTCATAATAATCTTCTATTGTAAAACTGTTTGTAAAATCATCAGGAAGAGTTATATAAAGTTTTGAATTATCATCTTCAGCTAAAATCTCTATGGGCCACAATGAACATACAAGAGGTTTTGTATCACAGATTTCTTTTCCTGACATATTTTTTTCAAGACACATAGAATGAAGACTGCATAAAGTTGTTTTATTATCTTTTTTGTAAGCATAAAAACACATCTCTGCTGCATCTTCAATTTCTGGAATTATATTTCTCTCTTCGTCCTCATTTTCTATATTTTCTAAAAGTTCATCACTTTCATATCCCATATCTTCTGCAATTTCAAAATTCGAAGTAATTTTTTCAAAATCATCAAGATTTTCTAAAAGAAATTTTTTAGTTCTTTTGGAAAGTTTTGACGGACTATCTGCACAGCAGTTTATATTGCAGTTAAAGCAGTCAAAATTAGACGGTTTATTAAACATTTCATAATCTATCACTGCATTATATTTTTTTCCCTGAATTTCAATTTCTGTTTCTATAACGGGAATTGTTTCAAAATATTTTCTTGCAGCTTTTTCATTTTCTTCATTTACTTTGTATACTTCTTCACCTTTTGGGTGATTTAAAAATAAAAAATAGTTCATTCTTTTCCTTTCTGTTACTTCATCATTTTGTTTAATGTTGTAATAAGCTCCTCTATTATCTGCTCGTCACGTCCCTCTTTTATCCCATCCACAACACAGTGTCTCAGATGACCCTCAAGGACTTGTTTTGACACTCCGGCAAGAGCAGCTCTTACAGATGCAATCTGATTTAAAATATCATCACAGTAAGCATCTTTTTCTATCATATTATTTATCCCTCTTACCTGTCCCTCTATTCTATTTAATCTTGCTTTTAATTTCTTTTTTGTTTCAGCAGAAGTGCAGTATCTTCCGTCACACTCTTCAGCTTCCATTCTTATTTTTTTATCCATACTCTCCTCCCTTTTAAGAGATTATTTTCCAAAATTTCTAAGTCTTAAAGCATTCGTTACAACAGAAACAGAACTCATTGCCATAGCTCCTCCAGCTATCATTGGATTTAAAAGGTGTCCTGTTATTAAATAAAGAACTCCTGCTGCAACAGGTATTCCAAGACTGTTATATAAAAATGCCCAGAAAAGATTTTCTTTAATATTTTTTATAACTGCATGGCTCAGTTTCATAGCAACAGCAACATCTCTTAAATCTCTTTTCATAAGAATTACGTCTGCGCTCTCCATTGCAATATCTGTTCCTCCCCCTACTGCTATTCCAACATCAGCCTGAGAAAGAGCAGGTGAATCGTTTATTCCATCACCAACCATTCCAACTTTAAATCCGTCATTCTGAAGTCTTTTTACTTCAAGATATTTATCTTCAGGGCTTACCTCTGCAAGAACAACATCAATTCCAACCTGTTTTGCTATAACTTCAGCAGTCTTTCTGTTATCCCCTGTTATCATGGCAACTTTAAGTCCCATCTCCTTTAAAAGAGCCACACTTTCTTTTGAATTTTCTTTTATAACATCTGCCACAGCTATAAGCCCGGCATATTTTCCGTCAATTCCTACAAAAATTGGAGTTTTTCCCTCTGTAGCAGCTTTTTCACTTTTATTATTTTCAGGAATTATTATACCATTATTATTAAACAGTTTGTAGTTTCCAACAAGAATTTTTTTCCCGTCAATTTCTCCTATTATTCCCTCTCCAGAAATACTTAAAAAGTTTTTAATTTCTCCAAACTCTATTCCTCTTTTTTTAACTTCTTCCACAACAGCTTCTCCAAGAGGGTGTTCAGAATGCTGTTCCAAAGTTCCTGCAACTTTTAAAAATTCTTTCTCAGAAATATTTTCATCTTTTATTTCTATATCTGTTATCACAGGTTTTCCCTCTGTAATAGTTCCTGTTTTATCAAAAACTATCATATTAAGTTTGTGGGCTTTTTCAAGAGCTTCACCAGATTTTATTAAAATTCCAAGTTCTGCCCCTCTTCCTGTTCCAACCATTATTGCTGTTGGTGTTGCAAGCCCTAAAGAACACGGACAGGCTATAACAAGAACAGATATAAATATTGTAAGAGCAAATATACTTGGACTCATTGAAAGGTTTACTATTCCTGATTTTCCTAAAATGTACCACACAACACTTGAAATAAATGCTATAAATATTACAGCAGGAACAAAATATCCAGAAATTATATCAGCCATTCTTGCAATAGGAGCTTTTGAACCTTGGGCATCTTCAACAAGTTTTATTATTTTTGCAAGAACTGTATCTTTTCCTATTGCTGTAGCTTCAATTTTAATACTTCCGTTTTTATTTATTGTTGCTCCAAAAACACTGTCTCCTGTTTTTTTTCTCACAGGAATACTTTCACCTGTAAGCATAGATTCATCAACGTTTGTACTTCCCTCAACGACTTTCCCGTCAACAGGAATACTTTCTCCTGGTTTTACAAGAACAACATCTCCCTTTTCAACCTCTTCTATATCCACAAGAACTATTTCATTATTTTTTACAAGAGAGGCTTTTTTAGATTGAAGCCCCATAAGTTTTTTTATTGCATCAGAAGTTTTTCCCTTGCTTCTTTTTTCTAAAAGTTTTCCAAACATTATAAGGGCAATAATAACAACTGCTGATTCGTAATAAAGAGCATGAACATATTGGTTATTTCCTTTAAAAATTTCATATGTTCCAAATATACTGTAAACAAGAGCTGCCCCTGTTCCTGTTGCTATAAGCGAATCCATATTGGGAGCTTTCTTTATAAGGGCTTTTATTCCTACTGTATAAAATTTTCTTCCTATAATTGTTACAGGAATTGTAAACACAAGCTGAATTAAAGCATAATTTATTGGATTTACATTTGGAGAAATTATTTTCGGAAGAGGAAGCCCCATCATATGCCCCATTGTAATATAAAAGACTATTGAAGCAAAGAAAATAGCCGTTTTAAATTCTCTCAATTCTTTTTTAGCTTCTTCAATTTTTTTGATTTCATCTTCCGGCTTTGCTTCTTCATCTCTTACTGCTTTATATCCGCCAAGATTATTTATTACTCCTATTATTTCAGAACCTTTTATTCTTTTGCTGTCATAAATAAATCTTCCTCTGTTTGTAGCAAGATTTACTTCTGCACTTATTACCCCATCTAGTTTTTTTACTTTTCTTTCTATATTTGCAACACAAGCCTGACAGCTTATCCCTTCAATATTAACCTGAAGTTCAGAAGCTTCTATTTTTTCTTCTATACCATATCCTATTTCCTTAACTTTATCTTCTATTTCATTTTTATTTATTCTTTCATAGTCGTACTCAACTGTAAGTTCTTCTGTAGCAAGGTTTACAACTGCTGATTTTACTCCCTCCAACTTGCCGACTTTTGTTTCTATTCTTCTTACACAAGCCTGACATGTTACACCTGAAAGTTTAAACTGTTTTTTCTCTAAATTTTCAGATATATTTTTTTCTTCATTTTTTTTATTTTCTTTTTCTTCTTTTTGAAATTCACAGACAACAGATTTTTCTTCTTTGTTTTTTTCAAAAGAATTTTCATCATATTCTTTATCAACACCATAACCAAGTTCAATTAATTTTTTTTCAATTTCACTAAAACTTATTTTATTTTCATCGAAGTCTATATCCATTATTTTTGTCTCAACATCAACCTTTATATTTTCAACTCCGTCAAATTCTGAAAGATTTTTTTCTATTTTTGCAACACATTTCATGCAGCCTACGCCTGTTAATATATATTTCTTTTTCATTTTTGTAACCTCATTTCTATTTTTATATAGGGGTATACCCTATATTGATGATAACATTCATTTATTTCTCTGTCAAATATTTTTATTTCAAAATAAATCAAAAAAAATAAAAACAGAAAATAAATTTATCATTTCAAAATTTTATTTTCTGCTTTTTTATAATTTTCTATTTTTTTCCAAGTTCTGTCATGAATTTTACTCTTTCAAATCCACGTTTAACTGCATTAGCTTTAAATTTGCTTAAAACTTCTGAAAGTTCTTCCACTGTTGCTTCTTGAATTTTACTCAACTGCCCGAATTTTTCAACCAGACAATCTACGTCTTTCTTTGTTAACTTTCCAAATTTGCTAAGAAGACGATACCCTTTTGTTATAACAGGATTATCCAAAGATTTTGAAGTTTTTCCAAATCCTAAAATAGATGATAATTTTGCAAGGTCAAGAAGTTCTGTATCATCAAGTGCAGACATTTCCTCTGCAAGCTCCTCTTCTTTTTCTTCTCCTTCAGAATAATAATCTTTTAAGAATTCAAGTTTTTCATCTCTCAATCCAAAAATTAAGTCTTCAAGCTGAAGTCTTAAAAGTTTTCCTTCACTTCCAAGTTCAAAAAGACATTCTATAACATCTATTTTTATTCTTTTAAACATTTCAAATTTTTGAAGAACAATGCAGACCTCTTCAACAGTTGCTATTCCGTCAAGCTCTAAAAGTGTAAGATTTATAAGAGCTTTATCAAGAACATATCTGTATCTTTCAAGAGTATTTATCCCCTGAGATGCTTCATTCATAAGACCTTCAACTGATCTTAATTTATATCTTACCTCTCCTTTATAAAGAGTCTGTACTCTTTTTCTTTCTGAAATTGCTATTACAACTCTGTCAAGCTGTTTTGCTATACGCTGTGCTGTTCTATGTCTTGTTCCGCTTTCATCTGTCACATATCTTTTATCAGGCTGAAGATGTACATTGGCATAAAGTATGTGTTCCACAGTGTCATCTAAGATTATTGCCCCGTCCATTTTGGAAAGTTCAAATAATCTTTCCGGAGTATATTCACAGTCTAGTTTAAAACCGCCGTCAAGAACTTTTTCTACTTCTTCGTCTATTCCTACCACTATAAGAGCACCTTTTTGTCCGTCAAGAATATTGTCAAGACCTTCACGAAGATTTGAACCCGGTGCTACGAGAGACAATATTCTTTCCCACTCTGTTCTTTCCATATTACATCCTTTCTAAAAATTCTTCCAAATTTTTTAAATAAATCAGCTTTAATTTATATTCTTTTTTTTCTATCTCTTTACGATTTGCTTCAGGAACATATACACCTTTAAATCCTAATTTTTCAAGTTCTCTAAGTCTTTTATCTATAAAAAATACTTTTCTTATTTCACCGCGGAGTCCAAGCTCTCCGATAGCTGCAATTTTCTGGCTTATTGCTACATTTTTATAAACAGAAAGAAGAGATATTAAAGCGCCCAAATCTGCTGAAGGGTCTTTTATAGAAATTCCACCTGGAATATTTATAAATACATCTTTCATTCCAAGATTCATTCCCATTCTTTTTTCACCAATAGCCATAAGAATTTGTATTCTGTTTCTGTCAAATCCCTGAACTATTCTTTTAGGAATTCCTATTCCTCCGCTTTCTGTAAGAAGACTCTGTATTTCAAGAAGAAAAACTTTTGTTCCTTCAAGAACTGGAACTATCATGCTTCCTATATTTTTTTCTTCTCTTTCGCTTAAGAAAAATTCAGAAGAGTTCTGAACCTCTCTCATTCCATCTTCTTCCATACTATAAACTGCAAGTTCATTGGTTGAACCAAATCTATTTTTTGTACTTCTTAAAATTCTGTAAAAAAGCCCCTCTTCTCCTTCAAAACTAAATACAGCATCAACCATATGTTCTAAAAGTTTAGGCCCTGCAACTTTACCATCTTTTGTAATATGACCAACTATAAAAAATGATATTCCCATTCTTTTTGCAAGTTCGACAATTTTTAAAGTTGCTTCTCTTATCTGTGTCGGTGTTCCAGCTATTGAATCACTATTTTCACTGTAAAGAGTCTGTATTGAATCCACTATTACAACCTTTGGCTTTTTTACAGAAACATATTCTGAAATTTTATCTATATCCGTTTCAGACATAAGATAAAGTGTTCTGCTTTTTATTCCAAGCCTTTCTCCTCTGCTTTTTATCTGAGCAGGAGATTCTTCACCAGAAACATAAAGTACATCGCCGTAGTCACTGTACTCTTTTGCCATCTGAAGAAGAAGTGTAGATTTTCCTATTCCGGGATTTCCTGTTAAAAGAACTACTTCTCCTTGAACAAGTCCTCCTCCCAATAGTCTGTCAAACTCACTCTGCTTTGTTTTAAATCTAAAACTTTCTTCTATTATTATATTAGAAAAAGGAGAAACTTTTTTTTCTGTGTCTACCAGAGATAAAGAATTTTTGTTTATTTTAGAAGAAGAAACAGATGAAGATATTTCCTCCTGCTCTTCTATAGTTCCCCACGAACCACAGTTCATACATTTTCCAACCCACTTGGAAGTTTTGTATCCACATTCACTGCACACATAAACTGATTTTCCTTTAGCCACTTTTTCTCCTTATAATTCTAAAATATAAATTATTCAGCAGGCTTGTATTGTCTTCCTCTTTCAGTTACCATATCAGCTATTTTTTCATCTACATAAGCTGTTACTTTCCCGCCGTATCTTGCAATTTCTCTTGCAGCAGTAGAACTTACATAAATATATTCTTTCAATGCCGGAAGAAAAACAGTATCAACTTTTCCTTCAGATATATCCATATTTCCGCTTGCAAAATAAAGTTCTAAGCCGCAGTCCTCAACTGTTCTTATCCCTCTTACAATAGTTCCTATATTGTTTTTCTGGCAGTAATTTACCAAAAGTCCTGAATCTGCTTCTATAACTATATTATCATATTTTTCTAATACTTTTCCAACCATTTTTTTTCTTTCTTCAAGAGTAAACCAATATTTTTTCTCACTGTTGTTTGACACAAGTATCACAAGTTTATCAAAAAGCCTGCTTGCTCTTTCTATAATATCTTGATGTCCTTTTGTTATGGGATCAAAACTCCCCGCATACACTCCGACTTTCAACTATGCCTCCTATTTTTCTAAAAATATATCATATCCTGTTATATTATTTATCTCCTCTGAAGAAAGAGAAAGCTCTTTTCCTCTGCTTTTTAAATAATCAGTCATTATATCATAATATATCTCTTTTATTTTATTTATTACTCTTTTTGAAGAAGTTACTTTTATCTTTTTAATATCTTTTTCTTCTGCAGCTTTTTTAAAATCTTTAATCACATCTTCTATTATTGAATCTACAGATTTTATTTTTCCCTTTCCGTGGCACATTGGACATTCTTCTTCATAAAAATAACTTAAATTTCTTCCCACTCTTTTTCTTGTCATTTCAACAAGACCTAAATCAGTAAAATGAACTATATTATTTTTTGTCCTGTCTTTTTTCAGCTCTGCATCAAGCTGCTGAAGAACCAAATCTTTATCCTCTTGAAGTTTCATATCAATAAAATCTATTATTATTATTCCGCTTAAATTTCTAAGTCTTAATTGTTTCGGTATCTCTCTTGCTGCATCAAGATTAGTATTAAGAACTGTTTTTTCAAGATTAAAGCTTCCTGTATTTTTTCCAGTATTTACATCTATACTCACAAGAGCTTCTGTTTTTTCTATTACAAGATATCCTCCGCAGTCAAGCCACACATTTTTATCAAGGGCTTTCTGTATTTCCTTATTCACATTATATTCATCAAATATATCTCTGTTTTCATCAAAAAGTTTTACTTTTGTCCTAAAATTATTTTCACTGAAAGCATTTATATAATCGATAACCTCCCAATAAACTTCTTCATTGTCAACAACAAGTTCATCAATATCATTTGACAAAATATCTCTTAAAATTGTTGTTACAATGCTGTTGTCATTGTAAAGAACTTCTCCTATTTTTGCTTTTGCTATTTTCTTTTCAATATCTTCCCATTTTTTTACAAGATAACTTATCTCTTTTTCAAAATGATAGACAGATTTTCCTTGAGCTGCTGTTCTTATTATTACACCCATTTTAGCAGGCTTTATCTCTTCAAAAATTTCCTGAAGTCTTGCTCTTTCATCTTCATCTTTTATTTTTTTAGAAATTGCTATATGATCGCTGTTAGGCATAAGAACTAAATATTTTCCGGGAATTGTAAAATTCGTTGTGACCCTTGCCCCTTTTGTTCCTCTGGGAACATTAAGCACCTGTACAACAACTTTATCTCCCACAGTAAGAAGATCCTCTATTGGTTTTCCGCTGTTCACTATCCCGTTTAAATATTTTTCTTCAAATTCTCTCAAATCATCTACAAAAAGAAAACTATTTTTTTCAAGTCCTATATCAACAAAGGCAGATTCCATTCCCGGAAGAACATTGGCAACCCACCCTTTATAAATATTTTTTATTATATTTGATTCATCTTCTCTTTCAGTTAAGACCTCTACAACTCTCCCCTCTTCAATTATAGCGGCTCTTTTCTGAAAATTATTTACATTTATAATTATTCTATTCATCTGCAACCACTCAATTCTTCTTTTAAAATATCTTTTCTGCTGTATTTTTTTTCATTGACCACAATTTCAGATGTATCCAATGAGCTGTCTATATCTAATTGAAATTTTCCAAGTCTTTTGCTGTTTTTCTTTTTTATTCCCACAATTTTTGATATATTTTTTTCATTAGCTTTTACATTAAGCATTCCATCTTGATCTTTTATTTTTTTCAAAAAATCAAAATAAATCTCTCCATCTACAAGCTCTCTGAAAGCCGGATGAAAAGCTCCTTCAACTGCAACTCCGCCGTTTCTTAAATCATCAGAAGGCTGAAGTCCCACTCTTATAATATTTATTCCGTTAATCTCAAGAAGAGAACATATTTTTCTGCATCTTTTTATCGCTTTTTCAAGAGAAAAAACATCATATTCACCGCGATAATACATTCTTTCCATCTCTGTATCTTTTATAATAAGAGTTGGATATACTCTGGCATTCTGCGGGCCTATCTCAACTGTTTTTCTGGCACTTTCCATATCTGTTTCAAAAGTTGAACCGGGAAGTCCTGGCATAAGCTGTATTCCTAAATCTATTCCATAAGATTTAATCATTCCACAGGCCTTATAAACTGTTTCAACTGGATAATATCTGGCACTTTTTTTCAAAACTTCCTCATCTGAGGTCGCAAGAATCTTTGCTGCCAGAATTGCCGCATTCATACCTCCGTCAATCGCAACAGTCGCAACCGGAATTCCC
>ENA-OPVT01001418-OPVT01001418.1-human-gut-metagenome-genome-assembly--contig:-NODE-1418-length-15102-cov-2.765668_pt1 | contig 15102 bp, 13 predicted proteins | sample MGYA00241499_ERZ501990 | MGnify/ENA primary metagenome ERZ501990 (study PRJEB25962, sample SAMEA2042104) | human gut metagenome | biome: human gut; feature: human-associated habitat; material: faeces...
TTTCCCTTTTCCGTAACTGCTGTTGTTTCTGTCCCAGGGTGAAAGATAAACACCGAATTTAAGGCCAAACTCCCGGCATGCTTCAGCTGTTTCTCTGACAATATCCCCTTTTCCGTTTTTATACGGGGAATTTTTGATACTATGCTCTGTATATTTGGATGGCCACAGACAAAATCCATCATGATGTTTGCATGTGAGGATCAGGCCCTTCATCCCTCCCTCTGCTGCTGTTTTTGCCCACTGGCGTGCATCCAGCTCTGTCGGGTTAAAAATAGATTCCGGTTCTGTTCCGTCTCCCCATTCACTTCCTGTAAAAGTATTTACAGTGAAATGAATGAAACAGAAAAACTCCATGTTTTCATATGCGATCTGTCTTGCTGACGGTACAACCTGAATCAAACGTTTATCTTCTTCAAAACCTGTATAAAGCATAATCCTTCTCCTTTTCCACAAAATCCTATCAATATGTCTATCTATTTCAGAACATATATTATTTTATCATCATTTTAATCTCAAAGTCAAATTCTTCTGCATCCAGACGATACTGCTCTGACAATTCCGGCCCACAGCTGTTAGAACCGATTCCGTTCTGTGCATAATCCAGACATAAAACAGTACTTCCACACGGCTGAAGCTCGTAGCTGTGTTTTTTTGTTGTCAGTTCTTCCTGTGTATATGGTGATGCATTAAAGGAAAATGTCTTTTCTCCTGCTGTTGCAAAAGTAAGATCCGTTCCTTTAAGGATCAGATAATCACAGTCTGTATGGCTTCCGTTTTCCTGTGGACGCAGATAATCTTCATGCATCTCATGAATTTCCGCACAATGTTTTCCATGATAACCTGATCTCTTTTTATCAACATAGCTTTCATCTGGCCCGATTCCATAGTATTCCGCATTGTCAAATTCTTTATCAAGAAACAGCCGGATTCCGAACCTTGGGAGCATCGGGAATTCCATATCCCTCTTCACGTTCATTTTTACACGGATTGCACCGTCCGGAGTTATGATCCATTCTGCTTTCACGTTCAGGATCCTCTGTACAGTAGGTGCTGAAACGCTCATAGTTCCTGTAATATGTACCTGTCCGTTTTCAATGTTGCAGAAGGTCTCATATGCTCTTGCATAGCTCTGGTCATAATGTGCATTCATCCATTCCAGTTTGATCTTACGGTCATTGTCTGTCGGAGCTCTCCAGATGTTCAGTTCCATTGGTCGATCCAGGATTTCCTTTCCATTTACAGTCAGTCTTTCAAACAGTCCTGTCAGGCGGTTAAATACATATGTAATTTTCTGTCCGGCATGGATTGTAAAGAATTTATCATTTTCTTCCACTGTAAGAATATCATCTGTTTCAGATTCTGAAAGAAGCTCTGCTGCTTTCTGGTTTCTTCCATCTGCATTCGTTAAGAGAATCTCATCAAATCCCAGTAACGTATCCGGCTGCATAAGCGGTGTGCCATTTTTCAGATAATAGAATACTCTCAGATAACATTTTCCTTTGTCCGGAACAGAAACAGGAAGTTTGATTTTCCCTTCGCCATGAGCCGGGATACTCTCATCCAGATTTATATGAGTCACATATTTGGCATCTCCATCAACGCTCATTTCATATATTAAATAAATGTAATCTTTTAAATCTACATAGTTCATATAATTATGAAGTACAGCATCACCTGTTTCCTGGTTATAATGAAGTACTCTTGCAGGTCTGTATATGTTCTTATATTCTTTCAGCCCGACATGTGGCTTTCTGTCCGGATATACCAGTCCGTCCATGCAGAAGTTTCCATCGTGGATTTCTTCCCCGTGATCGCCGCCATAATAGTAAATTGCTTTTCCATTTTCGGCTTTTCCCTTATAAATCGCATGGTCGCACCACTCCCAGACAAATCCGCCGCAAAGTGCATCATATTTCTGGATAAACTGGAAATAGTCCTCCAGATCTCCAGGGCCATTTCCCATAGCATGGCAGTACTCCACCAAAAGGAGCGGTTTTTCCGGATTCTTTTCCATATATTCTTCAATTTCTGAAAATGCCGGGTACATTCTTCCGACTACATCAATATTGGAATAATCATATTCCCTGTCAGAGCTCTGATAAAAAGCACTTTCATATGTAGTGAGTCTGGTAGGGTCAAATTCTTTTGTCCACTTTAAGGCTTCTTCAAAAGTACATCCGTATCCGCATTCATTTCCCATGGACCACATCACAATACATGGACGGTTCTTCTCACGGTATACACAGAGCTTTGTACGATCCATGGTAGCCGGGATAAAATCCGGATTATTGGAAATGCGTTTATTCCAATGTTCTACTACATTATCCCATTCCTGGTTCTTCAGATACTGGCTCTGGGTACCATGGCTTTCGTTATCCGCCTCTGCGATCACAAAAAGTCCATATTCATCACACAGCTGATAGAAATACGGTGCATTCGGATAATGGCTGCTTCGTACTGCGTTAAAATTATTAGCTTTCATCATCTTCAGGTCAAGGTCTGCCTGTTCAATACTGATCACAGCTCCTGTCACCGGATCGGAATCATGACGGTTGACACCATTGAACTTCACTTTTACCCCGTTGATATAGATTACGCTTCCATCACGTTTTACTTCACGAAGACCAATCCTGTCGGTGATCACTTCTCCTTCAGTCTCAAATACTACCTGATAAAGATATGGCGTTTCCGGATTCCAGAGCTTCGGTTCCATGATTGTAAACACTGCTTTATGGGAGTATTCCCCTTCAGCTGTTTCTTTAAATCCACCCGCTGCCACTGTGTTGCCATCCATATCCTGGATCCGGATGTTTACAGTTTCTGCTGCATTGCCGAGAAATTTTGCACAGATCTCCACCTCTGCTGCACTTCCCAGTAGTTTCGTAGTAGTGAAGTAATCATACAGAACTGCTTCCGGTCTCTTTAACAGATATACATCACGGAAAATACCGGTCATTCGGAATTTATCCTGGTCTTCCAGATAAGTGCCATCACACCATTTCAGAACCAGCACTGCCAGTGTATTCTTTCCATTACGGATGAAATCTGTCACATCGAATTCACTGGTACAGTGTGAAACCTGGCTGTATCCTACATAGCATCCGTTTAACCATACATAAAAGCAGGAATCCACACCTTCAAAATTCAGATATGCTTTTGGTGCATGTTCATCTTTTTCATACTCAAATTCATGAACATATGCCCCGCATGGGTTGTCCTGTGGAACGTATGGCGGATCAAGGGGGATCGGATAACGTACATTGGTATACTGATGCTCGTCATAACCAAAATTCTGCCAGATTCCCGGTACAGGTATCTCCCCGAACCCATTTGTATCATAGCTTTCTTCATAAAATTTTTCCTGCAGGTCATAAATGCTCTCATAGAAACGGAATTTCCAGTTTCCATTCAGAAATTCTATTCTGTCTGATTTTTCCCTGTCATGTACAAGAGCTCCCATGCAGGTGGAAGCCGGTACATAGTAAGAACGGTATGGCATGGTATTCTCATGCAGCATGTTAAGATTTTCATAATGCTTAGGTACGATCATGTGATATCCTCCCAATACGTTTAATGTTTTGTTTTTGCTGTGCTATCATTATACTTTTTTCTTTTTAAAAAATACATAAACAACATTCGACAAAACATGCACAAAATGTTATACTTTTACAAATGAAATTCGTGTTATCCGCTTATTTTTTGCGAAAATGTAAAAATGCACAAATATCATTTATTTAATTTGTATAATATGACAGGAGGGATTCGCTTGTATACATTATCGGCATACTACCACAAATCGAAAATTGATTTTATGGACAAAAAACATCCTCTTTTTATTGGAAGCTGCGGCACTTATCATCTATATACCATAGAGAAACTTCCTACTCACCGTCCAAAAGGCCGGCTTGACTATCAACTTCTATATATCGCATCCGGACGGGCACATTTCTATTTTGATGGAAAACCGACTGTTGTAGAAGCCGGAAATATGGTTCTCTACCGTCCGAAAGAGGAACAACGCTATTACTATTACGGGGCAGATCAGACGGAAGTTTACTGGGTTCACTTTACCGGAAATAATGTAAAGAACATTTTGAGAAAATACGGCATCACAGACAATACCCGTATTATATATACCGGAATTTCTATTGAATATAAAAATCTTTTCATGTCCATGATTGAAGAACTTAATTTGCAGAGAATTTCTTATGAAGAAATGCTTGTGAATTATTTCATGATTCTCCTTATCCATCTTCAAAGGCTGACATTGCAAAAACCGCGGAAAAAGAACTTGCAGAATATGAATGAAATGGAACAGGCAGCACAGTATTTTCGCATGCACTATAACAAGGCCATCAGCATTGAAAATTACGCTGCATCCCATAATATGAGCATCAGCTGGTTCATACAAAACTTTCGTCAATATGCCAATACCACACCAGCTCAGTATATCCAGTCATTAAGAGTTACCAATGCAAAAATGCTTCTGGAAACAACCAGTTATAATATTACGGAAATATCCAATCTGATCGGGTATGAAAACCCATTGTATTTCAGTAGATTTTTCCGGAAACAGTGTGGCATGTCACCTTCGCAGTTCCGCAAACAGCTGGTACTGAATACAGCAAGCCAGTCAAAATAAAACCTGTTTTTGGATAGTTTGGATAGTCCGGACAAATATTCTTATCTTGCCTGATATTTTATTCACATTTTTCTGTTATCACAAATTTGTCCCAAAGAAAAACTCCCCAGATAAACTGGGGAGCCTCCAGAAGCTATACCTTACGGTCCTACGGCTTCGTTTAAACATTTATAAAGCACCCACTGTATCTTGATCACTCAAGTGTGGGACTTAATCATAGTATCTCTATTCTTCTTTATTATATGCAACTGCTTTTTCTTTGTCAACAAGTTTTTAGCAGTCACATTTTTACCAGAAATTGTATTTACAATGACACCTACAATCGCAAACACGATGGCAACTACTTTCCAGGCGTATGCTCCGCCTCCAAGGATCTGTACAAACTTAACTGTTACTGACTGAATAACAAGGACCGTTGAAAAGGCAAAAATAAATCTCCAGGATCCCATCTCAACTCGTTCCTTACTGTTCTTGGTTACTAATGCTACAAGTGCCGCATAAGCAATATTGTTTGCAGTAAAGAAGACTGCATTTAAAAGGGTGTAAGCAATAAAGAACCATGCATACTGTGCAAATTTTCCCATGTTAGTCGGAATAGCAAAGTTTGCTACCAGGGTTACCGCACAGCCAATATATGCGTAAAGCATCCAGGGTCTTGCTTTTCCAAGACGGCTCTTTGTTTTATCGATCATAGCTCCAATTTTCCCTTCGCTTTCTCCTGGTTTCTCCAGGTTGTTTTCATGCGTTTACACCAGTAAGATATCTGATAGTCTTCTGTTTCTCTGCTCTTGTCTCTTCCTCTTGTTCTCACATCTACTGTTTCCTACGCATCTCTTGTTCGATGAAAACTATATCCTTTTCTCTGTTAAATTCATATAAACAGATTTTGACAAAACATGCACAAAATTTTTCAATTTATAAAATTCTCGTAAAGCTTCAGGCCCGTTTTTTTTACCAATGTTACAATTGCATAATTATTATGTGTAATTTTTGTATATTATTACAATTGCTTTTTTGGATATCTTTTTTAGGACCTTTTTTTTAGATTTTCCGTATTTCTGTATAGGTATAAAAAAACTATCCTGTACAAAATACAAAATATAAAAACCTTGTATTTGTTCAGAATAGTTTTATTCACAATTCCTCCATTTCCTGTGTCTGTAAAATGTATTTTTCTTTATAAAGGGAACGATACTCTCTGGGCGTCATCCTGTACCGTTCCCGAAATACCCTGTTAAATGTCCTCTGGCTGTCAAAGCCAGCATCCAGCCATATATCAGTGATGCTTTTATCTGTACACTCCAGATGTACACAGACATAATTGAGCCTCTGCTCATTAAGATACTGGTTAAAATTCCTGTGGAAAGTTCCTGAGAATACCCGTGAAAGTGTAAATTTGCTAATCCCCAGATCTTTTGCCATAGATTCCAGCGAAACCTGTTCCTTAAAATGTTTCGCAATATAAGATACTGTCTGATAGATAATATCACTGCTCTCCACACTGCTCTTTTCCGCCAGTCTGTAACAGGGGATGCTCCTTGCAAGCAGAATCTGTACATACGCCTGTTCAACAACAGGGTTCTTATCTTTTCTTTTTTTATTATCATAAAGACATTTTACTGCATTCCGGATATCCGGGTGTAAATTCTTCGATGTGATTACTGGATTATCAGGGCATGATTTCTGAAGAGTATCTGCAAACTGTCCTGTCAGCGGCATCCCTGCCCACAGATACCAGCCTCTGTTTATCCCTGGTGAAAACACCTGATAATGGTGGATCACATCCGGAAAGATTACTGCAAAGTCCCCCTTATCCATATGATACAGTTCCTGCCCCATCCCAAGCTCCAGGGTTCCTTCTGTAATATATATAAATTCTATGGAATTATGAAGGTGTGGGGAAGCATGTCTGGACGTTTTGCTTCTAAAATGAAGGTTTTCTTTCTTCTCCTCATATACAGGAAACATTTACCTAATCTCCTTTTTGCAAGATTTGTCTGTTTTTTCTTTCTATTTGGCAGGAAATACCGGTCAACCTGCTTTATAATACAGCCATAAGATAAAGAAAGGAGGAACAGACAATGAAAAGATTTAAAGCTTATATCGAATATGCAATGAATTTTTATGCCAACTATTACAGATTTTACCGGTAAGTGCAAAATATGGCTTCCGGATATAACCCGGAATCTGTATTTGCAGTTCATGTAGACCTTGTAATCAATAATTTCAGTATACGCTAGAATCCGTTTCCTGTACATGAACAGGATGCGTTAATATATAAACAAAATTTTACAGTTGGCAGACTTAGCCAAAAAGAACCGATATCAGTCTTGCAAAGACCTTGTATCGGTTCTTTTTGTATTTTCTCATTATCTAATTATGGGAGGATTTTTCTATATCACCGAAAAAACTATTATTCCCGCACTTCAAGCCACTGGTCAATGTTCCCAAAATGTACCGCCTGCAGGTTATCTACATCAACCAGTTGCGGGAAGCTGTTTCTGATGATCAGGACACCATTTTCCTTATCCTGTTTTTCTCCACCGCCAGCGATGCCTCCCATGGTCCTATCAAGTGTTAAAACCGTTCCATCTTTATAACGCACCTGGTCAATACTAGTTCTGGCATAAAGATCCATGCCATAGTCCGTACCTGCGTACTCAAACTTGTTTTTCTCATCTTCATACACCTTCATAGCTTCATCATAATCAAGATATAATGACCATAAAAGGGGCGTTACTTCCATTTTTTTCACTGTGATTTCATAACCTCCAAAATCACATTTCCGGTTCACTTCCAGAGTTGTCGGAGGCTTTACTGCACCCAAGGTCCATTTAAAGTCCCATGTTCCATCTGTAATGACTGTCTTATCATAATCTTCTTCCTCCGTAAGATTCTTTAATGTGATTTCTACTGTTTTATTACTCAGATCATAATCACTGTCATAAGATATACAGGCGTTAAAATATTTAAGATGTGCAGAATTTTGATCTGTTTTCAGTAATATATCCTGTCCTACCCCAGTATTGAAACTTCCAAATCTGTTATCGTCCACTGCATATACTTCTTTTCCATCGATCTTAAAATGTGTCATCTCCTCAAAAGAAGTATGTTCAGTCATAGAAATACTGTCCTCTGTTTTCACTTCAAAAAAAGCATACAGGAATCCCTGATCCTGAATAGAATCTGTCAGGGTAACTGTCACACCATTTTGTGTTACAGACTGGTCTATATTCTGAATATAGTTTGATTCCTGCATCGTTTCCTGCTGTTCCTCAGAGGGTTCCAGTCTTTTTAACAGATGGTCATTCCATTTAAAGAACTCTTTTGCCGCCACTGTTACTCCCATGCCTGTACAAATCACTGCTGCTGCAATCAGTAATCGGCCACTGAATCTTTTTCTTTTGTATTTTTTATCAACTGCATCTGCCTGCTCAATATGTCTCAGTGTCTCTTCAAATTTCTCATGAAAATCCTGTGGTACTTCCGGTGCTATATTATTCCATTTGTTCTCTAACATGACATTTTCCCCTTTCCTGTTATTCTCTTTGATAGTTTGCTGTTTTTCCCAGGCATCGGTCTTTTCTCTTCTTCATCGGATAACTGTGCTTTCAAAAACTCTCTTGCACGGGAAAGTCTGCTTTTAATCGTTCCTTCCGGAATATCCAGAGCCTCACTGATCTCTTTCTGTGAGAATCCTTCTAAATAATACAATGTTACCAAAATCCTCAGATCCTCCGGAAGTTCCATAATCGCCATATACAGATGACTGTATCTGTCCTCCTCAGTCAGCCTCATATTGTCCATATATTCTTCATATGGAATAACATTTTTTCTTTTCCGAAGAATCCCATTGCATTCATTGATCAATATCTTTGTGATCCATGTTCGAAAATACTTTTCTTTCTTTAAGGTGGGAAGTTTCTCATATGCCTTAAGAATTGTTTCCTGCACAGCATCCCCACAATCAGAATCATTCTTCAGAATGGACTTTGATATATGATACAGCATGGCTTCTGCATCCCGAACCTCCTTAATAAATACATCTTTTGTCATAACTTTGTCTTCTCCTTTTGTCCAGCCGGATTACTACACGTGTTTACTTTTTACTTTTACACTAATTAGATGCATCGGGAAGAGGATTGGTTCTCATAAAATTATCTCAGGATTTTGTAACTTAAAAAATACAATTTGCACATATACAATGATACAATAAAAATGTAAAAATTATAGCAATTCCTACACGAAAGGGGTCATGTTTTATGAGAAAAAGAAACAATTTTATTTCTGTGTTTACTATGTTTCTGGCAATTGGTTTTGCAATTATCTTCTCCATACCCGTAAAAGCAACGGCAAATGGGGTCCAATTAAAAGCAAATCGGACATACACAGCATATGATGTTACCGGTGATGGAACGAAAGATAAAATCAGAATCAGAGCAGCCAATCAAACCGACGATGAAGCATATTCGTCACTTACTGTATCGGTTAATGGAAAAACAGCTTACAGATTAAAAAATACACGTTTTTATAATGTTATAGCAAATATTTATACATTGAAAAACGGACAGCCGTTTTTATATCTCTATGCACCAGCCGAGAATGGTGACGGACCTGTATGTGCATTATTAAAATACACAAACGGAAAGTTCAGAAAAATCCTTGATTTCACTGAAATTATGGCAGGATACGGAAACCATCGCATAGGTGAAGTTACCAACTTAAATGGAAATAAGATTGTAATTACAGAGAGCATCGTTTCTTATTCTCTTGGTATCAATGCAATTAATTTCACCTACGAATATGTCAATGGAAAATTTGTTCCGACAAGCAGATATGGATCTTACAAAGAAATATATTCCGCAGATGGAAGCAGCCGACATTTCACAGTAAGCAGTGATCTTCCGGCGTATACCAGACCAGGCGCTACTGCGGTAAACACAACACTGAAAACCGGATCATTAACAAAAATCATTAAATGCGCACTCATAAATTGAAAGATGTATATTCAGTTAGAATGCGATGGAGAAATCTACTGGATTAAAGCGCTGGAAAATCCACCGATTTCTGATAACGAAAGACAATTTATGGAAGTTAGATATGCAGGATGATATCATGTTTGGGTAGTGTAAAATAGTTTGTGTTTTTGGTAAAAAATAACTCCTTTTTGGTAAGAATTCAGATATGACAATTCTTATCGAAAAGGAGTATTTTTTATGGCACTCATATACAGCAAACGGATCAATGTCAATGTAACCGGACTCATCTCTGTTGCCAGAAAGATTCCATGCAAGAGTACCTGTTCATGAAAGTTATCCAATGGTATCACCTGTACTACTGTTTGAAAATATTCGTTCATATTGTTAATTTCATGCTAATAATTCCTCCATCATCTTGTCCACATCTGTATATGCTTTTCCAAGAGAAGGATTTTTCTTCATTTGCTGCACTTCATTAATTGCTGATATTGTTTCACTGTTTGGTATTTCTCTGGTAATCTCAAATGGTATTCCCTGTTCTCTGATTGCCTGTTTTACAAAAATTGTGAATGCAGTTGTCAGATTGGTTTTCATTGTCATCTGCATCCGAGTCAATCGCTTCTGTTGGTTGGTCTTCCACTATATTTTCTTCATTTTCCGGAAGCTGCACAACATCAATAATTGCTTCAATAGTTTCTACCGGTGAATCACTCTAGGGATATCCAGACATATCTCCGTCTGCTGACGCAAGCAATTCTTCATCATGTGATCCAAGTAATTCCTGATAAGCATCATATACACTGGAAAATTTTTGTGAAAAAACCACCTGCATTGAGTTCATATATGTTCTTGCTGCTCCCGGCTGAATATCTGTATTTATTTCATCCAATATATTTGTTAATCCTATTTCTGCACTTTCTTTATTTGAGATTACAGATTCAGATTCAATGTTTTCATTACTCCTGTGCTCTGCCTTTCACAAGCACATAAAATTCCTGCCATAGCTAACACTGCAATTAATAAAAAACGCTCTTTTTTTCATCTTATTTCTTTTGATTTTTATAACCGAATTTGCATATTATTTTGTCAGATCTTTAATTCCATTTCTTGATGCCCCTATCCAATCAAACCAAAAGACGCAGGCAAAAAACATTTCGTTTCTGCTCTGCGTCTTAAGCGTCTGGCTCTCATATTTTTTATTCTGTAATTTTCATTTCTTCTACAATTTTGTTCAGCATATGTTCAAACTGACATTTTACTTTCGCTTTATCTGCTGCCCCATCATATACACTATAATAGAAAAACATATTTGCATAAAATTTAACTGCTTTCTCTTCTGGATTTTTTATTTCCATATTTTTGAACAGATCCTTCACGTATTCTGCCGGTCCGGATACCAGATATTGCTGATATAAATTCTGCATCTCTTCATTTCTAAATTGTTCAAGCGTAAGCATTTTCCGAAATGATGATGCAAAATCATCCAGTGATGCTGTCTCATATTTTTCAGGCATTTTCTCTTTATCCTCTTCCGGCATATCATATTCTGCTGCCTGTTCGCCATCCTGCTGCTCCATACGCTGCACAATACAGTCAAAAATATCTCTTTTGCTTTTGTAATGACGGTACAATGCACCTTTTGTCATATCAAGCTCTCCTGCTATCTGGCTGACTGAGACAGCCTCATAACCATCTCTTGCGAATAAATGCAGTGCCACAATTAATATTTCCTCTTTCCTATTACCCATGCACATTTCCTCCAAAATAAATAAACGACCGTTTACATCTTAATAACAGTAAACGATCGTTTATTTGTCAAGACTTTTCTTTTTGCTTATATTATCTCTTTTTATAAATCAACAGCTCTGGATTTTCACCATCCTTCTCATATGTACATACCAGAATAAAATCCATACTTGCCAGAATACCGAAACAGCTGTCTCCTCCAAATTCAGGCTCTAGTTGATTCCCCAGATAAGTTTTCTGATCATCAAGGAATTTCACTTTTTGTCCGTTAGGCAGAGTATATTTCAGATTGACATATTTTCCCACAAGTGCATTTAGTTTGTTTACCCTTGGAAGTCCGTCTATATGCAGATCATTTATTTCGTTTATCAATTTTTTCTTAAACTCTTCAAACTGCCCATCGTCACTAAGTTCATCATACCTTTTCCAGTAATCCAATTTGGGAAGCATTTCTTTCAAATAAGATTGTGCCTGTTCTTCGGTAAAGTTTTCATTTACCATATTCTTTACACACACATCAATCAGTTCATCCATATCATTATATGTGTACGTTCCATCTGCATAGCACCATTTACAATATTCCTCGTTTAATGTACCATCTTTATCACGTCCCAAGATAGAATCATCATCAATTGGCATTCCACAGCACTGACAAATCAGCTTTCTTGGTTCTCCCAAAAGCGTATTAATTGAAACATCAAATTCTTTTGATAAAAGCCTAAGTGTATCAGTATTTGGGACTGTGTCTCCATTTTCCCAACGTGATACTGCCTGTCTCGTCACCATAACTTTATTTGCCAGCTCGTCCTGTGACATTCCTCTTTCTGTTCTAAGTTTAAGAATTATCTTTTTTGTTTCCATAGTCGTCACCTCCGTTATCTTTATCATATCGATAAATCTGCAGTCTGAAAAGCAACCTGCTGTTGCCATAATCTATCTATTCGTATCAGTTCATGTATTCCCACCATCAAATATAAATATTAGATTGTATTGCAAGATCTGTATGGCAACACCCTGCGTAAAGTAGAGTGGTCTTATTCCTTTTCGTTTAATATCTCCACCAGTCTTTTTTCTTTGATAATAGCAATCCCCTGACTTTCATCGCCCAATATGATCAGATTATCACCTGGCTGAATATCAAATATTTTTCTTGCTTTTGCCGGTATCACAATCTGACCTTTCTCTCCCACTTTCGTGATTCCAAAAACATGCTTTCCCTTTGGTGGAACACCCAGACCAAGATTATTGCTGTTTTCTCTGTCATAATTTACCAGTTCATCCAGACTTACATCCAATACTTCTGCCAGGAGCTTACACCTCTCAATATCAGGTAAGGATTCTCCTGTTTCGTATTTTGAAAGTGTCTGTCTGCTTACACCAATCTTTTCAGCCAGTTCATCCTGTGAAAAGCCATGCATTTTACGTACGGATACAAGGTTATCTTTAAACATGTTTTCTCTCCTTTTTCAGACCTAATACACACCAGCGGATAATCGGTATTCTACTGATGATTTCATATAAAAGCAATGCACCTGCAAATGCACTGATTCCCACGACTATATATACAATTCCTGCCGGAAGTTCTGAAGCAAAACATCTCAGGTAATAAGCTACACAGGCTAATGGAAGATAATGAAAAACATAAATTCCCCAGGATTTTTTTGACATCCATCTTGATACTTTGTTTTCCGAGTTCCCATATTTTTTCATAAATGCCAAAATTGCAAGAATTGAAAACCAACAATAAATACAGGCAGACAGGTTATTAAGCACAGGCTCTACCGCATAATTTTCACCAAAATAATATATCGTGTAGAATATTCCTGTTGTACCAGCTGCAATCAGAAAAATCACCCACCATTTACTTAAGTGCTCAACAACCTCATCATGTGAAAAAATAAAATAACCTGTAAAAAAACAAAACCCGTAAATTCCAAACCGGTACACAGTTACTACCGGAGTATTAAGAACTTGTGAGAATCCATATACAAAGACTGTTAACAAAGCCAGCAGCCATACTGGTGTTTTTTCTCCTTTTTTCCAGATACGATCCCTTTCAATTTTTCTCACTAGTAGCAGAAGCATTGAAAAAATCCATAACACTTGTACATACCAAAGAACACCGATTCCTGATATAGCCATGATCACATACCGAGCTATTCCTGGAACTGATTCAAAACTTTCAAAAGCACCGCTGATTTTCATATTATAATATCCCAGTATCCATTGAAATACAAAAAGTCCAACGGTGGAAGGTACCAACAGCTTGCGTGTTTTATCTCGGATAAATTCTTTTAAATTATGCTTTTCCAGATAATATCTGACTGTCATACCAGACACCGTATATAACAAAGCCATCATCCAGGGATATACCAGATATTGGAAAGCATCCTGCAGCTGTTGTTCTTTAAACGGACCGATTACTCCAAACAGCTGGACACCATTGTACATATAAATCACGTGATAAATCACAACAATGCAGACCGTGATCCAGCGAATATTATCCAGATATACTCTTCTTGTGTTATCCATACTTTTCCCACCTTTGCAATTATTTTTAACATATTTTATCATAAAAAGGGTAGTCTTACGACCAACTTTCCTTAACATTTTCTACTGATTTTTGTTAAAAATCATTGCATTATGCATACTTTGTTAAGATCGTCAAGTGTATCACTTATATCTCGTAAATCACCATCTGCTCCACGAACAGAAACACCAACACTTTTAAGTGCTGCCTCTGCATCTGACATCTCAGCATCTGTAGTAAGTCCATCCTTACTACGGGATATTCTTGAGAAGATTGTCTTAAAGGCATTACCAATCTGAGAACCAGATACTCTGGTCTTTTCTGCTGTTGTTGATACCAATGCCGCATACTTTTCAAAACTCATACCTGCTTCATTTACAACTGAACCAGACGTTGCAATTGACTGAGAGATTGTGTCACAACCTTTTGAGAAATCTAATGCAATCTCTGAACTGAGTTTTTCAACTGTATCCGCAACGTGCATTGCCTGATCTTCTGACAGATTGAACTGATTCAAAATACCTTGAATAGCATCCGCAGAAGATGAAGAACTCATGCCAGAAGCAGCAGATAACAATACTGTAGGTTGTGCCTTATTCAGCATGGAACTTACACTTTCGTTTTCATTTGCATAAATTGTAACAGCATCTGTGACGGTTTTTGTAGCGGCACTTAAATCTTTTGCCATACTAAGGGATTATCGTTTCAAAGAATATAGAGATGAGCCAGACATATTACTCATGGTCATATCAACCAGAGTCATAGCCTTATTAAGATCTGTTACTTAACGTACTGCATTTTCAGTTTGATTTTTAAGAAAATTCAATGCATCTATTTTTAATTTTGTAGTTGCAATACCTTTTAGACTTGCAGATACATTATTTGCATTGTTCTGTATCTGTTGCAAACTATTATTCATATTGCTCAAACCATTACCATTGGCATTGGCTTGTATCGTTATTTTTCTATTTTGCAAAGTCATTAGTTTCGCTTCTACTTGTGACGTATCAAGATCTGCCGTCACTTTTATTTTAAAATCTGACATGTAAAACCTCCTTATATATTATTATATTATGATATTATTTTAAAAAATTGCATAAGAAAAGAGACTACCTATTACGATAGTCTCTTACATCCTTAATAAAAGCATAATTATTTTTGGATGGGCGGTGTATCCATCATCTCAGGTACTCTTTTCAGAGTGC
>ENA-OPVT01001424-OPVT01001424.1-human-gut-metagenome-genome-assembly--contig:-NODE-1424-length-15090-cov-2.733489_pt1 | contig 15090 bp, 14 predicted proteins | sample MGYA00241499_ERZ501990 | MGnify/ENA primary metagenome ERZ501990 (study PRJEB25962, sample SAMEA2042104) | human gut metagenome | biome: human gut; feature: human-associated habitat; material: faeces...
CCAGCCTCCTGAACGGGGAAAACGGATATTACGGCAATGCCAATGTTCCATGGAATCAGGTAACCGGTTGGCAGTCCGGAATGGTATCCACCTATGGCTCTGCGAATGACAAGTACATTGGCGCGACCGAGAAACTCATTGACGACGGAAAAGGCGGACAGACCATTCAGCTCGCGGACGCCATCGACCAGCTTTACGGACGCAGGTCTCACGGCAACAAGTATGATCTGCTGTTAAATGTCGGCCTCAACATTTCTGACAGGGTTTATGTCGGAGGAAACTTGGGTATCGTGTCCATGGACTACACCAGAAACGAGTACTTCAAGGAAATCGCAGTGGATCCTGACAAATTCGGTGTCGAATTCGACAACGGTTCCGGCGGCGTTTCCAAGACATATTTCAACAGCCTGAGATACAGATACTCTTACGACATGCAGGGCGGAGGCGTCTATGCCAAATTCGGTATAATCGCTGTCCCTATCGACGGGCTCCGCATAGGTGCGGCCATCCAGACTCCTACGGCAAACTGGATAACGGAACATTGGCAGCACGCCGGAGAGACCTGGTACGAGAGCAATGTGTTCGATGCCAATGCGACATCTCCTAAGGGTGAATACAAATACAAATTCGTATCACCGTTCAGAGCCAACTTCGGTGTAGCCTACACATTCGGCGGTTGGGGTCTTGTCAGTGCCGACTATGAAATCTGCGACTACAGCACGATGAAATTCAAGGAAACCGACACCAACGACAATACCGTTTTCGACAATGGCGTAAACCGCGACATCAAGAACTTCACCGGAGCAGCACATGCATTGAGACTCGGTGCTGAAGTCAAACCTGTTCCGCAGTTCGCTATAAGGGCAGGCTACAACTTCACTTCCTCGCCGGAGAGATACATTGACAACCTCACCGGCAAGAAGATGACTCCTAAGGCCTACAAGCACTCGCTTGCTGCCGGAGTGGGATATTCATCCAAAGGTTCATTCTTCTGCGACCTCGCTTTCAGATGGACAAAGAACCCTTACGAGTACGTATATCCTTATGACTCCTACATTGAGGGTGAATTGTCTCCTGAAATCAGGAACAGAGCCAGGTTCTACGATGTAGTCGCCACCTTCGGATGGAGATTCTAAAATGATTCGGGGATTTATTTCAGCCTCTTGAGGTAAGAGATGGAATCCGGACCTTCATTGAACAAGAGGTCCATGACGGACAAATCTGATATGAAGCCATACTTCAGGGAAAAGACCTGCCAGTATGGCTTTTTCAGTCCCAGACGCTCAAGTATGTCATTATGCCGCTTCGGGTGGATTACGCCACGCAGGTCACGGCCATACACCGTGCTGCCATGCGGCGTAAACTCCTCCGTGAAACGTATGTCCGCCTCTATACCAGTCTTCTTCAGAAAGAAGCGGAGCAGGTCAATGTTCAGGTCAAAAAGGAATTCGTGTTGCCTGTCCAGAATGGCGAACAGATCGTCCTTGTAATAGTCAAACCACGGAGAAGATTCGTAGGCGGACACGATAGCCCGCTTCAACCTCATCAGCCACGGTTTGCTCCAGTCGATTCTCAGTTTCCTGACAGGAAGCGCATAAGTGCCGTTTTCATGCACAATCGGCACGGAAAGCGCCTCTACACCACTTGCAGCATATATCCGGCAACGGTTGCGGTACGTCTGTTTCTGATAGTTCTCACAGGCCTCTATATAGACAATTGCCGGCACATACGAATTTACCCCGTCAGATGACAGGGTAAACTCTTCAGCTATTGCCGCCATATAGGATACAGGCGGAAAGAAAGCAATGTCCAAAAGCATTGACATAACTAGTCGATATCGCCTTTCTCTCCTGATGTATTGGCTCTTACGATACCACGCTTGGAAGAACGGATGAAGTTCAATATGGTGGTCTTTTCTTCTGAATCAGGGAAGCCGGCCTCAACCTTGGAGCAGCCGTCAGAGATATTGTAGCCCTGGAAATAGATGGTATCGTAGATATCCTTGATATTTCTTACAGTCTCTGCCGAGAATCCTCTTCTGCGGAGTCCGACGATGTTCACACCGGCATAGCAGATAGGATCACGGCCGCACATTGCGTAAGGAGGGATGTCCTTGTTGATCTTGGACATGCCGCCGACCATTGCGTGGCAGCCGATCTTGGTGAACTGATGCGCTTTCGCACCACCACCGATGATGGCCCAGTCATCGACCTCCGTTTCTCCGGCGATGCCGACGTAACTTACAAGGATACAGTGATTTCCGACATGGCAGTCGTGAGCTATATGTACATAGGACATGATCAGAGTATTGCTGCCGACCTTGGTAATGCCCTTGCCGCTTGCCTTGGTTCCACGGTTGATGGTCACGCACTCACGTATAGTAACATTGTCACCGATCTCCACATAGGTAACCTCACCTTCGAACTTGAGGTCCTGAGGCACTGCGCCTACGACAGCTCCCGGATACACTTCGCAATTCTTGCCCATTTTCACATAAGGGAAAATGACTGCGTGAGGATGTATCTTGCAACCGTCGCCAATCTGTACATTCTCATCAATGAATGCGTAAGGTCCTACTTCTACATTGTCGCCGAGTACGGCCTTAGGACTTACTGTAGCCAATGGATGTATCTTATTCATAGTTTATTTGGTTTTATTCAGGAGGGCTCTCAGAGCCTTCGCAGCATTAGTATTTATCGTGTGTCCAGGTTTGAAAGCGGTGATTTCAGCATTGAGATAACCGCCTGCAAGCCTCATGTCTCCTATCATGTCCAGAAGTTTGTGACGGCCGCATTCGTTCGGGAAATGCAGTTTCAGATTGCTCAGATAGCCTTCCGGGGTAACGCCCAGCTTAGGCTGGTTGAACAGGTCTGCCATACGTCCCACCTGCTCGTCAGTAACCGGATGCTCCACAATCACGATGGCATTGTCCACATCGCCTCCCTTCACCAGGTTGTTCGCCAGAAGGAACTCTACCTCATGGAAGAACACGAAAGTGCGGCAAGGGCCGATTTCAGATGCATAATCCTTGGACAAGTCCCATGCGGCAGACTGCACGCCGAGCACTCTGGAATTGAAATCCACCGTAATATCGTAGGAAGGAGCTGCAGCAGGTTTGATTTTCACCCAGGAACCTGTCTTCTCGTCCTTGATTTCTATTTCATCAGGAATGTCAATGAACTGTCTATCAGCATTCTGCTCGACCAGACTGGCCTCAGAAAAGGCCTTTACATACGGCTGGGCGCTGCCGTCCAGAATCGGAACCTCGACATTGTTCAGCTCGACTACGGCATTGTCAATGCCCATTCCGGTCAATGCCGACATCAGATGCTCTATCGTGGAAACTGAAGCTTCTCCTTCAGATATGGTAGTACTCCTCGCCGTGCTGGATACGTTCTCGGCCAATGCCCTGACTACGGCTCCCTCTCCAAGGTCTGTTCTTCTGAAAACAATTCCCGTATTCTCCGGAGCGGGATTTACCGTCATCTCAGCAATTCTTCCAGTATGAAGACCTTTTCCCTGGAAACTGCAGGAGGCTTTAAGTGTTTTTTGCTTCATCAAATTATCTTTTAATCACGCAAATATACTAATTATTCTTTTCCCTGCTGACGGAATATAGCATAACTGCGCATATAGTTCTTTATAGGAATGGCAGGTGAACCCAAGAGCACCTGACCTGATTTCTTCACATTGCCGATGACGCCGGCCTGAGCCGCAATAGTCGTATTGTCAGCTATTTCAATGTGTCCTGCGATACCTACCTGGCCTGCCAGAATACAGTTCTTGCCAATTTTTGCTGAACCGGCGATGCCGCACTGCGCCGCCATAACGGTATTGTCACCGATTACGACATTGTGCGCAATCTGGCAGAGGTTGTCGATTTTCACGCCGTTGCCGATGATGGTGGACTCCATCTCGGACTTGTCAATGGTGGTACCGGCTCCGATCTCCACATTGTTGCCGATAATCACATTGCCGATGTGCTCGATCTTCTCCCAGATGCCGTCAGGCTGAGGCGCATTTCCGAATCCGTCCGAGCCGATTACAGCGTTTGAATGGATGATGACATTGTCACCGATGACCATTCCCGGATAGATGCTTACGCCAGGGTAAATGATGCAGTGTGAACCGATTACGGTATTGTCACCGATATATACGTTTTCATATATCTTGGTATAGTCTCCGATGACAGCGTGATGTCCCACGTAGGAATGGCTGCCGAGATATACCTTCTTGCCGAACTTGGTGGTGAGGAACCAGGATGAGCGGAAACCCCTGTGTCTGCGGTCCGTACGCTTCTGGGTAGCCACATACTTGAGAAGTTCCGCAACTGCCGTGTACGCATCAGCAACACGGATCATGGTGCAGCTGACTTTTTCCTTAGGCTCAAATGTGGAATTCACAAGCAGAATGCTGGCCTTGCAGGTATATACATAATGTTCATACTTAGGATTTGCATAGAAGCACAATTGACCTGATTTTCCGTGCTCTATCTTGGCGAATGAAGTCACCTTCACTTCCGGGTCCCCGTCCACGGTTCCCCTCAAAACTTTGGCCAGCTGTTTGGCTGAAAATTCCATATTCTCAAACTATTTTATTCAACGTATTCCACATACCAAATCCGGTACGACACAACATTTGCTTTGCAAAGTAAACACATTTACATTACTTTAGCAAGAAAATCGCGTTGTTCATATTTTTTAAGGAAATTCGGTTATTATGGAAATTTTGATTACCTTTGCAAAGTGAGATGAGATAGGGGACGGATGCGTCTCCTATCTTTTTTTAAGAAAGCTTAGAATAATATGATAAGTAAAGAGCTGATTTACAAAGAGATGACTAAGACAGTGGAAGCGCGTGGATGTTTCATCACCGATGTTTCCATCAGCAGGGACAATGACATTGTCATAGCCATTGAATCGGAAAACGGCACTGTGGAAATGGATGACTGCATCGCGGTAAATGACAGTTTTCTCTCGATTTTCGACCAGGAAAAGGAAGACTATTCACTTACTGTGACTTCTGCAGGGCTTGACCAGCCGTTCAAGATTCTCAAGCAGTACATCAAGGCTGTCGGTTCCAAGGTTGAGACATTGACAAGAGACGGAAAGAAACTTGTCGGAACACTGGAAAGCGCTGACGAGAAAGGCTTTACACTTGCCTACGAGGTAAAGGAGGCTGTTCCGGGAAAGAAAAAGAAGGAGCTTGTCAGACACGTGGACACTTTCGCTTACGAGGACGTGAACAGCGTCACTCCGCACATTGAATTCGAATAGAAAAAATATAAAAAACAATAACTGTTATGGAAGAAGAAAAGCTCGACCTCAAGGCAGCCTTCGCGCTGTTCAAGGACGAAAAACACATTGACCGCCCGGTGATGATGGGTGTACTGAAGGATGTGTTCATGACCCAGTTGGCAAAGACTTTCGGCTCTGCTGACAATTTCGACGTCATCATCAATGTCGATAAGGGAGACTGTGAGATCTACCAGAACCTCGAAGTGGTGGAGAACGTGGAGAATCCCAACACTCAGATTGCACTTGCAGAAGTGAACAAGAACGGAGACGACTACGAACTCGGCGAGACCTTCACCAGAAAAGTGGAGCTCAAGGATTTCGGAAGACGAGGCATCCTCAATATCAGACAGAACCTTCAGGGAAGGATCATGGATATAGAGAAAGCCAACCTCTATAACAAGTACACTGACAAGATCGGTGAGATTTTCACCGGAGAGATTTACCAGACATGGGCAAAAGAGGTGCTTATCCTCGATGAGGACGGAAATGAGCTCAGACTGCCTAAGTCAGAGCAGATCCCGGGTGAGCATTTCAAGAAGAACGACACTGTACGCGCCATCATCAAGAGCGTGGAGATGAAGAACAACACGACTCCTTACATTGTCCTTTCCAGAACCTCAAACGAATTCCTCAAGAAGCTTTTCGAGCAGGAAGTTCCGGAAATCTATGACGGACTCATCACCATAAAGAAGGTAGTCCGCATACCTGGCGAAAGGGCCAAGGTCGCTGTGGAGTCCTATGATGACAGAATCGATCCTATCGGAGCCTGCATCGGTGTCAAGGGTGCACGTATCATCGGTATCGTAAGGGAATTGAGAAACGAGAACATCGACGTTCTCCAGTGGACCAACAATACCCAGCTCCTCATCCAGAGGGCATTGAACCCGGCGAAGATTTCATCTATCGACATGGGTACGGACGAGAACGACAAGATCAAGGTATTCATGCTTCCTGATGAGGTGAAGAAGGGTATCGGTAAGGGCGGATGCAACATCAAGCTCGCAGGAATGCTTGTTGACCGCGAAATCGAGGTATGGCGTGAGGTGCCTAAGGAAGACGAGGCTGAGGATGATGAGGACGTACTCCTCACTGAGTTCAGCAACGAAATCGACCCATGGGTCATCGAGAGGCTGCAGTCCATCGGATGTGATACGGCCAAGAGCGTACTGGCTCTGGATCCTGAGGACATCGCCAAGCGCGCTGACCTGGAAGACGAGACCGTGGAGGATGTGATGAACATTCTGCGCGCTGAATTTGAAGAAGAATAGTTAAATAAAAGGGGTTTATATGGCAGAAATCAGACTAAACAAACTGACAAGAGAATTCAATGTGGGACTTCAGACATTGGTGGATTTCCTGAAAGCGAAAGGCGCCGATGTCGAGATGAATCCGAATGCCAAGGTGTCGGACGAGTTCATTCCTGAACTTCAGAAGGCCTTCGGCGGGGATGCCAAGGCGAAGGACGAGTCAGAGCGTGTTCAGATTAAGATAAAGGAAATCATTGAAAAGGGTTCCAAGAAGAAAGAGGACGAGGAAGAAGAGGCTGCAGGTGGAAGCACCGTCATCATCAGAGGAACATCAGGAAGTGGTTTCGCGAAGGAGGAACCTGTACAGAAGCCTGTAGAGGAAGCTCCGAAGGAGGTAAAACCGGCGGTGGAAGAGACGGCTGCACCTAAAGTCCAGGAAGCACCGAAAGTACAGACAGCTCCGGAAGTTGTCGTAGAGACCAAGCCTACAGAGGTTCCTCAGCAGACGGAAGAAGTTCACGCCGAGCCGGTTGTGGAGGCCAAGCCAGACGCTGAAGTGAAACCTTCAGAGGAAGCTGCGCCTCAGCACAGCGAGCCTGTAGAAGTAAAGCCTAATGAAGAAGTCGAACTGCCAAAAGTTGCAGAGCCTACCGACCAAACCCCTTCGGAACAGGCTCATGCGAACCAGCTCAAGAAGGCTGACATCAAGAAAGGCGACAAGACTCAGAATCAGAAAGAGTTCAATCCTAAGGTGGACAAGGCCAAACTCAAGGCCGAGCACAAACTCCAGAAGGCTGCTTCCAGCAATGACGAAGATGAGCCTGTTTCTACCGGAGGCCTGAAGATTGTGGGCAAAGTGGACCTGTCCAAATTCGAAGCTCCCAAGAAGAGCAAGAACAAGAGGGAGCGCATTGCCAAAGGCGGAAGCGAGAGAGTCGATGTGAACAAGATTGACGGCAACGACAAAAAGGACGGCAACAAGAAAAACCGTCAGGGCAATGCCGGTGGCCAGAACAACGGTCAGAACAATGGCAAGAAGGATTTCCGTCAGGGCGGCAACAACCAGCCAGGACAGGGAAAACGCCGCAGAGACCGTGGCAATGACAAGTTCAAGCCTGCTATGACAGAAGCCGAGCAGGAGGAGATGCAGAAGGAAATCCAGAAGCAGGTGAAAGAGACCTACGCAAGGATGAACGACAGCAAGTCCAAGAACAATTTCGGTGCAAAACACAGAAAGGAGAAGAGGGAGCTCGCTTCCCAGAAACTTCAGGAGGAGATTGCTCAGGAGGCTGCTGAGAAGAAGATTCTCAAGGTAACTGAGTTCGTTACTGTCAATGACCTCGCGACCCTAATGAACAACACTCCTGTAAACAAAGTCATCGAAGCATGCTTCAGTCTCGGTCTCATGGTGTCAATCAACCAGAGACTTGATGCAGAGGCACTTGTGCTTGTCGCAGAAGAGTTCGGATACAAGGTGGAATTCGTCACTGCAGACATTCAGAATGAGATCAATCAGGAGAATGACGAGCCGGAGAACGAGGCGGACCTCGTGACAAGACCTCCGATCATCACCGTGATGGGACACGTCGACCACGGTAAGACATCTCTCCTCGACTATATCAGACAAACCAATGTGATCGCAGGCGAGGCCGGAGGTATCACACAGCACATCGGTGCATACAACGTGGTACTCCCCGACGGACGCAGGATTACCTTCCTCGACACTCCTGGTCACGAGGCCTTTACAGCCATGCGTGCCCGTGGTGCACAGCTCACCGACCTGGCGATCATCATTATAGCCGCCGATGACGCGGTCATGCCACAGACAGTCGAGGCCATCAACCACGCACAGGCGGCAGGCGTTCCTATGGTGTTCGCTATCAACAAGATAGACAAACCGGGCGCTCAGCCGGAGAGAATCCGACAGCAGCTCGCTCAGATGAACATTCTCGTAGAAGATTGGGGTGGAAAATACCAGTGCCAGGAGATTTCGGCCAAGAAGGGTCTCAATGTGGATAAACTTCTCGAGAAAGTCCTTCTCGAAACTGACCTCATGGACCTCAAGGCGAACCCTAAGAAACTTGGCGTCGGTACAGTAATCGAGTCGTCTCTGGACAAGGGCCGCGGATACTTGGCGACAATCCTTGTGCAGGACGGAACAGTCCACACCGGCGACATGATGCTCAGCGGATGCTACTACGGACGTGTAAAGGCCATGTTCAATGAGCGTGGACAGAAGGTCGAGACAGCCGGTCCTTCAACTCCTGTTTCCATTCTCGGTCTCAACGGAGCGCCGAGCGCAGGTGACAAGTTCAATATCATGAACGACGAGAAGGAGGCCAAGGCCATCGCCAACAAACGCGAGCAGCTTATCCGAATCCAGGGCATCAAGACCCAGAAGCATATGACTCTCGAGGAAATCGGTCGCCGTATCGCCATCGGCAACTTCAAGGAACTCAATATCATCGTCAAGGGTGACGTGGACGGTTCAGTGGAGGCACTCTCAGATTCATTGATCAAACTCTCTACCGAAGAGGTTCGTGTCAATGTCATCCACAAGTCAGTGGGTGCAATCTCCGAGTCCGATGTCATGCTGGCCACTGCATCCGATGCAATCATCATCGGTTTCCAGGTACGTCCTTCTGCTGATGCAAGAAACCTCGCAGAGAAAGAGGGTATCGAAATCCGTCTCTACTCCATCATCTACGATGCCATCAATGAGGTTACTGACGGTATCGAGGGTATGCTTGAGCCTGAGAAGAAGGAGGAAGTTACTGCAACTGCAGAGGTTAAGCAGACCTTCCACATTTCCAAGGTCGGAACGATTGCCGGCTGTCTTGTCAAGGACGGCAAGATGACTGCCAAGAGCAAGGTACGTCTTATCCGTGACGGCATCGTGGTCTATACCGGTGAGCTTTCATCTCTCAAGCGCGGCAAGGATGACGCAAAAGAGGTCATGAGCGGAATGGAGTGCGGTATCGGTATCGACAAGTACAATGATATCAAGCCTGGCGATGTAATCGAGGCATTCCAGATTGTCGAGATCAAGAGGACGCTGTAAAGCTTTCGCGCATAATTTGAAAAACACCTGGTGCAGGAAATTGCATCAGGTGTTTTTTTACATTAATATGAGGTCCGATATCGGCTACTCCTCCGGATCATATTCGAGAATGTCGCCGGGCTGGCAGTCGAGGGCGCGGCAGAGGGCCTCCAGAGTAGAGAAACGCACTGCCTTGGCCTTGCCTGTCTTAAGAATGGAAAGATTCGTGGCGGAGATACCGACTTTCTCAGCCAGTTCTCCGCTCGACATCTTCCTGCGAGCCAACATTACATCTATGTTAACTGTAATCGGCATAATCGTTATTCAGTAGCCTCCCCTTCTGCCGGAGACTGTGGCTTCACTTCTGCTCCCTTGAGATAGCTCGGAAGATTCATACCTGCCATCTTGAACAGCTCGTCAAGCGGCGGAACAGACTGCATCATACCGGAGATGAAATTGGCAGTGGACGTCTTGCCGTCACCCTTGCCGTTTCCGTCCCAGACGGTAACCTTGTCGATCTTGATGCCCTTGACAGCCTCGACCTGAGTCTTGACAAGTTCAGGAAGCTTATCCGCGATAAGCATGAGCACAGCCTTCTGTGCATCACCTTCAGCAGCATTGACAAGCCTCTGGAAACCATCCGCCTGCTTGGTAAGAATTTCTTCGATACCCTTCGCCTGGGCAGCCATCTTCGCGTAAATCGCATCAGCCTCACCCTGAGCTGTCCTGCGCAGCTTTTCTGCTTCAGCCTCGGCGTCAATGATGGCCTTTTCCTTCTCAATCTGGGCAGGAACGACAATGTTAGCCTGCTGGGTAGCCTGCTCTCTGGCAGCACGCGCAAGCTCGGCACTCTGCTCTGCCTTATATGCCTCTTCCATCGCCATAGCGGCCTGGACCTTTTCCGCTGCTATCGCAATTCTTGCAGCTTCAGCCTCCTTTTCACGTCTGACCGCATCAGAATTGGCGATTGCAATCTTGGAATTGTTCTCACCTTCAACCGCCTTTGCATTGGCATCCGCAGTGGAAATTCTGGTGTCGCGGACGGTCTCGGCAATGCGGATATCCTTGTCCCTGTCAGCCTCTGCCTTACCGATTTCACCGAAACGGTTCTGCTCTGCAACGCTCTTCTTGGCATCATTGATAGCCTTGGCAGCAGCCTCCTTTCCGAGAGCCTCGATGTAGCCGGACTCGTCGCGGATATCGGTAACATTCACATTGATAAGCTTCAGACCGATTTTGCGGAGCTCCGCCTCGACATTGGTGCTGACATTGGCGAGAAACTTGTCGCGGTCAGAGTTGATCTCCTCGATGTCCATGGTCGCGATGACGAGTCTGAGCTGTCCGAAGAGGATATCTGTGGCGATGTTCTGGATATTCTCGATGGTGAGACCGAGCAGACGTTCAGCCGCATTGGTCATATTGTCAGGCTCAGTGGAGATGCCGACAGTGAAGCGGCAAGGCACATCCACACGGATATTCTGCTTGCTGAGCGCATTGGTAAGATTGCATTCGATGGAAATCGGAGTAAGATCCAGGAAAGAGTAGCTCTGGAAAACAGGCCAGATGAACGACGCACCTCCGTGAATACACTTGGCAGATGAAGCACCTCCGTTCTTGTTTCTTCCTGTCTTTCCGTAGATTACGAGAATCTTGTCAGACGGACAACGCTTGTAGCGGTGGAGTATTGCGGACAATGTGACTATAAGCACGACTACCGCAATCGCAATGATGATAATTATTTCCATATCACAATGAATTAGGTATTATTATAGTGTCAAATTATAAGCGGCTCCAAGGGTTCCACGAGCAATGTACTGGAATCGACTACTTCCACGACCTTTATCTGAGCTCCTGTAGGAATTGAATCACAGTCAGTTACGGCATCATATTCACGCACGGCGCCATTGATGGTAATCTGCACTTTGCCGGTCCCGTGCCTCTCTCCCGGAATAGTCAGATAGACCTTTCCGTGACATCCGGCCGCAGATTTATAGACATTGATATTCCCCGACTGCTGCATCCCGGCCAGCCACTTGAACATCAGCATCACGACAGTGACAAGGGCCACGCCGACAACGAACGCCAGAAGCAGGACCAATGCTTCAGAACCGAACTTGCCATGCATCAGTATGGCCGTCCAGCTGAACCCGAGAAAGAAATTCACCAAGTTCCTGAAAGTGAACAGGTTCATCGAAGGATCCCCGTCAAAGTCCGGATGCATATCCAGGCCACCGCCGAAATCCGGGTCAATGTCGCCGCCCAAGTCGGTGTCCGAGTCAATGCCGACAAATGTAAGTATGCTCTGGATAATAAAAGTCAATGAAGTGGCTGTGGCGATGCACCATAGAATCTTCATGAACAAGTCAAGCGAAGTCCACCATTCTGTAATCATAGTTAATAATGTTTCGGGACAATGTCCCAGGTTGTTTCCGCTAATATAAAAATAATTTTACGAATATCGATAATTTTTCTACAAAATTCGTAAAATTTTACCTTTTCAAGGTTAATTAAAAGAAATCGGGGAAATATTTAGGTTTTAATGATTTTTTTTTACAAGCCCGGTGGGTGGTGGGCCGCCGGAGGTTCGCTTCGCTCATCCCGTCAGGCTGGTGCCTGACACCCGATACACGTGGCCGATGTTGTAGCATTCACAAGGCCGATGTAGCGCACCATGCAAATAGCTATGTATCAAGCATTTAACCAAAATCAGAGTTATGGTTTTCACAACTCTGAAAATGCCTAAAGCGCTGATAGTCAGCGAAATACGTGCTGCGCGTCCTTGGGGTGTAACCTTGGAGACGCTTATGAGGGTTGTCACGGGAACAGATACCGTGATGCAAACGTGAGCAGATATTACCTCAACAGGGAATATGGTGAACAGCCGAGTACGGAAGCGAGATTCAGTACTGCGGCAGCTTCTGCCTTGGAAATGTCCTGCTTGTTCTGTTCGTAGGCGCGGATCATCCTCAATGATACACCGGACCGCTCGGCGAGTTCCTGCTGAGTAAATCCGGCGGACTTGCGCTGGCGTTTCAGCGGGGAAACATCCGTTTCGGAATTTGACATGATTTTCAATGCTGAATACACGAACTTGCTTATGTCAGCCTCATGAAATGTAGGATACATATCCATAACTCTATGGACATCAATACCTTTTGCATTCAGAGATTCAAATGAGACATTGGTGTACCATTGAAGATAAGCAAGCACCCAGCCTGTCCAGAAAATGGCAGAACGGTCATCAAGCACATAGTTATAGTCCCTGGCACGGCCGCCTGTGCTTTCAATAATCTTTTTCCCCAATTCAATGCCGGACAATCCGGAAACGTATTTCGGATTGCCTTTCTCGAATTGGCGTATCACATTTCCGGCAAGCATTCTGTCATAAAACTCATCGATGCCTCCGGCACATGCAATGGAGCCATAATCCAGAGCCACTGCCAGATTCAGCATTGCATCTTCCAAATAAGTTTTATCGTAAGCGCGGATCATCATTCTTCCAATTATTTCTTACAATGTCAATAACATAAGTGCCGTCCAACACTGTTTTCTCTCTTTCGCTTCTGAACGTGTCACGTGCAGTCTTGTCACGTGCAGCTTTTTTCGGGTAATAGGTCTGATTGTCTGCAAGGACAGCACGAGAATACTCAAGTTGCTCAAAGGCATTCCGGCTCTTAATGACCACTTGCTCTCCCAGTTTCCCCAATTTCATGGCTTTCCCCAGTTGCTCTAGTGAAATCGTGTTGTTCAAGAAAGCAGATGCGAATGAGAAGTAGGAATCATCGGCTCTGTAGCCGCGTATCACATCGGCTTCCTCGTAGTCGGGAAGAAATTCCGAAAGGATGTATTCTTTTGCTGCCGACGGGAGTCCTCGTTCTATTACAAATGTCCGGTTTTCCAACAAAATCGCAAGCCAGTTAAGTATATGATACTCAGCTTCCGACAAGTTCAATACGATCAATCCGTCCATTTCCAATTCATACTCATTGGCAAAGCCGTCCCGATTTTCAGCGCAGGCCCATTCCTTGGCCAGTTCAATATGTTCAGTGCAATAAAAACCCAAACCGTAATCATTCTTCGCATTTCCAAGTCCGAATTCCGGTTTTTCTATGATATTGGCAGAGCCATGATACAATTTCAGTTTCATAAAACTCACGTTATAACGTCACTTTTTGCAAAGATAATGGATTATCGGCAAAATGTCAATAGTTCTAGCCATCGGCGGGACGCAGCCACGCCCGAGTTGTTGGCACAACAATTATTATATTGGCATAATTTCATTAAAATAATTATATTTGCATAAAAACACGTGAATATGGAAACGAATCCCTTTATTTTGACAAGCCGGATTCCTGAGCAGTATTTCTGCGACAGGATTGCCGAAACGGAAAACATTCTCAAATGCATTGACAATCAGGAGAACATTGTGCTTACGGCAAGACGGCGCATCGGAAAGACCGGACTGATCAATCATTGCTTCGACGTGGAGCGCATAAGGCAGAACTACTATGAAATTTCCATTGATATTCTGCATACGGCATCGCTCAAGGAATTTGTCCAGGAGCTTGGCAATGTCAGTTTTCGTGCCGTTGCCAGTCGGAGCGAAAGAATGATGAAATCGTTTGCTGCCGCATTGAGGTCTTTGTCGGCGAGTTTCGGGTATGATCCCGTGTTGGCGTCGCCGACATTTGACATTAAGCTTGGAGATATCGAGCGACCTCAATACACGCTTGATGAAATTTTCCAGTTTCTAGAAAATGCCGACAAGCCATGTATTGTTGCCATTGATGAGTTTCAGCAGATAATCAGGTATCCAGAAAAGAACGTGGAGGAGCTTCTGCGTGGAAAAATTCAGAAATTGACCAATACGCATTTCATATTCGCGGGTTCAGAAAGAAGAATAATGTCCGAAATGTTCTTTTCCGAGAAACGTCCGTTTTATCTCAGCGCCACATCTATTGCACTTGATCCGATAGATAGGGATGTCTATCGGGAATTCGCAGAACTCCAGTTCCGCAATGGTGGAAAGCAGTTATCTCCAGATGCGTTTTCACACGTATATGATAAGTTTGAGGGTGTCACAATGCATATCCACAGGGTTCTGCACGATGCTTATGCCTATACTGGGCACGGAGGATGTATCTCCGTTACCGATATCATGTCCATCTGCAAGTCATACATTCACGAGTACGGGTCGCGTCTGCGTGAATTGATGTCAAATGTTTCGGAACAGCAAAAGGAAGTGCTTTATGCGATCGTAGAGGAAAAGGAGGCCACATCCATAACATCATCGGCATTTATAAAGCGCCACAGGCTCAAGTCCGCCAGTTCGATACAATCAGCCATGAAATATCTTTTGTCTGAGGACCTTGTGACCAAGACCGGAAACGTATATACCATCTCAGATCCTATGCTTCGCATCTGGATAGAGTCGGAGAAAATCTGTTAGCGTGGCAGCGTCCCGCCGTTTTTTTATGCGCCCGGTCGGTGGTGGGGCCGCCGGAGG
>ENA-OPVT01001432-OPVT01001432.1-human-gut-metagenome-genome-assembly--contig:-NODE-1432-length-15055-cov-2.405400_pt1 | contig 15055 bp, 18 predicted proteins | sample MGYA00241499_ERZ501990 | MGnify/ENA primary metagenome ERZ501990 (study PRJEB25962, sample SAMEA2042104) | human gut metagenome | biome: human gut; feature: human-associated habitat; material: faeces...
CATATTTTTTGACACAAAAAAAGACCCAAGCCCATTTTTTTTGAACTTGAGTCTTAAATTTTAATTTATAGCTGAGTAGTTACCCAATAGAAAAGGAGAATCTTTGAGGACTCTCCTTTTTTCTATTATATTCTCTTCTAATCTTTTTGAATAATTAAAGGATCGACAAAGATACTACTGTTCTTATAAGTATCTAAAAATTCCTTTAAAGAGAAGTTTTCGTAGATCTCTTTTTTCTTTGTAGTACTTGCTTGAGCATAACCTTTATAATTCAAAGCTTTTAAACAGTTTTTACAAACAGACATTCTTTTTGTTACATTTTTAGTAATCTCTTTTGTTTCTTTATTAATTAAATCCACAAGAAATTCTGGTTCCTCTTTTTGGACAGCTACATATCTATTGTAACGTTTTCCTTCATACATACTCTCTAAAGTTGTACACCAAGCGATATGAAATTTATATTCTTTATCTTTTTCCTTGGGAGAAAAATATTGCTCTTTAATATATACAATTATTCTCTCTTCAGAACCTTTAAGTCCAAGAGTTTCATCATTATGAACTTTAAGTAGTTCCTTATCTATCTCTGCTCCCTTTTCAATTTCGTTCCAAATAGTTTCTATATTTGTTTTAATACTAAGTACTATTTTTTCATCAGCTTTTATTCCCATATTTTTTCTTAATTCAACAAATAGAGGAAAATTTTCAAAATCAATTAGCTTCATTTTTTTCACCTAAAATCTCGTCAATATGTTTTTCAGCTGTTGTTCTTATTTTAAACTCTACTCTTCTTGATTTTTTAAAGTTTTCCTTTCCATTCTCCATAACTCTTTGACTATATGACAATCCATTTGCTGTAACTTTCTCAATTAGAAAAGCCCGATATTTTCTCATAGAATTTAATTTCATAACATACTCTAAAACACTTCTAGTTCTTGCTTGAGATAGCTCCATATTTTTAAAATATGAATCTAAAGGAGTACTCCAACCAGCCCATTCAGAAGAGGTATGCCCCTCTATTCTAATCTCTTCTATTTCAGATTTAAACTCTTTTTTAGATAGAACTGTTATATATCTAGGAAAAAAATCATCTAATATTCTTTTAAAATTATCATTCAAATCCTTTTCTCCAGTTTTAAAAAATACCTCAGGTTCTTTAAATCTAACTGATAGAGTATCTTTGTCTATCTCTGCATTCCATACTTTTAATTCATCTTTAAACTCTTCAAGTAACTCTGTATAAATGCTGTATTTAACAACTTGGAATTTTCCTGCTATTTTTTTCATATTATCTTTTTCTTTTGAGACCTCTAACATATAAGAAACTGAAATAAATAGAAATATAATCATCAATCCAGACATTAAATCAGCTATATTACTTCCTATACTACTATCATCTTTTATTTTTTTCATTATTCAATACCTCTTGCAATATTAATAATCTCTTTTAATCTCTCTGTTAAAGGCTCGTAATCTTTTACAAATTTATTAGATAGTGTAGCTAATTGAGTTCCTAAAGAGCTTAATGATTCATTTAAAGCAACTTCTAATGATCTATTTATATTAGTTACATTGTTTCTTAATTCCTCTGCTAACTCTTCATTTAAAGTTGTAATCTGTTGTGCTGCTTTAGTTGTTATCTCTAATCCAGTTGTTTCTAAATTACTATTAATCTCTTTTAAGAAGTTTATTGTATCTTGAACAGCTAAATTTATATTTTCTAAGTACATATTAGTTACATTTTTTGATTCTTTAATAACTTCATCTGACATTCTAGATAATTCTACTGTTGAATCTGTTACTCCATTAGTGATAGTAGTTAAAGAGTTTCTAAATATTTCTACTTTCTACATCTTCAGCTATTCTATTATTTATATTTACAAGATTAGGTATTAATTCTGTTGCTGTTCTATTTAATTCAGCCATTGAAATTAAATGTCTGTTTAATTCCTCTGATTGTCTATTTGTATTATCAATAGTGTCATTTAAACTTTCTGCAATAGTAACTACCTTTGCTCCTGTATTTGCAAAATTGTTAATATCATCTTTTATCTTATCCATTCCTGCAAATATCATTTTTTGAGTTTCTGTTACTTCAACTACTGTATCCTTATAGTTTTCTTGCCATTCAACTAATTTAAATACAGCTCTATTTAACTCTTTAAAGTTCTCTCCAAATTGTTCTGTCAACTGATTATTTAGATCTTTCATACTTTCATTTAGAGCTTGAATAAATGCTTTATTATTATTTTCTGCCATTGTTTTAGCAAAATCTCTAAATTCTCCAATTAACTCTTGATTATGAGCATCATTTCTTTCAGCAAAAGAGTTTAATCCATTTATTAAATCTTCTATATTAATATCAGCTTTTTTAACATAGTTATCAATTGCACCTTGTAAATGATTTTGATTGCTTTCTATATTAATTAAACTTTCTTTAACTGCTTTACCTTTCTCCTCTACATTTAGATTTAGGTTTTCTATATTTCTATTAACATTAGATACCCCATTAGATATTTTTGTTACTCCTATTTCAATATTTTCTTGCTGAGTAGCTATATTATTTATGGTAGCAACTATATTTTCAGCATTTTCTAACTCTTTTGAAATTGAACTTGCTATATTTTTTAAATAAGCATTTATATCATATGAGTAGTTAATTATCTTTTCATAGCTTACTAAATTTAAATCATTAACTTTTTTTAGATTTTTATCTATTTCACCTATTTGAGTAGATAGATTTTTTTGTTGAGTTTCTATTCTAACTATTCCATCAGCGATTGATTTTATATGATTTACACTTGTGGAAATTGTCCCATAAAGATCTATTAGATGGTTATTTATGTTATATGAATAGTTTACTAATTTTTCTAATGTACTGTTTAATTTTGTTGCTTGTTGAGTATCTCTTTTTAGAATCTCTTTTAAAAGTTCCTCTGTTGAGTTTTTATCAATCTCATCTTCATCATCTTTTCTAAAAGAGTTAATTGATTTTAAAACTAATGATCCTCCCATTCCAACTAGAGATGTCATAAAAGCCGTCTTCATTCCTTCTAATAAAGTTGGAATACTATCTGTTATATTTTCAGCATTAAAATCTTGTAACCCTAAATATATTCCTAAAAATGTTCCTATCATTCCTAAAGTTGCTATAAAGTTAGCACAAGGTATACATCTTTCTTTTTTTCTAAACCCAATGAAAAAAAGTATTGCCATAAATAGATAGATTATTCCATCAGCAATATATTTTGTAATAAAAATTCCCATATATAAAAATCCTCCCTAAAAATAAAAAATATCTTTTTTATTTTACTACTTTAATTAATTAAAATCAAGTTTTTTAGGGAGGTTTAATTTTTTAATTTAATTTTTCACAACAGTCTATTCTATAATATTTTTTTCCACTTTTATTTATATAATGTCCTTTTAATTTGTAATTTCCTTCTGAAAGTTTCTTTTGATATATAACTAGCTCATCATTATCAAGTAAATAAGAACAATAATCTCTTTGGTTAAAAATAACTATTGTATAATTATTTACTAAATTCCCTTCTTTTTCTACCTCCTCTTGAGATAAGCTTACTTCTTCATGAATAGCATCTCTTATTTTTAATACTCCTTCTTCTTCTATTAGGTATTTTCTAATTACTTCTACTTGCTTATTATCTTTAAGTTCGTTGTGAGTGGCATCATTTCTATTATATACTAAGTCTATATAATAGATATTTTGAAGAATTTTTTTCATTCCTTTTATTCCTCTCATTTGACAAAGTATACCACCTAAAGTTAATTTTTTTTCTGTTTGATCTTGAGTTTCTAAAAACTCTCTAAGCATATGTTCTATTATTTTAGCATATGCAATATATACTAAAGAGCCATTCAAGAAATTAGATTTAAATGCAAAATATAAAAGTTCTGCTTCTAAAATCATCTTTTTATACTTTATATCTAAATCTTCAAAGTTATTTTCTATCTTATTTTTTAAATCTTGATTACTATTGGTTAAAAGACTTATAATACTTTCTTGTAATTTTATTTCAGTTTTTTCTTTTGCTTTTTCCTCTTCTTCAGCTTGAACTTTATATGCCTCTCTAATTTTATTAAATCTATCTGTTTTATTTGTATTTATTAAGAAATCATTTGCATCTAAATCTGCTGCCAAATATGAGTCAATGTCTAAATTATGATAATCCTCTATTTTTGTTAAATATTTTTCATCTATCTTATCTATATACTTTTCATCTTCAGATATAAAGAGAAGTTCTTGAGCTCTTGTCATTGCAGTATACAATTTTTTTGTATTTCTTATTTGAATCTCATCTTCATCTTTTTCCTCATTCTTATTTATATAGGATAAAGCCTCTGTATTAAAAATAAATACAACTTTACTTTCAAGCCCCTTTGCATTGTTAACAGATAACAATTTTATCTTATTATCACCTAATTTTATTCTATTTTTTTCTATTCCATCACCAGTTAAAATATGGGCTGGAATTCTCTCTCTAAATAAAGAGCTATCTAACTCTTTAAGATCATTATTTGTAAAGGCTACTATCATAATATCTTTATAATCATAACCTTTTTTAGTTAAATTTTTTATTAGAGATATAAATGTTTCTATCTCATCTTCCTTGTTATTAAATCTAAAAGTTATAGGATTTATCCCCTCTTCATTTCCAGCAAAAACTGGATTCAATTGAGTTTCTTTATCTAAATTTTGCTCTTTATAATATGAAATTAAACTGTTAGCAGCTTGATGTATCTGTCTTGTAGTTCTATAACTTATCTCTAATTTTTTTATTTTTCCTTTAACATCTAATCCTATTGAAGAAAATGATCTTCCATATCCTAACCAAGAATCATCATATACACTTTGAGAGGAATCATATAAAAACATCAATGAATTTTCAGCTTTTTCTAAGTTTAAATTATTTAAACCTGTAATAAACATCAGTTTTAATTTACTTAAATCTTGAGCTTCATCAACAATAATATGATTATAATTTAAAAAATTAGAAAAATTATTTTTTTTCAAGGCTAAAATACAAGCATCAAGATAATCTATCTTATTTTGAGACAACATTCTTTCTCTATATTTTTTTAAAAGCTCCCAAATATACTCTCTATCCTCTTTATTTAATCTTCTCTTTCCTCTTCCTAATCTAATTATCTCAAGATATTCTTTTTTAGTATTTATAAGATTATTTCTTATCCAATTAAATTCATCTAAAATAAACTCATTTGAATATTTATTTCTTTGAGTATTAAATAAGTTTATAGCTAATTTTGTTTCAAAATCACCAAAAACCAACTCATAATTTTTTTCTAAAGCTGCCTTTGAACATGCACTACTCATTATTTTATCTATATTTGTAAACTTAACATCTCTCGTTTTAACATCTTTATCTCTTATCTCTTCAAAAGAGTGTTGAAGTTGATAAATCATAACCTTGTTAAAAGCAACAACAAGTATCTTACACTCCTTTTCCTCTGAAAATAGTGAGGTATTTTTTCTATTAAAAAAATAATTAATTCTATGTAACCCTACTAAACTTTTCCCACTTCCAGCAGTTCCCTTTACAATCAATGTCCCCAATTGATTACAATTAACTATCTCTTTTTGTGCATCTGTTAATTTCATATACCATTCCCCTTATAATTATGATAATTATTAATATAATTTTACTATTTTAATTATGTAAAATCAAGTAGTTTAGAGGTGTTGAGAAAATATAGTCAATAAAAAAGGTGTTAACACAATTAAGCATTAACACCTAAAATTACACAACTTATTTTTTTAATAATTCTTTTCCAGGGATTCCAGGTTTAGTCATTTCAAATGGATTTAAGATAACATCTAATTCATCTTTAGTTAATAATCCTCTTTCAAGAACGATTTGAGCAACTGGAGTTCCTGTTTTAATAGAAAGTTTAGCTATTTCAGCAGCATTTTTATATCCAATATGTGGGTTTAATGCAGTGATAATTCCAACACTTCTATCTACCCAGTTTTTACAGTTTTCCTCTTGAGCAGCTATTCCTTTTAGACAGTTGTCAATAAATGTTCTAATTCCATTTTTTAGAATTTCTATTGATTGGAATAAGTTAAAGAATAGTACTGGTTCAAATACGTTTAATTCTAATTGTCCAGCTTCAGCAGCTTTAACTATTGTAATATCGTTACCAAAGATTTGGAAACAAACTTGGTTTAATACTTCTGGTATAACAGGGTTTACTTTTCCTGGCATAATTGAAGATCCTGGTTGTTGTTGAGGTAATGCAATTTCAGCAAGTCCAGCTTTTGGTCCTGATGCCATAAGTCTTAAATCGTTAGCTGTTTTTGATAGGTTTACAGCACAAGTTTTTAATGCTGAAGATAACCATACAAAGCTATCTAAGTTTCTAGTTCCATCAACTAAATCTGGAGCTTGTTTAAAATTGAATCCTGTAACTTCAGATAAAATTCTTACAACGTTATCAACATAGTTTACATCAGCATTGATTCCAGTTCCTACTGCAGTAGCTCCCATATTTACATAAGTAAGCTCTTCAACAGCACCTTTAATTCTTTTTATATCTCTTGCAACTGGTCCAGAGAAAGCTCTAAACTCTTGTCCTAATCTAATAGGTACAGCGTCTTGAAGGTGAGTTCTTCCCATTTTAATAACATGGTCAAATTCATCTCCTTTAGCTTGTAATGTATCATATAATTCTTGTAATTCTACTAATAAATCTTTTATCATAAATTGAACAGTTAATTTTCCAGCAGTTGGAACAACGTCATTTGTTGATTGTCCATAGTTTACATGATCGTTAGGATGACATCTGTCATATTTTCCTAACTCTCCTCCTAGAATCTCATTAGCTCTGTTAGCAATAACTTCGTTCATATTCATGTTCATTGAAGTTCCTGCTCCACCTTGAATAACGTCAGTTATAAATTGATCTCTAAATTGTCCTGATATAATCTCTTCAGCAGCTTGAATCATAGCTTCTTCTACATCTCTAGAGATTACTCCTGCTTCAAAGTTTGCTTTTGATGTTGCTTTTTTAACATAAGCTAATGCTTTTATAAAAGTATCACTTACTTTATATCCAGTAATGTGAAAGTTATTTTTTCCTCTAAGTGATTGTACACCATAATATGCGTCTGCTGGAACCTCTAATGTTCCAATTGAGTCACTTTCTAATCTATATTTTATCATTTAAACCCCTCCTGTTTCACTTCATAAGTAAATGATACAGTGGAATTAAAGATTTTTCAAGATAGAAAACACGAAAAAAGACTTCAAAAAATATATGAAGTTAGGGGGTTAAATATACTAGCTATATAATTATTCATTTTTTTAATAAAAATGAAAATATATATATTTTTTTTAAATGTTTTGAAAATAATTTCATCACATGCCTAGTATATCACTTTATGCACTCAGAGTAAACAGAAAAATTAATTTTTTTCCAAATTATTTTTGTATCACATTGAATTTTTATCTTTATCTTATCATTTTCATCAATAATAGATTTTATAGTGTGATTAAAAATAGTATGTAGATTCTTTTTTTCTGCACCTATTATCTTTCTAATTCTATTATTTATTTTAAATAAGCTCTTGTCTTTTGATTGCTTTTCCCCTTCAATAGTCACAGTTACATCTAAATCTCTATCAGGAAACTCTTTGGTAATATTTTTTACCCTAACTACAGCTTCATAAAGATCTTCCTCTTTTAAAGTATCTGGGATGTCTACCTCTAGCTCAATATGATCTGTTGGGAGATTTGTGATATTTTCAAATATAAAGTTGTATTGGCTGATTGTTTGCTCTCCACACATATCTATCTGCATTAATTTTGTGATATTTTCATAATCATAACCTTTACCTATTAAGTACATCAATTTTGTAACTGCTGCTTCTGGTGTCAAATCCACCCCACTTATAACCCCTGCATCTGTAAGTTTTGCACTTGCTTCATATAGTCCCATTTTTACAAAACCTTTTGTACATTGAGTTATATCAACTATAACTATCCCCTTAGATGAAATATATTTTAATACATCTAAAAATTCTTGACTTGTAGGAGCATTTCCATTTCCAAAAGTTTTAAGTATAACTCCCTTTATCTCATTTGTATTTTCAAAAATTGTCTTTAAATATGCTGGATTTAGTCCTGGGAACAACTCAAGAACAATAACTCTGCTGTCCATTTTTGGATCTATATAAAACTTTTTATTTACTGGTCTTTTCAAAATTCTATCTTTAATTATTCTAATATCTCCCCCAGCTTCTCCAATAGCTGGATAATTAGGTGATGAGAAACCAAAATAGTTAGTGGCATCTATCTTTCTTGATCTGTTTCCCCTCATCAATGTATCTCTAAAGAAGATTGAAACTTCTGGGACAAGTTTTATTCCATAAATCTCATTTCCTGCTATTTGAATAGCTGTAATTAGGTTTTGAAGAGCATCACTTCTTGGAAATTGAAGTGGAACTTGAGATCCTGTTAATACTACTGGTTTATCTAAATTTTTAAGTATAAATGAAAGTGCAGAGGCAGTAAATGCCATTGTGTCTGTTCCATGTAAAACTACAAATCCTCTGTAATTATCATAGTTTTTTTCAATAATTTCAGCAATTTGTATCCACACCTCTGGGGACATATTTGATGAATCTATTAAAGGTGAAAATTGATAGTAATCTGTTGGGAATTTTTCTAAAATAGGATGCTCTTTTGCTATCTCATTCCAATCATTTGCTGGTCTCAAAGGACTTGATGGGTCGTTTTTCTCACTGTTTACCATTCCTATTGTTCCACCTGTATTAATAATTAAGACTTTATCTAACATTTTTCCTCCAAATTTAGTTTTTTCTTCATTATAGCATGTTTTTATTATTTCTTTCAAAGGAATTTCAAAAGGGTTTTTGTACAAATTTTAGATATTATTTTTTACAATTTTATGTTAACATTAAATTAGAAAATAGTTAAAAATCATAATTGGGGTGATTTTATGTCGGCTTTAACTTTAGCATTTTATATAGTAATTGGTTTTTTTGCATTATTTTTATTTATGCTTATCTTCTTTAATGAATTTACAATAACATTACTAGATATTATTATTAGTGTATTAGAAATATTAGGAAATCTTTTAGCATTAATTCTTTGGGGTGGATTTTTAATTTTAATTATAGCTTTTTTAATTACAATTTTTAGAATGAATTAAAAAAACTATAAAGATATTTAACTGTTGCTTTTTTCTTTTCTATCCAATTTCTTCTTTGAATAATTAACTGAAAATGATATAATTTCCCTAGGAGGAATTTATGAAAGATAATATAGCATTAATCGGCTTCATGGGAAGTGGTAAAAGCACTATTGGTAGAGTTCTTGCCAAATTTTTAGATATGAAATTTGTTGATATAGATAGATTGATTGCAGCAAGAGAGAAAAAAACAATACCAGAAATTTTTGCTGAAAAAGGTGAGGCTTATTTTAGAAAACTTGAAAGAGATATTGTGTATGAGGAATCTCTTGAAAATAATATAGTTATTGCCACTGGTGGTGGGGTGATTATTGACAACGAAAATATAAAGGCTCTTAGGGAAACTTCCTATGTTGTATATCTTGATTGTACAATAGATTGTATCTACGACAGGGTTAAAAATAGCAAAACTAGACCTTTATTAAATGTTGAAAATATGTATGAAAAAATTAAAGATCTACACAGTAAAAGGGAGATTTTGTATAAAATATCTGCTGATTATACTGTTAAAATAGATAAAAGTAGTAATATGTATGATACTGCTGAAAAAATCAAACAAGCATATATTTATGGTAATTAATTACAAGGGGTGGTTTTATGTTCTGTGAAAATCGTTTACAAGGGAAATTGGCTTTAATTACAGGAGCTACAAGTGGAATAGGTAGATCTTGTGCTGAAAAATTAGCTCAAATGGGGGTTAATCTTATTATCACAGGAAGAAGAGTCAATATTTTAGATGAGATAAAAAAGGAGCTTGAGGAAAAATTTAATATAAAAGTTTGTCCTTTACAATTAGATGCAAGATCTTCTAAAGATGTGGATGAGAAGATTGATAACTTACTAAATGAATGGAAAAATATAGATATTCTTATTAACAATGCTGGACTTGCTCTTGGATTAGACAAAGTTTATAATAATAGTGTTGAAGATATAGATGCTATGATAGATACAAATGTTAAAGGTATGCTATATATGATTAGAAAGATTGTTCCTTCAATGGTTGCAAGAGATCTACCAGCTTTAGTTGTAAATATCGGGTCTGTGGCTGGAGATGCTGCATATGCAGGTGGGGCTGTTTATTGTGCTTCAAAAGCTGCTGTTAAAAGTTTAAGTGATGGATTGAGAATTGACTTAGTTGATACTAAAGTGAAAGTTACAAATATAAAACCAGGGCTTGTTGAAACTAATTTCAGTGTAGTTAGATTTAAAGGTGATGAAGAAAGAGCAGGTAATGTTTATAAGGGAATTGAAGCTCTTACTCCTGATGATATTGCTGATACAGTTATTTATATCTGTAATTTACCAGATAATGTACAAATTCCAGAGATAACAATGACACCTATGTTTCAGGCTGATGGTCGCACGTTGCACAAAAAAGCGATTTTGAACAAATAAGGAAAAGAGAGGCTTTTAAACCTCTCTTTTTATATACTCTGCTAACATTCCATCAAATGCTAAATGCCATGATTTTTTTACTGGTTCAAATAAGACATCATGGTGTATATCGAACTTATCTTTAAACTTTTTAAGTTCCTCTCTATCTCCAAATAGCTCAACATGAGTATCATATTTATCAACTGTAAAATTAGAAAAATCTACTTTTATATTAAAAAGCTCTATTATTTTATATCCATTAGGAATAACAGTATTAAAATCTAATCCATGCACAAGCATATACTTTAAATGATCGGATAAATTATGTTTTAAAATAAATCCTTCAATCCCTATACCTTGCTTATAAATTTCAAATACCATTCCTATCTCTTTATATATTTTATCCTTATGATAGTCCTGTATATAATCTTGGAGAGTATAACCTATATCCTCTAAGGAAATATTTTTAGCTATAATATCCATTCTTACAACATCTCTTTCAAAGAGAATTTTCCTTGCTGTAATTGTTGGAAATTTCTCATATATATCATATCTATCATACTTGCTTTTTATTTTGTCATAAATTATCATAATAAACTCCCTAAAATATATTGGTTATTACCATAACTCTAAAGTCATTAATTAATCTAACCTCTGCTATTATTATATCTAGTAATTGCTTTAACTCTTCTCTTTCTTGTGTCTTGCTTAATTTCTCTATATACTCCCTCAATATCTTTTTATTATCTTCATACTTTAGCTTATTAAGTTGCAACTTCTCAACTTCTGCTATCTTACTTTTAAAAGACTTTATTTTTAATTTTACATCTGAATCATATTTATCAAAGGTTTCTTCTTCCAATTTACCTTCAATATACTTTTTAAAAATTCTTTCTTCCTGTAACTTTAATTTTTTTATTTCTTTCTCATAAAGTTCTTTTCTTTCTTCAAGTTCAACATTACTTTCAACAGTATTCAAGATCTCTAATTTATCTACCTCATTAATCAAAGTATTAATTACTGTTTCTTCTAAATACTTTACCCCTATAACTTTTCCTGAAAATTTAGCAGCATAGTAAGGTTTTTTATTTCTATTTTTACTAGTAGAAGGGTACATTTTATCTCCATCATAGCAATATACATTTTTTAGAAGATAATCACCATTTTTATATTTTTCTCTTCTCTTTTCTTTGGAGAGTATAAGAGAGAGTTTAAAGGTATCATCATCTATAATAGCCTCATGTTTACCTTGAACAAGCTCATATTTACCATGATATACTCTTTTATCATTTATCATCTCAGTTTCATTTAGCTTTAATTTTCCAGTATAAATAGGATTAACCAATAATCTATTTATCTTTTTAGGATCTTGAAAACCAAATTTCTTAGCTATATCTGTTCTTTTCTCTCCTGATAAAAAAAGTCTGAATATCTCTTTTACTAAAGGAGCTGTGTCAGGATCTATTTCTATTTTTCCATCTACACATTTATAACCTAATGGAAGTTTTCCTCCCATCCATTTCCCTTCTCTTGTTGCAAACTCTCTTCTGATCTTAACTCTTCTTCCTACTCTTTTTCTCTCGTGGCTATTAACTAAAGCTACTATATCCGTTGAAAATTCCTTATCTAAATCATCTTCAGTTAATGTTCCCTCTTGCAGTGAGTATAGTTCTTTTCCAAGCTCTTTCATTCTCATAAGGGTTGTCTTATACATTAAAAAATCTCTTGTACTTCTTGATAACTCCCATAAGACAACCACATCAAAGAAATCCTCTTCCATATCTTGCAAAAGTTGTAAAAAGTCTTTTCTATTATTATTAGCTCCAGATGCTATGTCTTGATATATCTTAACTATATCCAGTTTGTTTTTTTTACAGTAGTTTATACATTCTCTTTTTTGACTCTCAGGGTCTTGAAATTTTGTAGATTCTCTAATATAAATAACAGCCCTTTTTTTCATTTATACAACCTCACTCATTTTCAACTTTGGCTTTTAATACTTCTATCAATCTCATAGCATTGATCTCTTTTTGTTTTTCAGTTAATTTATCATTCTTTATTATCATCTTCAACCTCCTTTCCCAATTTCAATGAAAATGGGAAAATATAATTTTAATATCTTTAAACCTGTAAAACTTTAACCAAATAAACTCTCACTTCTATTTAACTTTCTACATTCATCAGCTATAGATTTAAAGTTTCTATAAAACTCAGTCTTGGAAATAGCTAATTTCAGTATCAAAGTTTTATTATCTATCTTATAATCAACTCTACAAAGTTCTTTTAATTGTTTAATCAGTTTATTCCTCTTTCTAGTACACTTCTTATAAGTTCCTCTTTTCATTTCTTTTTCCTCAAAATTACATAATTTTTAGAAGTTCTAGGGTTTAATCCATTTACAATAAATCTACCTTCCTCTAAATCCTTAACCTCTCCTATAACTGTTTTTTCTAGGATATTATAAATATAGTATTTAAATTTCATTTTTCCCCTCCTTAAATGCTTGGAAGTGATGAGGGTAAACATCTTTTAAAATCTCTATCTGTTTTTCATCACATAACATATAATCAAAGCTTGAATATTTTTCTTTAAACTCTTCATTTGTATAATGCCCTGTTTCAATCTCAGCATGATGATAAGGACATAGAGGTGATAATCTTTTATCTAATCCAGTATCATTTTTATATCCTTGAGTCCCTACCCTATCAATATGATGTGGACCAGTGATAGGTTTTCCACATACACAGCACTTTTTATGAAGTAGTAGAGAAAAAATGTATTTATTTTTTTGAGTTTCATCATAAAGCTCAGCAATCTCTTTTCTCATTGGGATATCATGTTCAATCATAAAATCAAACAGGAAGTCTACAAATTTATTAGCCTTTTCTTGAGAAAGCAAGCTAAGGCATAAACTAAAGTCATCATTATTAATTGCAAAATCTTGTATAGATTTGATATAAGCTTTAGATAATAATTTGAATGTCTCAGCATCTGTATTATCTGCTAAAACTGTTAGATAAGTTTCAAGTGACTTACTATCTGCCTTATATCCACTAGCTTTTATATATAGCCTTTTAAGCTCTTTTTTAGCTATATACAAATCATATTCATTTAGTTTTGCATCTGGATTTGCTCCTGCTCTAAAATTTGCATAAGAAGCAAACAACCAATATATTAATTTTTGTGTTTCTCTAGTATATGCCATTGCTTTACTCTCCTATTTTTTCATATCTTTAAAGTATTTATAGATCTTCTTTAACTCTTCCTCAGTGCATTCTCCTAAATCTTTACGTTTGTAGTATTCTAATTGTGCTGTAAGAGCGTCATCATCTTCCTCTTTTATAAGACTAAATATCATTTTTATAGCCTTTTCTTTATTAGCTTTTTCTTCCTCTGCTTTTTGTCTGAATTGGATTAGATCCTCACCTACATATAGAGGCAATCCTATTCCAAACATTGCAATATTTTTAGCTAGACATCTCATAATATTGTCATTAACCTGTCTTGAGTTTGGTTTAGTTACTGAATTATGCTTATTATCCATAATTGGTAAAATCATGCTTTTAACCTCTCCAAACATCTTTACTCTAGTTTTAACTATATGAATATCTCCTCTGCTAAAAAATGGCATTCCGTCAGCATCTTCAAGTATCTCATATGTCATATTTGAATCCTGTTCCATAGCTAGTTTGTAAGCTGTTGCCCAACTTAAATAGTTCAATCCTTTATAATCTTTTTCCACATCATTTACAATGTCATTATTATAAAGCTCTTTAAATTTTTTTAATTCCATATTTCCCTCCTGTGTTAAGTTTTTAATAAGTCCCCTAAGCTTTTAGGGGATATATTAAAGACTTAAAAAGCATAGTGCATTCCTAATAAACTTGTGTCATGAGGTACATAACTTTCATCATATCCATCATCCTCTTCCGCTTCTTGGCACATCTTTCTAAACTCTTCTTTTAATTCTGCTATTTTTATATCTAACTGTCCCTCTAATACTTCCTCAAAATGCAATTCTATTTCTCTTGCATCTTCATCAGCATAAGGATAATCTTCATGCCCTATTGAAACATTTATTAAAAAATATCCATCATTACTTGTGTAAGTAAATCTATCTATTTTCCCATCATATTCAGCTTGTAGCATCATCTCAAATGCTTTTAAAAACTCTTTCATAATTATTTTTCCTCCTCCATTTGAACAATTTGAGCTATCTCTGTTTCTAAGTCTGCTTTATTCTTAGCTATTACAGAACAACCATTATTGCATTTTAGAATTACACCACCAGCAACAACTTCATAATTAGCTATTTTATTAGCACCTTTTAATGAACTTAAAACCCTTAACCATCGTGAACTTAATTTCATACTCTTTCACCTCTTTTAAATTTTTGACATGGCTCTCATCAGTGTGAGAGCTGTGTTAA
>ENA-OPVT01001436-OPVT01001436.1-human-gut-metagenome-genome-assembly--contig:-NODE-1436-length-15030-cov-2.717863_pt1 | contig 15030 bp, 10 predicted proteins | sample MGYA00241499_ERZ501990 | MGnify/ENA primary metagenome ERZ501990 (study PRJEB25962, sample SAMEA2042104) | human gut metagenome | biome: human gut; feature: human-associated habitat; material: faeces...
CGCAATTCACCGCGGGCTATGCCGCTTACCGGCTCTAACTTACCGCATTCGGTAGTAGAGGAAGGCATAATACACAGGGTTTTCCCCCTGCCCCCAAAGAATCCCATTTGCACGGTATCATAGTGTTCTTTCGCATCTAATGTGCTGATGTCATACTCCTTGTCGGAATCGTCAACGCGCCACCCATCGCTGTCCAGTGCCCACTCTTGCAGGCACCGGAACCGGAAGCCTCAGGGGTGATGATACAAAAAGGTTGCTATATTGTACGGTTTTTGATTAAATTTTGCTTGGATATTGTTATTTTGGTCGAAAAAAACGATTTTTTGCAAAAAGTGAGTATATTTGCAGAATTGCACCAAGGTAATTCAATATCATGATACAGCAGGACGTTTTACATAATATAAGTATCCGTAAATTCAGGGATATGTTCCCGGAAATGCCCGGGAAAGGTTTGGGCGATGATCTTCTCATAGCGGACTTGAAATATGACGATGAACTGAAGATGTTCCAGTATCCTTTCAGATTCGACGGCTATATGCTGATTTTCTGTCAGAAAGGACGCATCCGGCTGGATGTGAACCTGGATTCTTTCCAGATAGAAGAGAATTCATTGGTACTGAATGTCCCTGGCAACATCATCCGTGTCCCGGAGGTCGAAAGCGACAATAAGGACCTTCATTTTATCATTGTGGCGATGTCCAAGTCTTTCATGACAGGTGTCAGGTTCGATTTCAACAGGCTGTTCAATGAAAGCGTCGCCCTTCTGGACAATCCGTGCATCCAACTGAATGACATGGAGCGCTCTGTCTGCAAAGAATATCTCCAGCTCGCCTCCACCATTCTCGCCACATCCATCCCGAACAAGAAGGAGGCGATAGGCTCGCTGGTTTCGTCCATTTCCTATTTCCTGGGGTCAATATGGGCTGACCGTCTTTCCGAGGCGGAGCGCAAACCGCAGGCCCCTTCTGCAAAGGCCAAGAATGTATATGACCAGTTCCTGCGTCTTGTCACAGACTACCATACTACAGAGCGGAACATGGCATTCTATGCTGACAAACTCTGCCTCACGCCTAAATATCTGTCAAAACTGGTGAAGACTGTGAGCGGGCGTTCAGCTCCGGAGTGGATTGACTCTTTCGTGATACTCGAGTCGAAGAACATGCTGAAATATTCCGATCTCTCCATAAAGGAGATAGTGTCGAAACTGAATTTCCCGAACCAGTCGGTGTTCTACAAATTCTTCAAGTCGCATACGGGTCTTACGCCAAGCCAGTACCGCAACGAATAAAGATTCCTCAGGATGACACAGATTATTTCTCGAAAGTTGCTAACTTCGTGAAAAATTTGGTGTTATGATCAGCGAAATGCAGATAGACGAGATCATCAGGGAATTGTTCTCGGAAATCAGTTTCTCCAGAGAGCCGGCAGGGCTCTACGACCCATTGAGATATATGATAGAGGGCGGAGGCAAGAGGCTTCGTCCAAGGCTTTGTCTTACAGCGTATTCTCTCTTCAAGGATGAATTTGACGACAGCATTCTCCAGCCTGCTGCGGGACTCGAAGTGTTCCATACATTTACATTGATACATGATGACATCATGGACAAGTCACCGCTGCGCAGGGGCAATCCTACTGTCTGGACCAAATGGGGCGAAGACGGCGCGATTCTCTCCGGTGACGTGATGTGCATCGACAGTTACCGCCGCGTGTCCATGGCTCCGGAGGATGTGCTCGGCAAGGTCCTGAAACTGTTCAACAACACGGCTGCGCAAGTCTGTGAAGGTCAGCAGTATGACATGGATTTTGAGCATGAGGAGAACGTCACGATGGACCAGTATATGCGTATGATCGGGCTCAAGACTGCCGTGCTTATCGCATGTGCGGCGAAGATGGGCGCGGTCATTGGCGGTGCTGATGACGAAGCGTCAGGAAATCTCTACAGATATGGTTATTCGCTCGGTCTGGCATTCCAGATAGCTGATGACTGGCTAGATGCCTTCGGTGACGAAAAAGTGTTCGGAAAGCCTATCGGCGGTGACATTGTGAACAACAAGAAATGCTGGCTCACCATCAAGGCCTGCTCGCTCGCGCCGGAAGAAATGGAAAAGGCTTTGTCAATGCCGGTGGACACTCCGGAAGAAAAAGCAGCCAAAATAGCTGCAGTCAAGTCAATATATACACGTCTCGGTGTGGATGAAATGGCTCAGAATGAAATAGTCAGCCTTACTGATGACGCTCTGCAGTCGGTGGAGAGCCTGAATCTCGGAAAAGTGCGTTTCGAGATGCTCAAGCGCTTCGCGGACAAGTTGGTGGGAAGAAACAATTAAGGTCAATGGAAAAGAAGGAATTGGAGATAATGGCGCCTGCGGGCAATTTTGAATGTCTGATGGCAGCCATTGAGGGTGGTGCTGACTCTGTATATTTCGGGGTCGGCAATCTGAATATGCGTTCTCATTCTGCCAATAATTTCCAGCCGGAGGATCTGGCGGAGGTTGTCAGAATATGCAGGCAATATGGCGTCAAGACATACCTGACATTGAACATTGTCCTCTATCAGGAAGACATTGAACCTTCTCACAAGGCACTGGATGCGGCGAAGGCGGCGGGCGTGGACGCGGTCATCGCTTCGGACATGGCTGCGATAATGTATTGCCGTCAGATAGGTATGGAGGTGCATATTTCCACACAGTTGAGCATTTCCAATGTGGAGGCGCTGCGCTTCTATGCCCAGTTTGCGGATGTGGTTGTCCTGGCCAGGGAGCTGAATCTGAATCAGGTGAAGGACATTTACGAGACCATCCTGCGGGACGGAATCAAGGGCCCGTCAGGAGAACTTGTCCGTATAGAGATGTTCGCTCACGGGGCGTTGTGCATGGCCATTTCAGGGAAGTGCTACCTCAGTCTCCAGACTTATGGCGCTTCGGCAAACCGCGGAGCCTGCTATCAGCTCTGCCGTCGCGGTTATGAAGTCACCGATCTCGAAACCGGCAACAGCCTGAACATTGACAACAAATATATAATGTCCCCCAAGGACCTGTGTACCATCGAGTTTATGGACAAGATCATAGACGCGGGTGTCAAGGTCTTCAAGATAGAGGGCAGGGCACGTTCGGCAGAATATGTGAAGCGTTGTGCCCAGTGTTACCGTCAGGCGGCTGATGCTGTCTGTGACGGGACTTATACTCCGGAGCTCGCCGCGTCTCTCAAGGCGGAACTCTCCGAGGTGTTCAACAGGGGCTTCTGGGACGGATACTATCAGGGTGCGCGCCTGGGTGAATGGAGTTCGGTTTACGGCAGCTCCGCCACGAGGAAGAAAGTGTATTGCGGCAAGGTGACGAACTGGTTTGACCGTATCGGCGTCGCTGAAATCGCCGTGGAATCTGTGCCGCTCAAGGTCGGTGCCCACTGTATGGCTACGGGCGCGACTACCGGAGTCATTGAGTTTACTGTCAATGACTTGCGTGTGGCACTGAAGCCTGCGGATGAAGCCGTGAAAGGTGTCAGATGCTCTGTCTCCATCGTGCCGGAAAATCCCGGTGTCAGGGATGGTGAGGTCGAGATAAACCCTGCTCCGGATGATGTTTCAGCCGGTGACTCTGTCGAGAGCCGTGCCGGCGCTTCTGTCAATGCAGAAGGCAAGATTCCGGTAAGGCTTCGCCGTGGGGACAAGATCTACATTTGGGAAGACTGTTAAGTTTTGCGATTATGACCGGAGAAGCAACTGTAGTGAAAAATGCGGGCAGTCATTTCATGCTGTCATTGCTGCCTGAATGGAATCCTTTTCCGGCAGTCCTGAAAGGCCGTGTCCGCCTGAAATCCAGCGAGGCCACGAATCCTGTCGCGGTAGGTGACAGAGTGCGCTTCGAAACTGATATGGATGATGCGGCAGACATAACATTGACACATCCTGCCCTCATTACCGAGGTGCTGGACAGGAAGAATTATGTCATAAGGAAGTCCACGAACCTGTCCAGACAGTCGCATGTGATCGCGGCCAATATCGATATGGCATTTGCCGTGGTGACGCTCTATTTTCCTGAAATAAAGCTGCCTTTCCTGGACAGGATGTTGGTGACCTGCGAGGTTTACGGAGTGCCTGTCACCATAGTCATGAACAAGGTGGACTTGTATGGAAAAGAGGCTCCTGAGGCTGTTGACAACTTTATAAACATCTATACCAAAGCGGGGTACCGTGTCGTACAGGCATCCGCCAAGACAGGTGAAGGCATCGACGGACTCCGCAGCATATGTGACGGGAAGGTCTGCCTGTTCTCCGGAGAGTCAGGCGTGGGCAAGTCATCATTGATAAAAGCTCTGGACCCGTCGCTGGACCCGAAAATCGGGAAGATTTCCATCGCCCATCTGCAGGGCAAGCACACCACTTCCTTATATGAGATGTACCGTCTTGCTTCAGGCGGGGCAGTCATCGATACTCCGGGACTCCGCGGCTTCGGCCTGGTGAATTTGGAAAAAGGGGAAATAGCAAGCTACTTCCCCGAAATGCTTAAAGCTGCGGAAAACTGTCGTTTCACGCCCTGCACTCACACTCATGAGCCGGGCTGCGCTGTGAAAGATGCCGTAGAGAACGGTGAAATCAGTCCTGAGCGCTATTCATCCTACTTGGGAATGATCGAAGACGACAAGAAGTTCCGCTGATTGCCGTTGTTTTTCTGCACTATCTTGTTATCTCAGCATTGAGCCTGATGTCCTCTACGGAAGCGCCGACCATGACATTGAACTTGCCGTTGTTCGCGCGGAAGTCGTGGATATTGACATCATAGAATTCGAATGCTGATTTCGGCAGGAAGATGGTGACGAGTCTGGATTCTCCCTTGTTCAGATAGATCTTGTCATATCCCTTGAGCTCTTTCTTCGGGCGTGCCACTGTCGGATTCTGCTCGCCGACATATACCTGAACGACCTCTGCGGCGGCTTTGGAACCTGTATTTGTCAATGTGAAGGTGACGTCGAAGCCTTCGCCGCTCGGTGTGACTGCGATGTCCTTGTAGTCGAAGGTGGTGTAGGTGAGTCCGTATCCGAACGGGAAGAGCGGCTTGGTTCCGAGTCTGTCATAGCCCCTGTAGCCCATGAACACGCCTTCGCTGTAGGTTACGTATCTGTTGGTGAATCCGCGTTTGTTTTCGGCTTTCTCCTTCGGATAATAGCTGTCGTGGACAGGATTGTCTTCCCATTTAGCCTCGATGCTCATAGGCAGTCTGCCTGACGGGGAGAATTCTCCGGCGAGCATTCTTGCAAGCGCGAGACCGCCCTCCTGACCAGGATACCATCCGATGACGATAGCCTTGACATTGTCCATCCACTTGGACATGTCGAATCCGCCGCCGGTGTAAATTACTGTCACGACGTTCTGATTATGTGCCGCTGCAAAGTTGATGAGCTCGTCCTGTCCTGCAGGAAGGGTGAATGTCCTGTCAGAGTTCTCTTTCTCTGTCTTGCGTCCTTCATAACCAGCCACGACTATCACTGTAGTAGCGCTTTCGATGGCCTTTACGTTTTCCGGTGTGTCGTATGAACCGTTCTCGTCAGGTGTCACGAGCTGTACCGGGTAGTTCTTTCCGAGTTCCTGCATTCCTGCGTACAATGAGATGGAATGCAACGGGCTTACTTTTCCGCTGCCGCCTCCGCAAGGTATCACGTCTGCGTTAGGGCCGAGTATGACGGTCTTGTTCTTGCGTCCCGGTTTGAGAGGAAGGATGCCGTCGTTTTTCAGAAGCACTGCAGATTCGCTTGCCAGCTTGTAGGCGGTTTCGCGTGAGTACTGGTTGTCCTCGGAGATGTTCTTGTCGAGTTGCGGTCTGTCGAGGAAGTCGAATGCTATCAATGTCTGGAGTATGTTGCAGACTTTCTCGTCGATTTCGGCTTCGGTCACGACTCCGCTCTCGATAAGAGGCTTTATGAGTTCTTTCTTGAAGTACTGGGCACGCGGCATTTCGAGATCAAGTCCGCCTTTGATGCACTCGAGGGTGGAATATGTTGAGGTCCAGTCTGACATTACAAATCCGTCAAATGCCCATTTTCCTTTCAGGTTTTCTCTGATGAGGAACGGACTGGCTGAAGCGTGGACATTGTTCACGAGGTTGTAGCTGGTCATTACTGAACCTACGTGAGCCTCTTCGACGGCGGCCTTGAAAGTAGGGAAGTAAATCTCGTTGATGGTCCTTTCGTCTGCGTCTGAGCTGACGTGATGTCTGTCATATTCCTGATTGTTCAGAGCGAAATGCTTGATGGTGGCCATGACGCCCTGGGACTGAACACCTTCTATGTAGTTGACAGCAGTGCGGGCTGCGAGGTACGGGTCTTCTCCCATATATTCAAAGTTTCTGCCGCACAACGGACTTCTGTAAATGTTTACTCCCGGACCGAGCAGAATGTGCACTCCGCGAGCTCTTGAGTCCTGGCCCAATGATACACCCATCTGGTATGCCAATGTCTGGTTCCATGTCGCTGCAGCAGCTACTCCGCAGGCGAAAAGTGTACTCTTGGTGTTGTTCCTTACGCCTTGAGGACCGTCCGCCATCCTGATTTCAGGGATGCCGAGCCTGTCAATGGCTCTGATGTGGAAGCCGTCCGTGGCACCTGAGATGTAGTCGATTTTCTCATCGAGAGTCATCTGCTCCACGAGCTTGGCCGCCCGCTCTTTGCATTCTTTCGTGATTTCCTGAGCTGTCGCGCCCATTGCCAGGATGCAGGTCAATGCTGCCGAGAATAAAATTCTTTTCATTGTCTGTCTGTTAGATGTTATTTGGTTTCTAAATGTTACTTGGCCGTTATGTGTTGTGTTCACAAGACTCATAAAGTTAGGCTTTTAATTTTACTTGACAAAAATTTCCTTCAGGAGAAGGCGACGCGGAAGGTCGCTGAACTCGGGCGCATTTTGTCGGATTTGGGGCGGATATGGTGATTTTTCGCATAGAAAAGCAAAAAAATACGTAAAATTACGTAGATGATTTGTTTGGATTGGTGTTGTGATAATCCTAAATTTGGCGGAGTTAAATAGTAATAAAAGTAATAACCATGAAAAACAAATTTTTTGCATTATTTACAATCCTTCTGAGCATATCATTGATTACCACCTATTCCTGCAAAAAGGAAAAGGTTAAAAGCGTATCGGTGACAGAAGTCGGATTGAACAAGACCTCGACCACTCTCATTGAAGGAGAGACTGAGACCCTGGTTGCTACCGTGATGCCGGAAAATGCTACGGACAAGAGTGTCGTGTGGGAAAGCGGTAATGAAAGTGCGGCTACCGTAAGTCAGGAAGGCCTCGTGACTGCTGTCGGGGAAGGAAAGGCGACGATAACCGTGAAGACCAATGACGGCGGATTCAGTGCGTCATGTGAGGTGACTGTGAAAAAGAAGGTCATCGCTGTGACGGGCGTCAAGTTGAGTGCTGAGTCTATGACACTTCGTGAAGGGGAAAAAGGGACACTTACTGCTACGGTTGAGCCTGCAAATGCGACCAATAAAAATGTGGAATGGTGGACCAGTGATCTTGATGTTGTCAGCGTGATCAGTACATCGGGCGGCATCAATGGTTATGTGGAGGCAAGAAAGGCAGGAAAGGCCACGGTTACAGTAAAGACCGAAGGCGGTGAGTTCAGCGCGTCATGTGAGATCACTGTAGAGAAAAAGGAAGTTCCGGTGACCGGAATCACTATAGAGCCGTCTTCATTGAAATTGCCTGCCGGAGATACATATTCTCTTATTCCGCATGTGCAGCCAAGTGATGCTACAAATCAGGATATCAAATGGTTAAGTACCAATGAGAGTGTCGCTACTGTGAATGCGAAAGGCAAGGTGACGGCTGTAGCAGCCGGCAATGCCGAAATACGGGCTATGTTGGAGGGGAAATTTGCAACCTGTCCTGTCGAAGTTGATAATGTCACGATGACAATGAAAAAAACGTCATATATGTTGATTTTGTCATTGTCCAAAAAAATCAACATCGAATCTGACATTGAGACGAATTTCACCTTGGACAAGAGCAAGATTACAGTTGTTTCTGCCGATCCGCTCATCGCTACAGTCGATCAGGACCTCAATTTGGTTGCTCCCGGCAAGACAGGAAAAGCTCTCGTAACATTGAATTACAGGTATGGAGATGGCCTGCTGAGTACCAGTTTTATGGTTACTGTAAAAAAGAATCTTAAAGACTAAGAAACTGTTCGGCATACAAGGTTCAGGTAGAAAAGGAAAACAGGATTTTTCTTCTTATATTTGTAGTTTTAAGCAAAAATATAAGAAATATTGCCGAACCTTAAGAATATGGACAACAAGAAATTCAGACTCTGGAATCGTATCACAGCTGCCGCAGTCTTTGTCATTGCAGCCTTCACATACCTTTCCACCATAGAATCGACCGCTTCATTCTGGGATTGTGGCGAATTTATCGCTTCATCGTATAAACTCGAAGTAGGTCACCCGCCAGGAAACCCTGTATTCCAGCTCATTGCGAGATCCTTCACAATGTTTACGGACGGAGCGCATGCAGCCATTGCAGTCAATGCCATGAGTGCGCTCTGTTCCGCATTGACCATCTTCCTTCTCTATCTCACCATCGTCTTCTTCGCCAAGAGACTCGAAGGGAAACCGGCTGAGAACGGAGAGTGGAGTCTGAGCCAGACGATATTGATCTGCGGCAGCGGCGCCATCGGAGCATTGGCATACTGCTTCTCTGATACATTCTGGTTCTCCGCAGTCGAGGGTGAGGTCTATGCGATGTCGTCGCTTTTCACCGCCTTGGTAGTCTGGGCGATGACCAGATGGTACGAGCAGGCGGATACGCCATATGCAAACAGATGGATACTGCTGATATCGTTCCTCATGGGACTTTCCATCGGAGTACATCTGCTGAACCTTCTGACGATTCCGCTATTGGTATTCCTGTACTTCTACAGGAAACGCGAGGACGGGCACTACACCTTCTGGCAGTACGTGGGCATATTCTTGCTTTCCGTAGTCATAGTCGGTCTGCTCTTTTTCGTAATCATTCCGTACCTTCCTAAGGTTGCAGCTTACGTCGACCTGTTCTTTGTCAATGTGTTGGGCCTCCCGTACAACAGCGGTGCGGCATTCTTTATGGTCGCGCTCCTCGCTCTCTGCTTCTGGGGTGCATTCAAGACATACAAAGAAGGCAAAGCATTGATGAATACGGTATTGCTGAGCTTCACCACCATTGTGATCGGCTTCTCAGTATTCGCGATAGTGATTATCCGTTCCAATGTGATGCCTCCGACCAATGAGTACCAGCCGGACAATGCATTCACGCTTGTGCGCTATCTCTCCCGTGAACAGTACGGAACCACGCCTCTGGTTTACGGCCAGTATTACGGTGCTCCATATCATATGGAGGAGAAAAAGTACTGGGCGCCGTTGGACGGAAAATACAAATATGTAGATGCGCCGGCAGAGCCTGTTTATGAGAATACCGGCAAGATGCTGTTCCCGAGAATGTGGAACGGCGGCGACCAGAAGTTCGTGAAATTCTACGAGTCCTACACCGGCGGAAAAGGCCGTGTGATACCTGGTGCCGACTATAAGAAGCCGTCATTCGGGGCCAACCTGAACTTTTTCTTCGATTTCCAGATGAACTGGATGTACTGGAGATACTTCATGTGGAACTTCGCCGGAAGGCAGAATGATATACATAGCCCTGTCCCGGGAGACAAGTTCTATGGGAACTGGGAATGCGGCATCAAGCCTATTGACGAGTTGCGGCTCGGGGACCAGAGCAATGCGCCTGATGTCCTGAAGCACAACAAGGGCAAGAACCACTATTATCTTCTTCCGTTGATTTTAGGTATTCTGGGCCTGTTCTTCCAGTTCGAAAGGGACAAGAGAGGCTGTTGGCTGAACTTCCTGCTGTTCTTCATGACGGGAATCGCCATTGTCCTGTATCTCAACCAGTCACCTTATCAGGTGCGTGAGCGTGACTATGCTTACGCCGGGTCATTCTATGCGTTTGCGATATGGATAGGTTTCGGTGCAATGGCATTGTTCCACTGGCTGGGCGAGAGCCTGCGCTCGAAATATCCTGCCGCATTTGCGGGAGCATTGACATTGGCCTGTCTCTGCGTGCCTGCGCTGATGGCTTCGGAAAACTGGGACGACCATGACAGGAGCAACAGAAGGACATCGGTCGAGATGGCGAAGAACTATCTGAATTCGGTCGGACCTCAGGGTGTGCTGATTACGCACGGGGACAATGATACTTTCCCGCTGTGGTATGCGCAGGAGGTCGAAGGTGTGCGTCCGGATGTGCGCATCGTGAATACTTCACTGCTCGGAACGGACTGGCATATCGGCCAGATGAAATGGGCCTGCAACGAGTCCAAGCCTCTTCCGCTGACTGTCGGACCTGCGCAGTATCTGTACGGTACCAACGATTTCATCTATATCTCGGACAGCCGCAACCAGGTGCTTCCGATATCAGTAGTGATGGATGTGTTCAAGCATCCGGATGCGAAACTGGTTCTGGAAAACGGCAAGAAGGTCGATTACATAGTGTCTCGCAAGATGAGCATACCTGTAAACAAGGAAAATGCTCTCAAGTCCGGCATTGTCAGTCCTAAGTTCGCGGATATGATTCCGGATGAAATCATCCTGACCATTCCTAAGAAGAAGAACGTCCTTACCAAGGCCGAGCTCTTTGTCCTGGATTTCCTCTCCAATTATCAATGGGACAGGCCTCTGAATGTGCTCAGCCAGGGCGGTGACTTGAATATCGGACTGCGCGAGTATCTGATGTACGAGGGATATTCCAGCAAGCTGGTTCCGTTCAAGAACAAGATAACTGCTTCTGATCCGGGACTCGTGGATGTGGATGAACTCTACGACAAGATGATGAACGTCTATACATGGAATGATATCCGCAAGGATAACTATGATGTTGATTATCAGAACTATTACACATTCCTCGGAGTGCTTCCGCAGCGCGAGCTGTTCGTGTCCACGGCCAATGCCCTGCTCAAGACAGGTGACAAGGAGCGTGCTCTGAAGGTGCTGGACAAATGTCAGGAGTCAATGCCGGACAATGTCTGGCCGCTCGAGTCCATTCCGCTCGGCTTTACTACCAATGATTATATGGTGGTGAATATGGTAAGCGATTATTTTGCTGTCGGAGCCCCGGACAAGGCCGCTGAACTCGGATTGAAACTCGGCCGTGAACTTGTCCAGTCCACACAGTTCTATATGGACTTCTACGACTATGCCCAGTCTGAGTTCGAAACCTGCTGCCAGTTCCTCTATTACCTGATAGATGAATTGGAGAAGGGAGGAGCGGCTGACGCTGTCAAGGAACTGAAGACTTCATTGGTCAATATCCTGAGCGTCGGTTCCCAGATGGACGAGTATCTTAACGAGGCTGACACCGTTTCGGCCAAAGATTCTGCTAAATAATTACAGATGAAACACATAAGGAATTTCTGCATAATTGCTCATATAGACCACGGAAAGAGTACCCTTGCCGACAGGCTCATTGAACTTACCCAGACATTGGGTGCAAGAGAGATGGAAAATCAGGTGCTGGACGATATGGATTTGGAGAGGGAAAAGGGCATCACCATCAAGAGCCACGCTATACAGATGGAGTACTCCTACAAGGGTGAACCCTATGTGCTGAATCTCATTGACACTCCGGGCCACGTGGATTTCTCATACGAGGTGTCCCGTTCCATCGCTTCCTGTGAGGGGGCTCTGCTGGTGGTGGATGCTACGCAAGGTGTTCAGGCTCAGACGATTTCGAACCTGTATCAGGCGATTGAGCATGGCCTTGAGATTATCCCGGTTCTGAACAAGATAGATATGGATGCTGCCAGGCCGGATGTGGTGACTGATGAGGTTTGCGAGCTGCTCGGCTGCAAGCCTGAGGAGGTGTATCATGTTTCTGCAAGGACTGGTCAGGGTGTGGCGCCGCTTCTGGATGCCATCGTGGAAAAGATTCCTGCTCCGACAGGCGACCCTGAGGCTCCGCTCCAGGCATTGATTTTCGACTCGGTCTTCAACTCGTTCCGGGGAATAATCGCGTACTATAAGATCAAGAACGGCGTTATCCATGCAGGCGACAAGGTCAAGTTTTTCAATACGGGGCAGGAGTATGTGGCTGACGAGGTAGGTGTCCTCAAGATGAGGCTCTGCCCGACCAAAGAAGTGAGCTGCGGCAATGTGGGCTACATCATTTCCGGTATCAAGACGGCTGCCGAGGTCAAGGTGGGTGATACCATAACTCACGTGGAAAGGCCTTGCGAGAAAGCCATTGCCGGTTTCGAGGAGGTCAAGCCGATGCTTTTCGCCGGAATGTATCCGGTCCAGGCGGACAAGTACGAGGAACTGCGTTCGACATTGGAGAAATTCCAGCTCAATGATGCTTCATTTGTCTATGAGCCGGAGTCTTCTATGGCGCTCGGTTTCGGTTTCCGCTGCGGTTTTCTGGGACTGCTCCATCTGGAGATTGTCCAGGAAAGGCTTTTCAGGGAGTTCAATATGGATGTCATCACGACGGTCCCTAACGTTTCGTACAAGGTATATACGAGCAAGGGGGACTGCATTGACGTGCACAATCCTTCCGGTCTTCCGGCACCGACCCTCATTGACCATATCGAGGAACCTTATATCAGGGCCCAGATTATTACCAATACAGAGTTCTACGGGCCTATAATGAAGCTCTGCATCGACAAGCGGGGTACGCTCATGGGCGAGCATTATGTGACTGCGGACAGGGTGGAGCTGACTTATGAGATGCCGCTTTCCGAGATTGTGTTCGATTTCTATGACAAGCTCAAGACGATTTCCAAAGGATACGCTTCATTTGACTATCATATAAAGGGTTATCGTCCTGCCAAGCTGGTCAAGCTCGATATTCTGCTCAATGGTGATCCTGCGGATGCGCTGTCCACGCTTATCCATGAGGACCGTGCCTATGATTTCGGCAGAAAGATATGCTTGAAGCTCAAGGACCTGATCCCGCGTCAGCAGTTCGATATCGCCATCCAGGCTGCGATCGGAGCGAAAATCATTGCCCGGGAAACTGTCCGCCAGGTGCGTAAGGATGTGACTGCCAAGTGCTACGGCGGTGACGTGACTCGAAAGAGAAAGCTTTTGGAGAAACAGAAGGAGGGAAAGAAGCGTATGCGTCAGATAGGTACTGTCCAGGTGCCTCAGAGTGCGTTTATGGCTGTACTTAAACTCGATTCATAATGAAAAAGGTAGCTGTTCTGCTGACTGTCCACAACAGGCGGGAAAAGACATTGGCCTGTCTCGAAAACTGCTATCGTCAGATAGATTCGATGAAAGGGGATGATACTTATTCCTTTTCGGTCTATCTGGTGGATGACGGTTCTACTGACGGGACTTCTGAGGCTGTCCTGCAGACTTATCCCCAGACTCATGTCATCAAGGGTGACGGTTCATTGTTCTGGAATCACGGAATGAGGACCGCCTGGGACGCGGCTGCTGCGGATGAACAGGATTTCTATCTTTGGCTCAATGATGATACATTGATGAAGGAGGGCGCTCTTTCCTGCATTATGGAGACGTCTGAGTTCCTCAGGCACAAGTCCATCGTGGTCGGTACTACAGAGGACGCGAAAGGGAAATTGAGTTATGGCGGGCGGACAAAATCGGGGAAGCTTGTAACGCCGGATCCTGCCATTCCTGTTCCGTGTCAGATTTTCAATGGCAACATTGTCCTTGTTCCGTCTCATGTCTATCGGATTCTAGGGAATCTTGATCCTCATTACAGTCATAGTTTCGGAGACTTCGACTATGGCGCCAGGGCAATGAAGGCCAAGGTTATGGAGGTCGTGGCTCCGGGCGTCCTGGGCATATGCGACAGAAATCCTGGTGTGCCTAAATGGCGTAACCGCGCATATACTCTCAAGGAGCGCGTGGCTTTTCTGCATAGTCCCAAGGGGCGTCCGCCGCGTGAACAGTTTCTGTACGACTGCCGCTGCCAGGGGCTCTTCTTTGCAGTGTTCCACGGAATGTCGATTGCTCTGAAGGTGTTTTTCCCGAAAAGGAATGCTTAGTATGTCGAAATTTTCTTCTTATGTCAAGTCAATGAGATTGAGGACGTTGCCTCTGTCTCTTGCCGGTGTCTGCCTTGGAATTATGCTTGCGGCAGCGGATTATTCTGTCAGCTGGAAAGTGGCTGTACTGGTGATGCTTACGACGGTCTGTCTCCAGGTATTGTCCAATGTCTCCAATGAGCTGGGCGATGCCCTGAGCGGTGTGGACGGTTCTGGCCGTGAGGGACCGCAATATTCTCTTAGTGAAGGCGGGCTGACTGTGAAAGAGGTCAAAAGGTTCGTGGTGGTGATGGCTGTTGCCTGCGCATTGTCCGGACTGCTTATGCTTCAGGCGTCTTTCGGGACATTGTTCGCATTGGAGCCGATATGTCTGATTATTCTTGGCGCTGCGGCTATCGCTGCGGCCATAAAATACACCCTCGGGAAGAATCCTTATGGCTACAGGGGGCTCGGGGATATGTCTGTGTTCATTTTCTTCGGCATCGTGTCTGTGCTCGGTTCGTACTTCGTGATGTCTCACGCCTTTCCCTACTGGATAATGCTGCTGCCTGCTGTGGCCATCGGATGTTTCAGTGTCGCTGTCCTCAATGTGAACAATATCAGGGATATAGATTCTGACGCCGGACTCCGTGTCACTACTCCGATGCGTATCGGGGTGAAAAGAGCCAAGATATATCAGACGGTCCTGATTGTTTCCGGCTGGTTGTGTCTGGTTGCGTTCAATCTTCTGCGCTTCCCGGATGTGTGGCACTGGCTGTATTTCATAACGTTGCCGCTGTTCGTGGCGCATCTTCACGGTGTCTGGACAAGGTCCGGCAAGGCATTGGACCCGATGCTTCCGCTTCTGGTCATTTCCACTTTCCTCCTGTCTCTTCTGATGGGGTTCGGATATCTTGTGTTTCTGCTGTAGGTGCTTAGTAACCTTCAAAGAATAACCTGCATCATCTTAAGGAATCTTTTCGGTCTATATCTTTTTTCTCATCAG
>ENA-OPVT01001442-OPVT01001442.1-human-gut-metagenome-genome-assembly--contig:-NODE-1442-length-15007-cov-2.168406_pt1 | contig 15007 bp, 10 predicted proteins | sample MGYA00241499_ERZ501990 | MGnify/ENA primary metagenome ERZ501990 (study PRJEB25962, sample SAMEA2042104) | human gut metagenome | biome: human gut; feature: human-associated habitat; material: faeces...
GGAGAAGTTCTTCATGGGCATGTCTACGAAATCGGGCAGCTCGGCAAACTCCACAATCTCCTGGAAGTGCGCGTCGATGAACTCCTCGGTGTAGCCGAGGAGAGCGCCGTTGAGGTAGATGTTCTCGCGCGCGGTGAGCTCGAGGTCAAAACCCGCGCCAAGCTCGATCAGGGGCGCGATGTTTCCGCGGACGATGCACTCGCCCTCGCTAGCTTCGAGCACACCGGCGATGATCTTGAGCATGGTGGACTTGCCCGAACCGTTGGTGCCAACCAGGCCGACGACCTCGCCGGGCTTCACCTTGAAGGAGATGTTCTTGAGTGCTCGGAACTCGGTGAAGAACAGCTCGTGCTTCATCAGCTTGATGAAGTACTCCTTGAGGTTATTGAGCTGCTCGGACGCCATGTTGAAGATCATGGTGACGTCGTTGACTTCGATGGCGTATTCAGAAGATGCGGGCTTACCCATGGATGAGATCCTTCGGTAGTTCGGACGGGGAGTGCGAGTTGCTGGAGGCGGTGCGCTGTGGGTGCGATTCTGCTCGTGGACAACCTGATCGGGTTGGCGTGGGAGTCGCTCCTTATGCGGCGCGCGACTTAGATGTACAGAATGAACTTATGCTGGGTCTTGCGGAACACGAGGATGCCGACGCCGAGCATGATGACCGCCCAAATGACGCACAGGCTAAGCGTCTGCATCGAGGGGTTTTGGTTCCACAGGAAGATGTCACGCATGAAAGTGACAAAGCCGTACATGGGATTGAGTTCGACGATGGACATGACCCAGGTGGGGGCGCCGTTTGCTGCGAGCTGCGTGGGAACCCAGAAGATGGGCGTGAGGTACGTCCAAGCGGTGAGGATGACGCTCCACAGGTGAACGACGTCGCGGAAGAAGACGGCGAGGGAACCCACGATCAGGCCGATGCCCGAGCAGAAGAGCACGAGCAGGAACAGGCAGGCGGGCAGCCAGATGATGTGCCAGGTGGGGACAACGCGGAACCACAGCATGACGAGCGCGACGGCGACCAGAGAGAAGGTGAAGTTCACGAGCGCGAACAGAACCTTCTGAACTGGGAAGACGAAGCGCGAGACGCGGACCTTCTTGAGCAGCGGGGCGGCGTCGATGAACGACATGAGGGCCTGGCTGGTGGACTCAGACATGAAGGAGAACGTAATGTTGCCCAGGATGAGGTAGAGCGGGTAGTTTTCGATGTCGGCGCGGAAGACGAACGAGAACACCACGCTCATGACGATCATCATCATGAGGGGGTTGAGGACCGACCACGCGATACCGAGGACGCTGCGGCGGTACTTGCGCTTGAAGTCCTTAGTGACGAGCTGCTTCAAGATGAAGCGGTTCTTATCGAGTTCAGTTTTTGCAAACGGCTGAATGTCAGCGGAGGCGGTAGCGGTTTCTGCCACGAGCGACGCTCCTAGAGTTAGCGGTTGTTGTTTCAATCTTCAAGTCTACCATGGGCTTGTCCTGGGCACCGTTTCTGCACGGGGAGGGAGGGGAGAGGTGCGGATTTCTGGAAGGCCGACCTAGGGTGGACGGCTCAAAATGAATCAAAAGCCACTTTGGTGCATGATGGGATTCGATACAGATAGCTTACATTCCCGTGAATGGATTCTTACCATGCCCTCGTACGCTCCTGCTGCGTTTTCTATTCCTTCCTTTGCTGCGGCGCTTGCCCTCGCGGTGTTCACAGCGTTGCACATCCGTTCCGCGCGTAGGCGCGAAGGGCGCATTCCGATTTCCGATGTGATGTGGTCCGCGCTGTATATCGTGCTGCTGCTTGTCGTTGCTGTCTTCTGCGTACTGGGCGGCGTTGACGGTCAGGCGGGCATCCTCGATATGTCTGCATATGCTTTGGTGTTGCTTGCATGCGGGGTTGCCACACTGTTTCGGTTTAGGGTGACAGAAGAATTACAAAAGATGTCTGGCCCATTCAGCCGGGCGCTACACATCGGATTTGTTGTAGTGGCCACTGTATTCGTTTCGATCGTTTCTGCTTGGATTGTCGATTATGTTTGGTTGGAGACGAACTCGTCAATTCAGATGCAGTTCTTTAGCTTGACGGCGTCATTGTTTGCGATGATTTCTGTCGCCCTGTATTTCCTGGGGCAGCGTGGTGGCGCGCTTATGGTTCTTGTGCCGCTTTGCGCTGTCGGGTTCGGCATGGCTCAATATTTTGTGGTCATGTTCAAGGGCACACCCATTATGCCCGCTGACTTGCTCTCCTTGAGGACTGCGGGCGCCATTGCAGCTGGCTATGAATATGTTCTCACGCCCAACATGGTTATTACCCTTTGCGCCTGCGGCGTGTGCGCCTGTGTACACTCTTTTGTGGGGTCGAACAAGGGAGAGCTCGCTCGCAAGGTTCGCATTGCGGCCTCTGTGGCAAGCGCCGTTGTGGGCATCGCACTTTTTGGTGTAATGGCGGCCATGTTTGACAAGGTAAAGCTCGAGGACAGGCTGGAAGTCGCCTATGACCGATGGATGCCTATCACCACGTATCAGACGCTCGGATTTGTGCCGGCGTTCATCGAGGTCGCCCAGGATCTTCCGATTCCCGTCCCAGAGGGGTACGACAGGGGCGCCGCGCTTTCGCGGATGAAGGACCTTGCTGCTCAGTTTGACGAGACATTGGGTGTCGCGCCGGGCCGTCAAGCGGCTGTGGACCAATTTGAAGAAATTAAGCCGACTGTGATTGCCGTCATGAATGAGACATTCACGGATCTCTCAATTTATGATGCAATCCGTGAGGCGGGCTATGAAGGCCCGCAGTTCTATAACTCACTTGAGAGGACGTTGCAGCGCGGACCGCTCATGGTTTCGGTCGTAGGTGGCGGTACCGCTAACACTGAGTTTGAATTCCTGACGGGCAATTCATCTGCGTTTATCGGGACGGGCAAATATCCGTATCAACTGTATGACCTGAGCGGTGTTGACAGTTTGGTGAAGCAGGTGGAGTCCATGGGGTACCGGACAACCGCGATGCATCCTCAGAATCCCGTGAACTGGAAGCGCTCGACCGTGTATGAGCAGCTCGGATTTAACGAGTTCCTGTCTATGGAGGATTTCGCAGACGCTCCCGTGTATCACTCTGGTGCAACTGATGCCTCCACGTACGACAAGGTCATCGAGCTCCTCGAGCAGGATGCGTCCCCGCAGTTCATTTTTGATGTGACCATGCAAAACCACAGCGGATATGGTGAAGGGACGGTTCCTAGCGAGGACGTAGTTCGACTGGACGTTGCGGGTATTGATGATCCTGCTATCTTATCCGAGCTCGGTGTGTATCTTGCGTGCATCAATAAGTCTGACGAGGACCTGGCGTATTTCATCGATCGCTTGAAGGGGATGGATCGCCCCGTGGCTCTCGTATTTTTTGGCGATCATCAGCCGGGGTTCTCTGGAACTCTCGCGGACGCGTTGTATGGGGATGCCCCGATGCTCGACCGGGAATTCAAGAAACATGAATCGACGTATGCAGTTTGGACGAATTACGATGTTGCGGGGGCAGAAGTCGGTGCACCTCGTACGACCGACTCATCTCAGCTTGCCGCCCAGGTGCTCTATGCGCTTGGGGCGCCCTTGACCGATCGTCAGAAGGCGGTCCTTGTGCTGGGGCAGGAAGTTGCCGGTGTGAGCCTTGCGGGCTATACCGGTGCCGACGGTTTGAGGTATGCGCTTGGCGTTGAGAGCCCGTTTGGCGATTCAGTCAACGCGATGCAGGCGATTCAATATCTGGAGTTTGGGGAGACAATCGGATCTTAATTTCCGGCAAGATGGGAGAGCAGACTCACTGAGATTTCGTTTGTCATTGCCGCCTGAAGGAGCCGGCGTGTCTGGAGCATCTCGTCGGCTTCGTTGCCGCCATAATGCGCGTATAAGGATTCACGGCGTTCGAGATCAGAAGATGCTTGGGATGATAGAATTTTCGAGATATTTGTTTTGAGGAGTCAAAATGCGTATTTCAGATAAATCAATTTCCCTAGTAATAGCTGCCTGCCTCTTGATGACTCAGCTTTTGGCGCCAGCGAGTGTCTATGCCGACGCCGGCCAATTGGATGGGGACGGCAATGAGGTCGCTATCGCTGATGAGCCGGAGCTTGAAAGCCCGTATCTTTCTGAGTTTTCTGGTAATTCCTTTCGCTATGAGAACGGTGCTCTGAAAGAGGATGTCGAGCCGATTGCTACTTTAAGCATTCCACAATGGCCTGATAACGCGACTGGCTGGGGAATTGACGTCAGCTATGCCCAGGGCCGGATCGACTGGGCGAAGGTAAAAGCAGCTGGATGCAACTTTGCCATATTGCGCTGCGGCTATGGTTCTGGTGGCAACGACAATTGGTTCAAAAAAAATGTGCAGGGCTGTAAGGAGAATGGAATTCCCTTCGGTGTGTATCTGTATTCATACGCCTGGGATGCGAGCAGTTCTAAGCAGGAGGCGGATTGGACTTTGAGGGTCCTCTCCGATTCTGGTGTTAGGCCCTCCGACTTATCCCTTCCCGTTTATTACGACCTTGAAAATGAGGTGGGCAATCAATCTCATCCCGCATATGGAAAGCCTGCGGGAGTTGACAACAGTGGCAACTATCGAGTGATTGAGGGCGGGCCCGCAACGTTCGCTTCAATGGCGGGTGCGTATTGTTCCACGATTAAAGCCGCTGGATACAAGGTTGGAGTTTACGCCAATTTGAATTGGTGGAACAATTACCTTACGAGCTCGGATTTTAATGCCTGGGATCGTTGGGTAGCTCAATACAACCAGACCTGTGACTACGGTGGACGCTACAGCATTTGGCAGTACAGCAGCAAGGGTTCAATAGACGGTGTGTCGGGACTGGTCGATGTGAATTGGTGGTATGGCCCCTCGTTTGGGGGCTCTGGGGGTTCCGGTGCTGCTGGCAGCCTTGTTTCCTATGAGGCCCATGTACAGAATATTGGGTGGCAGCCCGCAGTTTCTGACGGCGTTGTTGCTGGTACCACCGGTAGGGGGCTGAGCCTCGAGTCGCTCGACGCCAACTTAGGCGCTGGGGTTGGGTCTGGAGAAATTGAAATTAGGGCGCATGTCGCTCAAATTGGGTGGCAAGATTGGACGACGGGTAAGGCCGGTACCGTGGGGCGCGGTTTGCCAATCGAGGCGCTTCAGATACGGCTCCGTGGTTCCGCCTCTGAGAAATATGATGTTTGGTACCGTGTTCATTCTGCAGATTTTGGATGGCTTGGATGGGCGAAGAATGGCCAAAGTGCCGGTTCCCAGGGCTTCGCTAAGGCGTCTCAGGCTGTTCAGATTGTTCTAGTTGAAAAAGGCGGAGCGGCTCCTGGCGATACTCGGGATCCATTTAAAGTTCCATTCTTGAAGATTCAGACTCATGTTCAAAATATCGGCTGGCAGCCGATTGTCTCTGATGGAATGATTGCTGGCACTACGGGACGCTCTTTGCGTGTCGAGGCGCTCCGGCTTACTTTGGGTTCCGGCATTGAGTCTGGTGGGGTTCAGGTTCGCGCGCATGTTGCAAATATCGGTTGGCAAGATTGGACTTCATCGACTGCTGGGACGACAGGACGCAGTCTTGGAGTTGAGGCTGTTCAGATTCGACTGAATGGCGATGCTGCGAATCTATATGATGTCTGGTATCGAGTTCACTCTGCTAATTTTGGGTGGCTCGGCTGGACCAAGAACGGAGATAGCGCTGGTTCAGAGGGTTTTGCAAGATCGGTAGAGGCGTTACAGGTCAAGGTCCTGCCTAAGGGTTCTGCTGCTCCCGGCTCCGTGAACGGGTCCTTCTTTAAGCGTTGACGATGCTTCTTCCATCCTTAAGCTGGAAGTTTAGTTTCAACACAGGAGGGGTTGTCGATATCTGTATCGGCGACCCCTCCTGTGTTTATTCAGGCGATCATTCATCACTGGAGAATTTGAATATGCTGCTAGATTTATAAACGTTCTTTTGCGTGCACAAACGTTGCGACGTGCAGACATGCGATGGGGCGTCAGAAGAGCGTGAATGGCTGGAATAACGGCCATCTTGTGCAGTTTGCGATGATCGGGCGCAGTAAGCCCCGCCCTTTTACAATTCTAATTAATGGCTATTTATATGTTGGTTTGGCCTATGGGCTCTTTAGTGTCAATTTGGGCGATTTCATCTTAGGCCCTATTTCGATGGCGAGGTTACTCGAATGCTTTTACGTTCTCGGGCTGTCGTTGCTCCAAAGCCAGTTTCTATCACAAGAAACACACTGTTCAACACCATCGGTTGCCTTGTTTATCAAGGATGCATGTGGTTAATCACTGTGCTTGTCGTATATTTATCCGGTTATACGGATTCCGGTATCCTTGCATATGCGATGGCTATTGGAAATGTGTTTCTTTCGATAGCGAGTTTCAACATTAGGGTATTTCAAGTTTCCGATATCAATAACACTTACACACCTGGAAATTACGTTGCATTTCGTATCCTGACGGTTGTTCTTGCGTACGCTTTGATTCTTCCATACATCTTCTTTACAACCGATAACAGGGTTCTGATTTTTCCGACAGCACTATTCTTGCTGTTTAAAACTGATGAGGCATTTGTAGATGTCCTTTATGCAATTGATCAAAAGGGCGAGAGGATGGATTACATTGGTCTCTCGCAAGGTTTGAGGGGCGTTGCTGTTGCCCTCGCATTTACTATGGCGCTATATTTTTTCGATTCTATTGTGACTTCATTTTTCGCTATGTTCTTAACTGGTCTCGTATTCACTGTTGCCTATGATCTTCCGCGCGCCCTTCGCTTTGGTTCCCTTGATATAACGATTTGCTTCGATTCGGCGAAATCGCTGTTGTCCGATGGCGTGCCTGTCGTAGTTTCCCTTACGTTGTACAGCGCAATCACAACTGTTGCTCGCCAAGTGTTTGGAAATATATATGGTGCTGAGGAGCTGGGATTCTACGCTGCGGTTGCAACTCCTGCCGTGCTCGTCCAAGCTGCAGGTCGTTATCTATACGCCCCGTCGCTGGTGAAAACCGAGGTATGGCTTTTGGAATACTTCAAATCGGCAAGTTGGACTATCAGGCAGCCAGGTCCTTCTTTTTCAAGACGATAGGTATTATCGTGCTTGCTGCGCTGGGTTCCATGGTTGCCCTGGGCGTTGTGGGGCCAAAGATGTTGCTGATGCTATACGGACCTTCCATTGAGCCGTATGCAGGACTCCTTGTTGTGGTCACCCTGTGCACGTTCATGCTCGCACTGTCGAATTACATGCTGGACGTGTTGACGATTTTGAGAGATATGAGATACGGGCTGTTTATCACTGTATTCTCTTTTCTGGTTTGTGTTGCGGCCTCAGGGCCTCTGATTCGGTCTTTTGGAATGAATGGCTTAAATCTGGTAATTATGCTCTCGTCGTTGTTCATACTGATGGCTGCGTTTATTAGGATTATGTTCAAGTTGACTCGTGCATAATGCGATCCGTGGTTCTGGAGGCCAATTTATCTATGAAGTCTATGCAGGATAAGAGCGTGGCAGTTAAAAAAATAGCAGTTGTGATGTCAACCTACAACGGCGCCGCTCATCTTCGTGAGCAAATTGATAGCATCGTTGATCAGGAGCTTCCTGTCGGTTGCTCCCTGGAATTGCATGTGCGCGACGACGGGTCTACAGATGAGACGAAAGAGATTCTTGCGTGTTACGCTGCACAGGACAAGCTTACTTATGAAGTTGGGCCCAATATCGGCGTTGTTGGCTCTTTCCTATGTCTTGTTAAAGAGATCCCGTCTTCGATTGATTATCTCTGTTTTGCCGATCAGGATGATGTTTGGCACGCCGATAAGGTTTCGCGTGCGCTTGAGGTGATCGATTCTTCAGAGATATCGGGTCCCTTGCTCTATGCTTCTGAATATGTATTTTGCGATGCTGGGTTAAATGCCGTTTCCCGTTCTCAGCTCAATAAGAAGGGTATTAGCTTTAGTAAGTTGTTATACGAGAACGTGGTGTCTGGCAACACTGTTGTTATAAACCGTCCGCTAATCGAATTGGTTCAGCGCACGCACGTCAAGAATGTTTACTGCCATGACTGGTGGGTTGCCCTTCTTGCTGCGTCGGCCGGTGAAATACTCTATGACAGGAATTTCTATTCTTTGGATTATCGGCGCACGGGGTCAAATGCAAGTGCTACCGGCACGGGTGGGTTTGGCGTTTTAAAGAATCGGATTCGTCGTTTTCTTAAAGGCGGTGAGCTGTCTCTGGTTTCTCAGCAGCTGGTGGCCTTGCGCCGTGATTACGATGGCATAATTCGCGATGAATGTCTCAAGGTTCTTGACCGCTTTATAGAGGGCTCAAGGATGTCTAAGGCTTTGTATCCTAAAAGGCTTAGACAAACAATATCTGGTGAGTTGATGGTCCGCATTCTGTTCATCCTTGGAAAGCTATAAGGCGGGGAGCGATTATGCCAGCAATCTCTGTAATCTTGCCTTGTTACAAAGAGGATGTTTCTGTGTATCGCGAGGCAGTTGATTCAATCCTAAATCAGACTTTCTCCGATTTCGAACTACTTCTTATCTTGGACTGCCCAGATAATCACGTACTAGAGCGATGCATTTATGATTATGCAGAGCAAGACGATCGTGTGGTTCCGCTGATACATGAGCATAATATGGGTCTTCCAATGACCCTGAACGATGCAATCTCACGATGCCGCGGTGCCTTTGTGTGTCGTATGGATGCGGATGATATCGCGATGCACAACCGTCTGGAAGTACAGCTTTCCCATCTCATTGCGGAACGGCTGGATTTGGTTGGTTCTTTTGTTGAGGTGATTGATGGGGGCGGCACAACCAGATATACGGTGAGTAACATTCCAACATCGTGCGAGGGTGTCGCCCGCGCGCTTCGATTCAACAATTGCGTTCCCCACCCCACTTGGCTGGGGAAGAAAGAGTTGTTTCTTCAGGACTACAGACCAATCCCGCAATCTGAGGACTATGATTTCCTGCTAAGAGCCGTTCTTGAAGGTCGTAGAATCGGCAATGTGGGTGAAGTCACCCTTAAGTACAGGCAGACCGATAAGAGTCTATCTCGATCGAATCTGTATAGGCAGTTTCAAGCTCAACGCTATTTAACGAGTGAGTTCAGAAAAGGTGCAATAGCCGGTGTCGACGGACTTGATAGTCATTTGATCGCCTCGAGTTCGCCTTCAAAAATGAGGCGTTATGCGCGTGCCGACATAGCGTTCAATTCCGGTCTTGAGAATTTGAGGAGAGGGAATTACTGGTCTGCAGCTGCAAGCTTGATTCGAGTTCCTTTCCTATCGTTTGCCTATTGCAACAAGATTTACAGAATGCTGATGGCCTCGATATGCAAATAATTCCAGGGCCTTTATGGTGAGTGCGCCTCGGTAGAGTCGTATTGTTAGATATTGAGCTTTGTGAGGTTAGGGATTCGCTTTGCTATAGTTGATTGACCTATTGTCTTAAACGATGGATGTATTACATGAATAACGTGCTTGCAGTAATACCTGCATATAACGAAGAAGAATGCCTTGAGCAGACAGTTGAAGAGCTTAAACGTATTGCCCCGCAGATTGATTTCGTGGTGGTCAATGACGGATCGACTGACGGGACAGCTGCCATATGTAAGCGCAAGGGTTATCCAACGATCACGATGCCCGTCAACGGTGGATTGACCCTTGGGTTTAGAACTGGAATGAAGTACGCTTTGGCCAAGGATTACGATGCTGTTGTGCAGTTTGATGCCGACGGCCAGCACATGCCCCAGTCTATCGAGGCGATGGTTGATGTGATGCGACAGGCCAATGCTGATATCGTTATTGGTTCACGATTCATAGACACCCCGAAGGACCTTTCGGCACGAATGATCGGATCTCGCCTCATCTCACTTATCATAAAGGTGACCACTGGCCGCCAAATTATGGATCCAACAAGCGGGCTCAGACTTTACAATCGCTCTATGATTAGATGTTTCGCTCGGGATAAACGTCTTAATCCCGAGCCGGAGTCAATTGCTTACCTCATCCGCAAAGGGGCCGCGGTAAGGGAGGTCCAAGTCGAAATGAGAGAGCGGCAGGCGGGCGAGAGTTATTTAAGTTTTTCGAAGTCAATAGCATACATGGCTCGTGCATGCACCTCTATTTTGTTTGCCCAGTGGTTTAGGAAGTGAAATGACCAGTTCTCTTCGTGCGCTTCTGATTGTTAGCGCAGCTCTAGTCCTGTTTTTCATCGCCCGGAAGATTCGTAAATCTCAGATACAGGCACTGGATGCTTTGTTCTGGCTTGGTTTTTCACTGAGTTTTGTGATTCTGGCTTTGTTTCCCAGCTTGTCTGAATCGCTTGCCCATCTCTTGGGTTTTCAGGCTGCGTCAAATTTCGTGTTTGTTTATGTGATAGCTGTTTTGGTTGTTCGGGATTTTTCGAACACCTTAAAGTATGCAGCTCTGAGGGACCGATTCGAAGAACTGCTTTCAGAGATTGCGATTAACGGGAGCTTTGACTGATTGCATATGTCTGCCATCGGGAAGGTCAGGCTATCTACTCGCATTCATTGTGGAATTAGCGGGCGCGCGACCCTATCGGGCATTGGATGACATTCTTTCTAAGTCTGATGGCACGTGCACGATAGATGTTCTATCTACTTCCAACATGTTTTAGCATTCGTTAATTTTGTCAAAAATGTGTTCAGTTTTTTAAGCGGAGGTACGATGCTGGAAAAAATGAGTCCCAGCAATAGTGCTACAAGAGTTTTTCTTAGTTGTTTTGTGGCGCTAGTGCTGCTGTCTGGATTGGGTCTCTTTTGGTTCAGGTTGTCAAATAGCTGGGGCTATATTCCTGTTCTTGTTGGTCTGTTGCCAGTTGGTGTCAGTGTTGTCTATCTTCACTGCAGTGGCAAATTGAAGAATCCTGATTATGCGGTAAGGGCATTCGCCTTTATTCTTTTGGCATTTTGTCTCACGTTCGTCTTTGCTATTCCACCGATGTCTTCTCCGGATGAGGGACATCACTTTCTTTCCTCTTATTGGCTGAGCGACATTGTGATGGGGGATGCGTCAATCAACGACGGATCTAATTTCCCGGTACGTTCTGATGTCGTTGATATGTATGAAGGTAGCTCAATGGCAATTGGCGCGAGTCAGTATGATCGCGTCACTGATTCATTTCGTCTTCTTGCTGACTCGCCTTCGAAGGAGCAAGTTACTCTATTTGGTTTCAATTTTGGATCGGAGAATATAGTTGCAAAGATTCCGTCCGTGCTCGGAATCGTAATTGCAAGGATTATGAATCTCGGCGCGTATCCGCTTTTTTACATCGGGCGTTTATGTTCGGCTTTCTTTTTCGTTGCCTGTGCTGTAATTGCCGTATCTATCACGCCGGTAGGGAAAGCCGTTTTCATGGGCGTTTCCCTATTGCCAATGACTCTTCAACTCGCGGGCTCTTATTCGTACGATTGTGGCATCATCTCATTCTCGCTCCTATTGTCTGCCGTGCTGTTACATGCGATATTGTCCGAAGAGCGAATGGGTGCCGCTGAGATGGCTTCTCTCGTCATCCTCGCCGCAATTGTTACTCCATTTAAGGTTGTGTATGCACCAATTCTGCTTCTCTTATTCTTAATTCCCCGAAGGCGTTTTGGTTCAAAAAAAGCAGCTTTCTTGTTTAGATTTGCGGTTGTATTCGCTGCGATCTGCTCGCTTGTGCTGATAAGATTCGCTTCCCTTGCCTCACTTGTGGGAACAGGTGCGGATGATCTTCTGGATCACAGGGGGGCAGAAGTGGGTACATTTTACTCACTGGAGGATCTTCTTTCTGACCCAATGCGAACTGCGGCTATTTTTGTGAGAACTCTATTCGACATGGGAGATTTCTACGTTGAGTCAATGATTGGTTCTCTTCCTGGATGGTTGCAAGAAAACTTAAGAGCCCCCAACTTCCTTATTTATGCCTATCTTGTTTGCCTGCTTTTTTCCGTGCAAAAGACCCCGGCTGACAACATGGAAATACCCAAGAGGCTGAAGTTGTGCATCGTTGTTGCTCTTTTCCTGACATATTTGGGTGTGTCTCTTTCAATGTTTATTGGTTGGACGTTTGTTACCGAGGTTGTTATACAGGGTGTACAGGGTAGGTATTTTCTGCCAGTGCTGCCTCTTGGCCTGCTTGTATTCCGCTCAGAAGATATTGAGATTAAAAAATCACCAATTGATATCTGCCTAACTGCTATTTCATTGTTAAATGTCATCTACATAATGAGGTTTGCTTCTATTGCTCTTTCGCTTCCGTAATATGAGCACCCGAATTGCAATATGGCCGTTCCGGATCATCTGCTTGCATGATTGATTCCGGAACGGCCGTTCCTCTGGCGAGGTGGTTTCAGTGCGATTCTATTTTTATTGGCTCATCTCCAGCCTGTAATATGCATTTCCCGGCTCTGTATGACACAGGTTGGGATTGCTGTAGGGGTCGCCGTATACGTAAACGCTTGCCCACCGATAATTCATATAAGCAATCTCCCGGTGGAAACGCAGCTGCTTATCTTTGTTGACTGTGTCCTGTCCCCTGGAGATGGACTCGTAGTGATACAGCTCGACCTCCGGGGTATAGATGACCTTCTGCCCCAGTTCGCGGATTTTGAGACAGTAATCGATGTCATTGAAAGCGACCTTCAGTTCTTCGGTAAAGCCGTTTACCTGCCTGAAAGTAGAGCGTTTAGTCATCATACAAGCCGCAGTTACTGCGCTTAGCTCTCTTTGAGCATCGAGGAGGGCAAAATATCCCCAATCGTTTTTCGGTAAATTGTGGCCAAGATGGCCGGCAACACCGCCGGTTACGGTAACGCCTGCATGCTGTATCGTGTCATCGGGATATAGCAGCTTGACACCCACTGCGCCGACATCCGGTTGGGAGCAAATGCCCAACATGGTCTCGATCCAATTGCTACTGATTATTTCCGTATCATTGTTGAGTAGCAGGAGGTAGTCCCCATTCGCGTGAACCTCGCCGAAGTTCATCAGTTTTGAGAAGTTAAACTCATGTTCCCAGAATACAACCCTAATCTTATCCTTGTGTGTCTGAGTTATTCGCGAATAATACGCGAAGGTGTCTTTGTCGGTGCTGTTATTTTCGATTAGGACGATTTCGTAATTCTGATAAGTACTTTTTTCCAAAATAGACTGGATGCAATTGTCGAGGATGTCGACCTGATCCTTTGTCGGGATGATGATGGATACCAAAGGGTTGGGCTCGGGGACATCATAGGTGACTCGATAGGTGAATGGACGTCTAGCGAGCTCGACAGAGCCCTTGATTCCCATACGATCAAGGTGCGCCTGGACCGCCTTTATGCCGGCTTCTGAGGCATAGGGCTTGCTATCGGCGTTCGCAGCGGTTGACGTCTCGCATATCCTCCAGTGATAGAGGACAGAGGGGATGTGATGGATGCGTCTTGCTTGCTCGACAGCCTGCAGTGTCATATTGTGATCTTGGGCGCCATCATATTCACTTGAGTTTTGATCGAGCTTGTCGATCAGCGCCTTACGTATGGTGAGCATGTGGCAGATGTAATTGTTGTTCCTTAGAAGCTCGAGGTCGAAATCGGGCTTGAAGAAGGGCTGGGCAAGGGAGCCGTTTGGCATCAGCTTATCTTCGTCACAATACAAGAGATCGATGTCGTTATGGGTATTGATTGCTTCGACATAAGAGAACAGCAGATTGGGTTCAAGAAGGTCGTCGTGATCAAAGAAAGAAATGAAGTCCCCCGTCGCGACGGCTATTCCTGCGTTCGTGTTTTCCGAAATGCCGAGGTTTTCTTTAAGCGTGACTTCGATGATGCGAGTATCAGAAGAGGTCGCCTCGTTTACATTGTCCGAAAGCTCGCAATTGTCTGGGCTGGCGTTTACCAGAACAAGCTCCCAGTTGCTATAGGTTTGGGCAAGAACTGAGTTCACCATATCGGTGAAGAAGTTCGAGGGAGTATTGAATAGAGGGACAATAATGCTGAATTTCGGTTGAACACGGAAGGCAATCTCCTTCTGCTTCGAGAGGGCTCCCGGAGTAGCTTTGTGCTCTTTGAACCACCTGGGGTATGAAGGGTCGATTTGTGCGTTCGTTCGATTTTCTCGATTGAGGTCGATGAAGTCGCACAGCACGCCATTATCAAGAACTGCGAAATTATTGAATTTTGGGTGCGCATTATCCTGTATGCGGAAGATCAGTCTTCTGGTCTGGTGTGCGAGGCGGAGAGAGAATTGAAATTCCCTTCTGCTGCGTTCAGTTGAGAAGGACGTCTCCAGCTTTGCGGTTCCAAATGGAGTCAAATCAAAAGAGATGGGCTCCAATTTGTCGTTTACACACTCGATGGAGAGGTCGGTGTCATCTCGGTAGGGGGTATAAATGGCACCGCGGATAAGCATCTCATTGCCGTCCTCGATGCATGACCAGAATTGCATGTCAGCTTTGTCGTACGCGACGACTTCATCGTAGTCGCGAATTTCTGAACACAGTTCTTTTTTCAGGCGATAATTGAGGCGAGATTGCCACTTCGCAGCAGTGAAGTTCAGGCGATAGTCGAACGAATCGACCGCCATTCCATTTTCGTCATGCTCTTCGATGGTGAAAATGCAACTGGTAAAATCTACTATTGGGAAGATACCGATAAAAGTGCGGTCATTCTTTCCGATCCCCGATTGGATGAATTCGTATATTGCCGCTGGAACAAGCCCATTTTCGGTCGCGGCTTCCTTTATTGAAAGCTGGTGACGTGCAGCCATATTGTTGAGGCGGAATCGAGTGTAGACTTTACCGCCTCCGCGGCAAGTTCCATCGATGGAGATTCGCATGAACGTGCTCCTCTTTAATCGGATGACAATCAGTCTCTTTTACCCAATGACATTATGGCAAAACTAAAACAAGCACGTTCTTCATCATGTAATGAGCGGAGTCGTAAGTCGTATGATCAGGCTCGCGATGCCGTTCTCCGCTCCTACGATCGTGGTCTTGCCGCCGCCGTGGATG
>ENA-OPVT01001448-OPVT01001448.1-human-gut-metagenome-genome-assembly--contig:-NODE-1448-length-14960-cov-16.864743_pt1 | contig 14960 bp, 17 predicted proteins | sample MGYA00241499_ERZ501990 | MGnify/ENA primary metagenome ERZ501990 (study PRJEB25962, sample SAMEA2042104) | human gut metagenome | biome: human gut; feature: human-associated habitat; material: faeces...
ATCTGCTGATATATCATCTGACTTAAATTCTAGCATTATTAACTTAATGACATTGACCCTGCGAGGTTCTTTTTTTTCTTAGTCTACATTAGATGCATAGAAATGAGTTGTCTTATAGTTATACACAATACGTGATACATTAAATAACTGTCCATTAGAAAGATGTACATAATCTTCTACTTCTAATGCTGGACTACCTTCTTCTAATCCTAGAATAGAAGCTTCCTGTGCACTTAACTGTTTAACATGGAAATACTTATCTGCAAAACCAATACTTAACTTTAAATCATTCTTAATATAACTATAGATTGACTGACTTGCAATACGACGATCAAGTGAAGGCACAAGATCCTTATTATAGTAAGTATATTCAATAGCCATTGGTACACCATCCATCTTTCTTACTCTTTCAATATAATAGATAGGTGTAGTAAGTTCACATTGCATACGTTTTGATAGTTCTTCTCCAGCCATCATAATATGGAATCCTTTGACATCAGTAGTAATTTTATGACGTGGGGCATTCTCAGTAATACCACAAGAACCATTCATCCATAAAGAATCATCATCTCTTGTATGACGTACAAATACACCACTTCCCTGAATAGAGAATAGGGTACCTTGTTTCTTTAAAGTACGGATCGCATTTCTAATTGTATTTCTGCTTACTTGATACTGTTCAATTAACTGATCTTCTGTTGGTAGCTTATCAGTATATTCATTTTTTTCTATTTTGTGGATAATATCTTCCACTACTTCTTGATATTTAGACATTTTTTCATCACCGCCCACATATTAACATAACCTAACTTTTTGGTCTAGTACGAAAATAGTGATATAATGCATTTTGAGGTGAAAAAGTATGAATTTTACACAAATTAAGATGATTATTTGTGATATGGACGGTACTTTGTTGGATAATCAGAAGAATTTACCTCCACATTTTAATCAAATATACAAGGAATTGTATGATAGAAATATCATTTTTGCGATTTCATCTGGAAGACAGATGGGAGAATTGAGAAAGTATTTTGAGGGAAATAAAACTATTTATCTTATGGCTGAAAATGGTGGCTATATACAACATAACGGAGATACGTTATTTGCAGACTATATGAACCAGGAAGATGTATGTAAGCTTACAAACTATGTGAATAAGCTTAAAGGCACGGCTCCTATGTTAAGTGGTAAGAAGGCCATGTATGCATTCAATAAAGATAAGGAACTTATAAGTAAGCATACAATTCACTTTAATATTACTTATGTAGATACAATAGAAGATATTGATGATGATATATTCAAGATTACAGTATGTGATCCTATGGATCCAGTGAAGAACTGTTTGGAAGGTCCTTTGTCTTGTATTAAAGGTTTTGAAGTGAAGCCATCAGGAGACTGTTGGATTGATATTAATAAGAAGGGACAATCTAAAGCAGATAGTGTTGTCTTCTTACAAAAGACATTAAGTATATCAGAAGAAGAAACAATGGTATTTGGAGATTCTGATAATGATCTATCGATGTTCACACATGCTTATTATAGTTTTGCGATGAAGAATGCAGATCACTTTATACAAAGTAAAGCACGTTTTGTGACTCAAGAAGATAATGATCATGATGGGGTCATGAAGACAATACAGAAGATGATTGAAAATGAAGATGGATTATTGATTAATATATAGAGGTGGAGATATAAAATGAAAAAGATTGGATTTATTGGTTTAGGTATCATGGGGTTGCCTATGGCAGGTCATTTAATGGATGCAGGTTATGAAATGCATATTTATGCAAGACATCCAGAAAAGGTGACATCTTTAGTAGAGAAGGGGGCTACACTTCATTCTACTATTCATGATTGTGTGAAAGATGTAGATGCGGTTATGACTATTGTAGGTTTTCCACAGGATGTAGAAGAAGTCTATTTTAATAACAACAACATTCTAGATTCAGTAAAGGAAGGTACATATCTTATTGATATGACGACTACATCACCTACACTTGATCAAAGAATATATGAAGAAGGTAAAAAGAGAAATCTACACGTATTAGATGCTCCAGTCACTGGGGGAGACACAGGCGCAAAGAATGCGACTCTTTCTATTCTTGTAGGAGGAGACAAAGAAGATTATGAAGCATGTCTTCCTTTATTTGAAGCCATGGGTACTAATATTAATTATCAGGGTCCTAGTGGTTCAGGACAGCATGCAAAGATGGCCAATCAGATCATGATTGCAGGCGCATTATCTGGTGTATGTGAAGCACTCACATATGCATCTAGTAAAGGTTTGGATTTAGATGTTTTATTAAAGTCCGTCTCTACAGGTGCGGCAGGAAGTCATCAGTTAGATGCATTTGGTCCTAAAATCTTAAAAGATGATTATCAGCCAGGGTTCTTTATGAAACACTTTATTAAAGATATGAAGTTAGCTGACGAAGAAGCTAAAGAATCAGACATTACACTTAATGTATTAGAAACAGTATTAAGAAACTATCAGGAATTAGAAAAAGAAGGCTATGGTGACTTAGGTACACAAGCCTTAATCAAGTATTATAAAAAGCCCTAAGAGAGGGCTTTAAGCAACTCAGTCTTAGAAGCAGGGGTAAATCCCTGGATCATATCCTTTGATCCTCCACCTTTGCTTTTAAGGCTTTTTAATTGTGTAAGAATATCCAATGCATTATTCGCAGAACCTATGACATAACGATAGCCTTTCTCATCATTTCCTACAAATACACCACCTGTACTATAAACATTGACGAGATGATTCGTTACTTCTCTTTGATTTACAGGTAAACAGTCTTCTACAAATAAATAAGCATGATCACATAAAGAAAGCATATGTTCTTTCTCTAATTGTGCATATTTGATTTCTAAAACTGTTTTTTCTTCATACATCTTATTGACTTGTTTTACAAGTGTTTGATTGTTGGAAGAGAAAAGATGATAAAGTGATTCAAGATGATCAAAATCATCCTTGAAACGATGATAAGCACGTTCCCCAAATAAGAATATAAAACGTGTACCTCGGGTTGTATGAATCACTTTGATGATCTTGAATACGCCTAATTCACCTGTTCTTTTTACATGGGGTGCACAACATGCACATATATCATAATCTTTGATCTCTACAATACGTACTTTACCTTCAATCTCTTTCTTAGAACGATAAGAGATACTCTCTAAATCATCGGGATAGAAACAATGAATTTCTTTATTTTCATAGATTGCTTGATTCACTTTCTCTTCTATTAAATCAATATCCTTGATATCACCATCATATTCTACTTGTCCTTCTTCACTATTTAGATGGAAACTCACATTATCATAACCATACATACTATGAACAATACCAGAAAGAAGATGTTCTCCTGTATGATTCTGCATAAAAGAATAACGTCTCTTCCAGTCAATATGACCTTCTATTGTATCTCCTACATTGAAGTGATGCTTCTTAACATAATGGATAATCACATCATTCTTAATCTGTACATCCTTAACAGGAATATCATTAATAGTCCCTAGATCACATTCCTGACCACCTTCCTCAGGAAAGAAAAGTGTCTGGTCAAGAATGATTTCATTCTTATTGACTTCTACTACTGTTGCCTTGAAATCTGTACTATAAGGCATTTCATCATATAATTTTATTGTTTTCATATATATCACCGTAAATATTCTACCACAAACACTTGACCGAGAGGTACTACCGAGTGTTAAAGTGTTTTCATAATCTGTGAGTTATGAATAATAAACATTAATTTGTGTTAGAATAACACAGAAAAAGAAGGGAGAAATTATTGTGGATAAAAAGAAAACATCAGTCAATATGCTTGAGGGTTCAATATTTAAGAGTTTAGTTATCTTTATGATTCCAATTCTTATATCAAACATCTTCCAGCAATTCTATAACACAATGGACACAGCCATTGTAGGAAATACTTTAGGAATGACATCACTTTCTGCCATTGGTTCATGTGCAGCGGTCTATGACTTGTTAGTAGGTTTTGCGTTAGGTATTGGAAATGGGTTATCTATTGTCACTGCAAGAAGCTATGGTTCAGGAGATGAAGAACTCTTAAAGAAATCAGTTGCAGCGAGTTTTGTGATTGGTATTATATCTTCTGTTGTGATTACTATTATTGCCTCTATTGGAATTAAACCATTACTTATTGCGATAAATGTATCACCGGACTTACTAAATGAAGCTTATAGCTATATTATTGTGATTGTACAATTCTTAGTCGTTATGTTTGCCTATAATCTATGTGCAGGCTTATTGCGTGCTATAGGGAATAGTTTAATGCCTTTAGTATTCTTAATCATATCATCAGTATTAAATATCGGTTTAGACTTATTCTTTATCACACAGCTTCATATGGGTGTAAGAGGAGCAGCCGTTGCGACAGTCATTGCCCAGGGGGTATCAGTCGTATTCTGTTTGATTTATATCTTTAAGAATGTCCCATTACTCGTACCAGAAAAGAGACATTTTAAATTTGATGCAGCTCTTTATAAAGAACTATTAGGTCAGGGATATTCTATGGCTGTTATGAGTGCTATCGTTAATGCCGGTTCAGTTATCTTGCAGTCAGGCATCAATGGCTTAGGAAGCAAACAGATCATTGCAGGTCATACTGCTGCAAGAAAGCTTTATATGTTCTTCAATATGCCATTTACTGCCATGGCTCAAGCGGCAAGTACATTTGTATCTCAAAACAAAGGTGCAGAAAATGTATCACGCATACGCAAAGGTATGAAACAGATGTATATCTATGATGTTGTTGTAGCCGCAATCGCAACCGTTATTCTATTATTAAGTGCCCCTACACTTGTATCATGGATTTCTGGTACAACGGACAAGACAGTCTTATACAATGGTTCACTTTATTTACGTATCGTAGCTCCTAACTATGCGGTATTAGGTGTATTAATGCAGACTAGATTTGCCTTGCAAGGTATTGGACAGAAGATGTTACCACTTGTATCTAGTATTATTGAATTAGTCGGTAAGATCATCTTCGTATTCGCACTTATTCCAGTCTTTAAATATATGGCTGTCATCTTCTGTGAACCAGTCATCTGGGTCGTTATGACAATCTATCTATTAATCGTATTCTGGAGAGATCCATTTATTAAAGAGGCTTAGGCCTCTTTTTTTTAATACCTATTTAGAAATATTTCTAAATAGGTATTGTATTTCTTGGCGTTTATTGTATAATCTATTTAGAAAGTTATCTAAATAGGTGGTGAACATATGTTTGAGAAAACATTTAAAGCACTCAGTGCACCAGTAAGAAGAGATATTCTTAACTTATTAAAGAAAGGAAGGATGTCTGCAGGAGATATTGCTGCACAATTTGATATGACACAGGCCACTGTCTCATATCACTTATCGATATTAAAATCTGCAGACTTAGTAAGAGAAGAAAAAGATAAGAATTATATTTATTATGAAATTAATGCGACTGTGTTTGAAGAAATGTTGTTGTATTTTAAGTCTTTTTTAGGAGGAAATGATGATGTTGAAGAATAAATGGTTTAAGTTTAGTTTGGTATTATTTCTGTTGCCACTTGTATGTATATTAGTGACTTATAATAAGTTACCTGCACAAGTTGCAACACACTTTGATTTTCATGGTACACCTGATGGGTATATGAATAAGTTCTTAGGTTTATATGGTGTGTGGGCGTTTATGTTATTGCTTCATATATTCTGTACCTTCATGACATTTAAGGATCCTAAAAAGAGTAATATACCAGAAGTAGGATTAAGAATCATATTAATGATCTGCCCAGTTATATGTTTGATGGTGACTCTACTTATTATTACATATAGTCTAGGCTATCGTTTTGATATGACATTTATCGTGAATATAGTAATAGGCTTCATCTTTATTATTTTAGGTAATTATTTACCTAAAATAAAAAGAAACTATACTATAGGTATTCGTACTTCATGGGCATTAAATAGTGATGAGAACTGGTCACGTACACATAGATTTTCTGGTTATGTGTTTGTATTGAGTGGAATGTTGTATATTATCTTTAGTATGTTAGGTTATATGTTTATTGGTTTAGGTATTATACTTATATCTAGTTTACTATGTTTTGGATATAGTTATAGTTTATACAAGAAGGGGATTTAGTGGTACTACCACTAAATCTCTTTTTAATAGTTTTTTCTAAAACTGCAAAAAGGTGCATAAAATAAGAAAGTAGTGTATAGTAATGAATGGGTAAGGGAATAGCTCATACCAAAATCCGATTTCCTTACCATGATCACCGAAGGTGATCTTTTTTTTATATTTTTACCAGAAATAATGAGAAATTCATCAAAAAATAGAGAAAAATTTAGTAAGTGCCTCTAAAAAGGCGCTGTCGGAGGGGTAACTAAGAAAAAGTATTTTGAATAGGAGTATAATAATAGTAAGAAGTAGAAGTGCTATTATTGTAAAATATAATATGTGCTGATTGTGGTTGTTGTTGTGATTTGATAAAATTAGATTAATGATTACAGAAAGAAGGTATAAACATGGGAAGATTAGTTTTGGGACTAGACATTGGGATAACTAGTGTCGGATATGGTGTAATCGATATTGATAAGTATGAATTTGTAGACTATGGCGTAAGACTATTTAAAGAAGGTACTGCAGCAGATAATGAAACACGTCGTAATACAAGAGGACATAGAAGACTTATATCACGTAAAGCGACAAGAATTAATGATATGAAACATTTGTTGAAGTCTTTAGGAATCATCAATGAAGATTTTCATTCATTGGATAATGTATATGAAATACGTGTTAAAGGCTTAAAAGAAAAATTGAGTAATGATGAACTTGCAACTGCGATATTGCATATTACTAAAAGAAGAGGTAGTACAATTGAGACTGTAGATGATACAGAAGAAGCAAGTAAGGAAACTGGTGAATTAAAAGAAATATTACAGGCTAATTCTAAGAAACTTGCAGATGGTAAGTTTATCTGTGAAGTACAGTTAGAATTACTCAATAATGGGGAATCAATTAGAGGACATCATAATAACTTTAAAACAAAAGATTATATTAAAGAATTAAATGAAATACTGAGTCATCAGGAATTGCCAGAAGAAGCATGTGAAGCAATTGTTCAGATTGTTTCTAGAAAACGTGCTTATTATGAAGGACCAGGTAGCCAGAAGTCACCTACACCTTATGGCCGTTACATTGAAGCAAATCAGAAAGAACCTATTGATTTGATTGAAAAGATGAGAGGTAAGTGTAGTGTTTATCCTGATGAACCACGTGCACCTAAATTAGCTGTAAGTAGTGATATCTTTAACTTATTAAATGATTTGAATAATTTGACTTATGATGGTAATAGAAAGATTACTATGGATCAAAAGGATGAAGTATTCAAGATTGTTGATAAGAAAGCAAAAGTTGAACCAAAAGATATTGCGAAAATCCTTGGAACTGATTTATCTAATATTTCTGGATTTAGAATTGATAAGAAGAAAAATCCTTTAAAGAGTGAATTTAAAGGATATGCAAAGTTAAAGAAATGTTTTAAAGAATGTGGAGAAACTATATCTCTTAAAGATTATGAAGCATTAGACCAGATTATCGAAATTCTAACAAATAGAAAAGGTATCGAAGAAAGAAAACAGTTATTAAATCTTGTCAACTCTTCATTGATTACTGATGAAACTGTTAACAAACTTGCTAACCTAGATGGTATTGCAAACTATCATAGTTTATCTCTAAAGGCTATGAAAGAGTTAAATGAAGAAATGTATGTGTCTAACTATAATCAGATGCAGTTGATTCAGCAGATTCATAAAGGAAAAGATGTATCTGCATTAAAGGGTAAGAAATCTATTGAAGCTGATGATACAGCTATTCTTTCACCAGTAACTAAAAGAGCACAAAGAGAGACATTTAAGGTAATTAATGCATTAAGAAGAAAATATGGTGAATTCGATACTATTGTAGTGGAAATGACAAGAGAAAAGAATTCAGCTGATCAGAAAAAGAGCATTAATAACAGACAGAAGTTCTATGAAGAGAAGAATAAAGAAGTAGATACTTTATTAAAGGAAAATGGTTATAATCCTGATAAGATTAATGGTAAGACTAAAATGAAGGTCAGACTTTATTTGGAACAGGATGGAAAAAGTGCGTATACACTAGAACCTCTTAGCTTAGGGGAAGTTATAACTAATCCACGTTATACAGAAATAGACCATATTATTCCAATTTCTATTTCATTAGATGATTCTTATAACAACAAAATCTTAGCTACTGCGAATGAAAATAAAGCAAAAGGTAATAGAACACCAATTGATGCTTATAATAAGCATTTGTTTGATAATCCAACTTTAGGATTATATGGTGATTTACAGACTTATATCTCTGTTGTACAGTCTTCTAAGAGATTTTCTAGAAGAAAGAAAAATTACTTATTGTATAAAGATGATATTACTAAGATGGATGTTGTACAGAAGTTTATTGCACGTAACTTGATTGATACTAGTTATGCAAATAGAGTGGTGTTAAATACTTTGACAGATTATTTTAAAGCAAATGAAATTCCTACTAAAGTATTTACACTAAATGGTAATATCACTCATAAGTTTAGAACACAGATTAACTTACCAAAGGAACGTGATGAAGACTATTTACACCATGCAGTAGATGGACTTATTATTGCATCAGTTAAGACAATGGGTCTTCTTAATGGTTGTCTTGCAAAGTATGAATTAAAAGATTTATATGATAAAGATACTGGTGAAGTGAAGAAGGTTCCTGGTAAAGAAGAGTTCTTTGACCCTAAATACATTGAGTTTATCTCTACATTAAAGAATATTTACGATGAAAGTAATAAATACTATCGTGGTATTATGACTAGAGATCGATTAGCATATGCGCCAATTAAGATTTCTCATAAAGTAGATACTAAACCTAATAGACAGGTTGCAGATGAGACAATTTACTCTACAAGGGTGGTAGATGGACAAGAAAAGAGAGTAATGAAATTTAAGGATATTTATGATCCTAAATTTAAAGAGTTGACAGAAGATATAATTAATCATAAAGCAGAAGATAAATATATTATGGCTAAGAAGGATCCTGCAACGTTTGAAGAAATTTCTAGAATTATTTTAGATCATTATGAAACATTCAAAGATGATCCGAAGCAATATGTACAGGATAAGAAGGGAGTGAAGTTAAAGGGTGAAAATCCATTAACAGCGTATAAAGAAGAATTTGGTAAAATTCGTAAATTTTCAAAGAAAGGTAATGGTCCAGAAGTAACTAGTATAAAATGTTATTATAAAACTTTAGGAAATTATATTGATATTAGTAAGAATTATAAACTAAAGCAAGGAAAAAGAGTTGTATTAATACAAATTAGTCCATATAGAACGGATTTCTACCGTGATGTTGATGGGAAAATAAAAATGATAACGATTCGATATAAGGATGTATTCTTTAAAGAAACTTTAGGATTATACTGTATAGATCATAATTGGTATAAATCTGAAAAGAGTAAGAAAAACATAAGTGATAAAGCAGTATTCTTATGTTCTTTACATCATGATGAATTAATTGGAATTGTGAAGAAAGAGGGTCAGAAGTACATTTATGATGACTCAACAGAATCTGATGGCACAACTAAGTATCATGATGGTAAAACACCAGAAGTAGTTAAATACATAGCAACTAATAATGATAATACAAATGTTGTTGAGGTTAATGCTTTGTTTACTAGAAGTAAAAAAAGATTAAAAGTATCGTTGGGTCAGGTGATTAATGTGAAAAAGTTTGCGACTGATATTCTGGAAAATCTGTATGAAGTTAAAGATAATAACTTGAAATTGGAGTTTAAATAGGGTACAATAGTAGCAGGTTATAATCTAGCAAAAATTTATATGACCTAGCAAAACAAGGGTTTATCCCGGATTCGGCTCCTATAAGGAGCCTTTTCTTTTTATATTGTTTATGGGTTACAAGGTCATATACATATCACAAGCTGAACATCTGCATCTATATCTTGATAATTTAAAGGTAGAAAAGGAAAATACAGATATTCTTATTCCTGTTGCAGATATTCAGATTTTAGTTATTGATAATTATAAAGCTTATTTAACAGTTCCCCTAATGAATAAATTAACAGAAAAGAATGTTTGCACTATTCTTTGTGGTGTTGATCATCTTCCAAAGACATATATATTACCAATGAATGGAAATTATGCGACAAGTGGTAATATAGCTAAACAAATAGAATGGACAGATGAAATAAAAAAGATTTTACAAAGAGAAATCGTAAAGCATAAAATAATAAACCAATATATTATACTTAGAAAAAATCATAAGAGTGAAGACGTAGTGTGTAAATTAAAAGAATACAGTGAAACTGTATTAAATGGAGATGCTACAAACAGAGAAGGTCTAGCATCTAAGATGTATTTTCGTGAAATGTATGGAGAAGATTTTGTGAGAATGGATGAAGATGTTGTGAATGCTGGATTGAATTATGGTTATAGTATTTTCAGATCACTTATTACATCAATTATTGTAGGTAAAGGTTATCTACCTAATCTTGCATTTTTCCATCGAGGAAAACAGAACAGCTTTAATCTAAGTGATGACATAATTGAAGTGTTTAGACCAATAGTAGATGATTATGTTTATAACAACTTATTAGATGAAATATTGTTTAAAACAGCACACAAAAAAGAATTAATTGACCTCACAAATAAGAAAATCAATATAGATAATAGAAAGCAGACAATAGGAAATGCGATTAATCTATATCTTGATTCTATATTTAGATTTATTGATGATCAATCTAATGAAATATTATTCCCATTCCCAATTGCATACGATAATGAAATATGAGTTTATGCGTTTAATACTATTTTTTGATCTTCCGGTAATGACACCTAAACAAAGACATACATATAACGTGTTTAGAAAATATCTTATTAAAAACGGATATATGATGATGCAGTTTTCAGTATATTGCAAGATATTTGCGAATAGAGAAGCTGCAGTAAAACATGTAAATATCCTTAGAAAGAATGTTCCTAAAGAAGGGCAGATAAGAATACTTATAGTAACAGAAAAACAGTATGCCAAGATAGAAATCATTGTAGGTGGCAAATCGTTGCAGGAAGCAACTGTAAATGCAGAAAGCTTTATAGAACTATGAAACAATTGTTGATTAGTAACGGGAATATTAATAGAACTATTATTATTGATCATACAAAGTATGTACTAGGGTCTAATGCGATGAATAAGTATTATCTTAAACAAGCTGTAAGACAATATTTTAATAAAACAGTAAGTGGATATAGAGAAGAGATAGGTAGTGAATGTTATTTTAAAATAGATGATAGTCCAGTAGATAAGAAAAATACATTCTTTTATGAAGTGACTGAAAACTATTCTATTAATGATGATGCAAAACTCAATACTAAGTCTCTTATGCTTAAGTATTTGGAAACTCTATATTCAGGTATTGATTATATGGATACTCTCAACACATTGAATATACTTATTGAATCACTATCAGATGAAGTCAGTGAAAATGCATTTGTGCAAAGTGAGTTCTCTACATTTTCTCCTAAGCTACTTACTAAACTGGTAACAGCGCACTATTATGAAGACGAATCTTATAAAGATGAATATGATTTAACATATGAGGACTTGATCATATTACAGCTAAATATGATTGATTACATTGCAGTTCATTCTAAGAAGTATGCTGATATTATTCTATTTATTGATATTCCTCTTATTGCTGATGGTATAAAACAAAAAATAGATGCAATATCTAAAGATAGAGTATATTGCCTAGTCTTTTCTAAAGTAGTAAGGGATACAGATATAGTAAATATATGTGTTGAAGAGGATTATTTCTTAGATTTTGCGAATGAAGAAATGGTTTATTATATTTTGAACGAGAAATCGAGTACTTTATACACATTGGAGGACATAAAAAACATGATTAATAAGTATTTAAAGGATTTGCGCAGTAGGGAACATATAAGCTTGATCAATAACTTGATGTCATATTATAAATAGTAGTTAAAATCTCAATTATGTGATAGAATCAGTTTGAGGTTTTGCTACCATATGGATTTTTGCTAGATTAAGACTATGCATGAATCTTCGCTCCAGTGTTCTGTGTTTTGCTACCATATGGATTTTTGCTAGATTAAGACTGCAAAAGTACGGCGTATTAAAGCTCGACAGTTTTGCTACCATATGGATTTTTGCTAGATTAAGACTGTTATTTCGTATGACTATGATTGCATTCTGTTTTGCTACCATATGGATTTTTGCTAGATTAAGACAAAAGTCGGCAGATGAACATACACAACTAGGTTTTGCTACCATATGGATTTTTGCTAGATTAAGACCTTTGACGATCTAAGCGGGGGCTTATATCGTTTTGCTACCATATGGATTTTTGCTAGATTAAGACCTTGAGAAATGATTTCATTCCAAACAGTTGGTTTTGCTACCATATGGATTTTTGCTAGATTAAGACTTCGGAACTTCAAGAACAATATGCCAGTGACGTTTTGCTACCATATGGATTTTTGCTAGATTAAGACCTATGGAGCTAAGGCAGACGACCCCAGCACGTTTTGCTACCATATGGATTTTTGCTAGATTAAGACAACGCTTTTGCGTACTTACATAGAGACGAGGTTTTGCTACCATATGGATTTTTGCTAGATTAAGACAGCAGATAAGAGAGGATGCAAACTATCTGTGTTTTGCTACCATATGGATTTTTGCTAGATTAAGACTTTGTCTTGAAGTCTCTGTTGACTGCAAGTGTTTTGCTACCATATGGATTTTTGCTAGATTAAGACCGTTCTGCTTAATAGTAAATTAGGCTTAGCGTTTTGCTACCATATGGATTTTTGCTAGATTAAGACGGCGAAACATTAAGTGGTATTGCTTCTAAATGTTTTGCTACCATATGGATTTTTGCTAGATTAAGACCAAGTAAGACAGGCCTGCATATACTTTGCTGTTTTGCTACCATATGGATTTTTGCTAGATTAAGACTTTTTGTGAAGCCTGAACTTTTCAGCGCCTGTTTTGCTACCATATGGATTTTTGCTAGATTAAGACACAGCAGGAACCGTCACATTGTCAGACAGTGTTTTGCTACCATATGGATTTTTGCTAGATTAAGACAACGGTGTTCCAGGTGTTCTATTTCACGCAGTTTTGCTACCATATGGATTTTTGCTAGATTAAGACGGCTTCGCCATCAAGCCCCTGAGCTCTCCGGTTTTGCTACCATATGGATTTTTGCTAGATTAAGACTATTAAACTTATCATAAACCGTGTCACCGTGTTTTGCTACCATATGGATTTTTGCTAGATTAAGACAAATTCAATGGTTTAAATGATTATATTGAAGTTTTGCTACCATATGGATTTTTGCTAGATTAAGACGGAAGAGACTGATATACAGTCTGTCCCACCGTTTTGCTACCATATGGATTTTTGCTAGATTAAGACACTTGATTGAAACAGCCTTTACGTATCCCTGTTTTGCTACCATATGGATTTTTGCTAGATTAAGACAATAAAAGTGTACATCCAACACAGAAACCAGTTTTGCTACCATATGGATTTTTGCTAGATTAAGACTTCTTAGTCGTGTCACAATCTGCTGAAATGGTTTTGCTACCATATGGATTTTTGCTAGATTAAGACAGTGACGATAAAGGAGACTTAAATGGCTAAGTTTTGCTACCATATGGATTTTTGCTAGATTAAGACTCAGTAACGCAATCTGTATATGATGATTATGTTTTGCTACCATATGGATTTTTGCTAGATTAAGACTGTCTGAGGTTCTTCCTGTGCAACTGGCTCGTTTTGCTACCATATGGATTTTTGCTAGATTAAGACTTAAAAGATGGAAGATACATCAGTGAATATGTTTTGCTACCATATGTATTTTTGCTAGATTAAGACTGATAGCACAAACATTTAGCAGTGTATTCATTTTTGCTATGCTAAGACTATTTACAATCAGTTCAAAATAACACAACTAATTTGCTACCATATATTTATTTGCTAGATGTAACACATGTATTACTGCAAATGATGTTATTCAGTATTTTAACTGAACAAAAGATAGTCTAATGAATCACTTAAAAGACCAATTCTATTTAGATTGGTCTTTTAACCTTAATCAGTATTCTTTACCCGTATCTATACACTTTTTGATTTCTTGAAATACATAAATCAATCAGTATAATAAGTTATGGAAAGGGGTAAACAACTATGAAACTATCAGACTTTCATTCATTTAAACGTAAACTCAATGAACTTTATATTAATGTAAAAGACAGTAGTATGTACAAACAACTCTTTAACAGCATCAATGCGTTAGAATGCTTCGAAACCTACTGTTTAGGAATAAGTTATCAAATCGTTTCTCACAGTACCCTCTCTAGAGTACATCAAATTAAACTCTTAGATGATTTTTACGAAGAAGCACACATACCTTTTGATCCAGAAGAAGTATATACTATGATGGAAAACGGACCATATACAATAGATGAGAATCCTATTTGGTATGGTATAGATGCTATGACATCTAATCGTCCTGGTTCTGTTAACTTCTGTCTCTACTATTCTTTAATGACAGGTATGATATCTGAACAAGAAGGAATTAACTACTACAACGATTTAACAAAACTGCTAAGTAGTTTTCTTCATTCTTTTGGCCATCATACAGATGTATATGTCGATGAGTACATCAAAGAAACAGAACATTATACAACTACAATGGCTGCTCAATTCGTTGAACACTGTCAAAAAGAATACATGAAGGCATCAAAAAAAGTAAATTAAACGCAAAAAAAGACTCGAATGGGGGGTGAACCGCCCCTGTCAAGTAGACAGGTGAAATAATTAAAAACATGTACCTATGCC
>ENA-OPVT01001451-OPVT01001451.1-human-gut-metagenome-genome-assembly--contig:-NODE-1451-length-14947-cov-1.918211_pt1 | contig 14947 bp, 15 predicted proteins | sample MGYA00241499_ERZ501990 | MGnify/ENA primary metagenome ERZ501990 (study PRJEB25962, sample SAMEA2042104) | human gut metagenome | biome: human gut; feature: human-associated habitat; material: faeces...
AAAAGCGGAACTACAAGAGAAAGAAGAAGTGGAACTACAGGAGAAGAAAGAAGCTCCTGTAGAATTAATTCTTCATGATCAGATTAGTGTTGATGAAAAGGAACCAGAAGAAGTAAACAAAGAGGAAGAAGAAGAGGAAAAGCATACAGCCATTACATTAATTGATGGAAGTGACCGTGTTATGGTAAGCATTGGGGAAAAGTTTGAAGCCAAACACACAAAAGATTTTACTATCGAAGTTAAAGACGAACCAGAAATTACTATTGCAATGCAAGACGGATTTGTATTTGATGGTAGAATACATTTCTTTGTAAGTCTCTCAGAAGCTTTAGCAAAGCACATAACTCTCAAAGATGTTACAGAAATTACTGGTCCGAAAGGTAGCTATTCTGGCTATGAAATTAAATTAGAAGTTACAGACAAAGGAGATTTAGAATCAATCGACTGTACAAGAAGCTTTAATTACAAGAAAGTAAAAGATGCAGTTTTAATAATTCAGTTAAGTCTTGAGTAAATTTAAGACTAAAATTCCAGTGGTGCTAAGTTTAATCGCTTAGCACCACTTTTAATTTAACCCATTTAATTTAGTTGGCTTTAGCGTAGCGATGCTTTAGCCAAGAAAGGAAATAAGGGGAGACAAAATGAACAAATCAGAAAAGTTTTTAAATGTTTCAGGTGAGATTCCAAATACATCAAAAGAAATCACGCAATGGCGAAAAGATAATAAAATTGAAGGAAGTATAATAAAAGTCTGGGCGTGCAATGGAAAAAATACTTTCGCACAACCAGAAGAGGGCGAATTAGTTTGCATTAATCCGGCAACCCTTAGTGAAGGAAGGGTAACGCAGTTAATGGGAAAACCTGTTTGGAAATACAGAATTAATGAGAATTGCCGAACAATTAATTCTGAATGCCGACGTTACTGTACAAGTGAAAAAGAAAGCTGGAGATTTACCACAATGAACTTATGATGCAGGAAAAGGAGCTTAGTAAAAAGCAAGAACTTGCTAAACAGCAAATTACAACAGCATTAGAAAAAGTGATGCTAAAGCAGGAAGAAGAGTTTGAAAAAAGAAGTGATAACTAAAACAGGAAGAAGAAGTGATAGCTATGGGTAATAGATGACTAGGAGTAATAAATGGCTTTAGCAAAGTTAGAATTATGCGTAACCTATGGGACAATAAATGGCTTTAGAACAGATCGATTTAGCAAAGACTATCGTTTGACAGTCTTTGCTGGTTTTTTGCGTGTACAAATTATTCTTCAATTTTACCAAACAAAGCAACATAGGTATCTGCGTCTAAACGATCCATTACCCATTTTTTCGCTTCTTCTTCTGTAAACGGAATAAAGATTGTGCTACCACATCTAAAGTCTTCATCAAACTCTGAGTAAGAACTCATTGCTCCACCACATCCAACTAAAAAATATTCTCTAGTGTCTTTTTGATATAAAGTCTCTTCTGCAAAGTAAAGATCATAGTAATTATATCCATTACTCCAATATCCTAATTGTTTTGCAGTTTCTGTGTTATACATGTGGTTATTAATAATCTTTTTCGACACAAGGTATCACTCCTTTTGATTTTACATATGTGACAGGATGTAATTTTATTATTTGTATTATAACATAGAGGTTCTTTAGTATCAATGCTTTAGCTCAGCATCAGCTTTAGCCCAGTACACTTTCAAAGGTACTAATAATTCATAGGCTTCTAGCCAGGCAGAGGTGCTGAGCTTTAGCCCAGTACACATTCAAAGGTCCGAATAAGATTCAAATCAGACCCTATTGGTATAATCACCAGTAGGGTCTTTTACATTTCCATGTATACCTTGTAGTGCATCTACAAAGTAGCACTAGAGATGGCAGTCACGTTAGAGACGAATACCTAGATTTAGCCCAGTACTTCCGGTGCCGCCCACCAATTGTTTGAGCTATCTTTAGGGCCCAAGTGGTAAGCGCCGAAGGCGCTAGTGAGTCAAGCAACCCCAAATGAAGAACACCAAGTAACCAATCAATAAAGAATTAAAATAAGGAAAGAGGGAGCGATAGAAGAGAGTGACCTTTTGTCACTTTCTTTAATTGTTAAGAAAATGTTAACATTATAGGAAGGAGATTGCATTCTAAAACATTAACCGTTAGACTAATACCAAACAATGAATTAAGTAATAGGAGGAGAATAGGTATTAGAAATGTTTTATAAAACGAATGCACATTTACTAGAAATGCTAAAAAATCTAAAATTCATTCCAAGTGATAAAAACACATTGGAAGTAATAATTAACTCTACTAAAACAGCAGGTACATTTAATCGTTATTTTGGAATGTATAGAAAATGGTTTAATAAAGTATATAGTACTGACATAGAAAAAGGAAAGAAAGAGTTATTATCCTTATGCAATAGTAGTTATCTTTATTATGAGTACCTGTATAAGTATATCTTAAACACACAATCCTTCAAAGAGGTCTATGCTGCTTTAGCCCAGCTATATTATCAGCAGAACCCATTAGAACATACTACCATAAAAGAAACTTATGCTTCGCAAGATAAAATTCTTGATGGCAGGGACGATAGTAGCGAATCAAGATATTTAGCTCAGTTAAATCACCGACAGGACTATGCATCACAGATAAATCCCCAGCAATTCACTGATGTATCGAAGTTATTCGATTTATTAGAAAGAGTCTTTGGTTACCGAAGTGATTGCGTAAAACCACTTAAATTAAAAAGTGAAATAACACTCGAAGAAATCGCTACAATTTACAAAAAATACACAAGTCTACTTAGTGAATTATTCTCTGCTATCTGCAGTTTAGAAGATAGAATAATCAAAGACAATTGGACTGATTGGAAATGTGATGTTCTTGGCGACAAAGCTTTAGCCCAGTTATCTCTTAACAACAAATTAGAAATACAAGATCCAAGTATAGTCATTGTTAGCTTTTGTAACGACACAAGTAAATACTTTATGCACACACAGAAAATGATTTCAGCAATGTTATTTAAAACGGATACAAACTATAGTTTTGATGACAGAGCATTTGGATTCATGTACAACGCTAAGCAAGAAGATTTCATTGCTATGAGTTTTTCTGATATGTATTCTTCAACCGTAACAATCGAAAGCTTAGAAGAGTCGTTCCAAACACTTTTCTGTGGTAAACCAATGTTAACCGTAGATAAGATAATTGAAGCAACACCAATAGATTTATTACCTTTGTATGATTTAAATGAATTGCTGAATAGTACCTATGATTATAATGAGCTTTTACTTAAACCAGATGCAAAACCATATGGTATTTTTGTGTGGGAAAAGAGATTAAGCAAGTGCTTTAGCCAAGTCTGTTCTCTAAGTACAGTAATGCACATACCACTTTTTATCTGTAGGCAAGACGGAAGTCTATTGATAATAAACTGGCAGAATGTCTTTGAAGATGTAAAGAAATATTTAGAGAAGATGGCAACTAAACAGCCTTAGCCCAGTACTTAGCATGAAGTGAAGAACATTAAGTGACCAATCAATAAAGAATTAAAATAAGGAAAGAGAGACCTGTGGGGAAATACAGGTCTCTTTTAAGATGATGATGTTGAATAGTGATTTAATCACTACATCTGCATTTAAGTTGAATTGTGTCATACTTTGGGGATAGTATTTGGTGACACCAATTATTATAACACAAATTTAACAAATTCACAATAATAAAAAATAGCAAAGACAGTCCCGCAACCACCTTTGCTATTAAGATATTTGGATGTATAACTAGCACGATAAATGCATATTAGATAGCTAGAAATACAACCTTACTGGAGATTATAGTATAGCATCAGCCAAGTTGACGGTCAAGCCTTTTCCACTTTAGTCAAGAACTAACACTTTTCCACTCTTATTTCAAAATGACAAAACCAAATTAAACAACCACTTTCTGTATAAATTAATAAAACAGAAAGAGGTAATAAGATGTTAGGAAAAACACATGCGGCGGTAGGAACAGCGAGTGCACTTCTAATAATGGGAGGGGCAGTTGCACATCATCCAGTTAGTTTAGTAACAGGAGCAACACTTGGTGCAATCGGAGGACTGGTGCCAGACATAGACTTAAACAGTAAGCATGCCAAAGCAGTAGGCTTTAGCTCAGTACTCTTTCTTGCTTTAAGAGGAGCAGACAAAAATCTCACTAGCAGTTTAGCAATGTCCACAACAATAGCAGGATTAATTGCTTTAACTGTTCTAGTGGTTCTTGGTCTTAACTCCAATCATAGAGGTTTTACGCATTCTATTTTAGCACTTGTGCTTTTTAGCACAGCAGCATACGCAGTTGTTGGAAATAGTTCTACTTGGTTTGCAATTGGCTATGCAAGTCACTTAGTGATTGATTTATTCAACAAGAAAGGGGAATCCTTACTTTTTCCAATCAATGTAAAAGTATGTTTTAACTTGTGTGCAGCAGATGGTATCACTAACAAGTTGCTTGGAAGTTTAGCAACAGTAGCTAGTGCTTTGCTATTGTTTGGTCGTATTATCTAAATAGTTTTTAATTAAGAATTAAGAATCGAGAATCACAATAAAAAGAAAAGGAGTGATAAGCTTTAGCAAAGAAAAACAAATCAGCGCAGTAACTAGAAATTGAGGGAAAATTCCCGCCATTTAAAGAATTAAACAAACTAATAAAAATAAAAAGAAAGGGGAATGCAAACATAATACTTCTTTAAAATAAACTCAAATAATTGGATTTCAAATCATTGGATTTCAAACCATAAATTATTTAAATCTTAAAACTCAAATTAGAAGGGATACCTGCAAAATGGTATCCCTTTTTACATTACTACCTACACATTCGATAATAGTATTTGGTAGCATTCAGCACTGTAAAAATAGTATTTGGTAGCATTTAGTGCTGTAATAGTAGCATTTAGTAGCATTTAGTGCTGTAAGAATAATGTGAGGTGGTATTTGGTAGCATTTAATGCTGTAAAAATAGTGTAGGGTACTAATTATCATTTTTTCGTTATGAAAGGAGGTCAAATCAGTGAAATCAATGCAATACTTTAAAGAAGGTGTTATGCAATCGGAGCAGCCGGTGCAATCAGTGCAGCCAACATTGAGCAGTACTTTAAATAGAAAAGCGAAACAATACTCAAAAGAGTACTCAAAACGTTTCAAAAGGAGTGAGACACCTGATGAACGTTATGAAAAACTTCAAACTAAAGAGTTAGGGTATCCTGTACATAGAAATTTTCAACGTAAAAGATACGGAAGCTTTAGCAAAGGAAGAAATCCTGAATTAGATAATTCAAAACTAGAACAAATACAACTTAGAAAACGCATGCAAAACGATAAAGTTAAAATCAATTTAGCTAAGAAAAATACTCAGGAAAATCCAATAGTAATTGATGGTGTTCCGTATGAAATAGATTACGATGACAAACGTTTTAGAGATGTTTTACAAAATCTCTTCATACGAAGAAACGGTGTTCAGTATGAATGGTTCAAAGAAGAAAGAGGTTATAAGCATTGGGTGTTATATCGGACTGATCAGTTTGAAGTAAAAACAGTTGAAACTTCTTCTATATTTTACTTAAATACCTGCAAATCAAAATTAGTTCCAACACATTTTAGATACTTACATTATAGAGGTGATAATTCTGAGGATGTGGAATTTCCAGTTAATGTGACAACTTGTTTTCTGATGTTTTCAGGCATACGTTTTAAAAAGAAATCTAACATTAGGATTACACCAGAAGAGGAGCAGAACTTTAGCCAAGATGCTATCAACACTTCTAAACAAATCGACAAAAGCTCTAGCACTTCACTACAAAACGGCAGCACCCCACAATTCTACAAAAATAGTAATGCTAAAGTAATAGATTTTGTTGGAACATTTGCAGGTGCTAAGTTTGAAGTACATTCACATTTTCCAAAGGATTTTAGTACAGAAAATGCGGTTAAAATGGATGGTATGTTTTACAATGCGGAACTACTTGGTGATGTTAATTTACCAGAAGACTTTAGCACAGAAAACGTTGTAAGTATGGAATACATGTTTTCCAGAGCGTTCCTCGGAGAAGGCGTAAAATTCTCAAAAGGCTTTAGCACAGAAAATGTATTTACAATGGAGGGAATGTTTTACGCTTGTAGTTTAAGCAGTAATCCATTTAGTGAAGAGTTAGGTAATAATAATTTCTTCAATACTAAAAATGTAATTGATATGAGTGAAATGTTTAATGCAGCACACACAATGACTAAGAATTTTAAATTACCAATTGGTTTTAATTTAAATTCAATTGATTATTCTAAACATATGTTTTATGGAGGAAGCTTAGGTATTCAATTTTATATTAAAGATAAAACAAACACACAAATTGTAGATATTTTAAAGGAGTGTGGAAGTCAAGGTAAACCAGTCGATGAAGCACTTTAGCAAGTGTTTTAACAAAGCACCTTTTAATAAAGCACCACGTAATAATGTACACGCTTTAGCAAAGCAGTTAGGAGATTTAAGATGAATGAAAACAGATGTATAGTAATGTGGAGAGAAATACAATACTTAGTAGTGCGTACATCAGTACCACCAACAAATAATACTTTACTAATTCTAGTACCACCAACACCAGAAAATGCATTAGAAATAATTACAATTATGAACCCAGATAAAATGGAAGAAAACGAATGCACTTTTATGCCTGAGTACAACGAAATTGCAGAACAGTTATTAAAAATGGAGGTTATAAAAGAAACAGAAGAAACACTTGAAGGAATGCCTTTAAGAGAATTATTGATGAATGAAGATAATACACAATTAATTCCAATATACAAAATTAATTTAAACAGAGTGGAAAATGTTCCAGAGTTGGTAGAACATTTTCCACAGAATTTACTTAAGAAGTACACTGAATGCTGTAAACTAAATGAAGATTTGAATGAGATAAAATACTTCAGCCAAGACGATGAATTCGCAGAGTCTGACAGCTTTAACCAAGACGATACAAATGCAGAGTCCAATAGCTTTAGCTCAGACACCACTGACACGGAGTCCAATAGCTTTAGCCAAGACACTACCGACACGGAGTCCAATAGCTTTAGCCAAGATACCTCAAATGCAGAGTCTGAGGGCAACAACTCAAGAGAACTTAACCCAACGTTAACCTGGGAAGTTTTAGCAAAGAAAATAGCTAAAACTCAATACTGCTGGTAAATTATTTAATAAAGCACTGTACATTACGAATCTCCAAAGAAAATTCTCTTAATTGTGGGATTTTCTTTTTTATCCATTGTAGATGAAATAACCAAGAAATTTCCAATGTGTTTGCAAAGCAAATCTAATAGAAAGGAGCACCGTAGCAATAGCTAAACGAACACATTGTTTACAATAGATAAAAATAAAAGGAGATGCTAACAATGAAAAAACATTTTAAAGGTGTGGCTAAAGGTATGGCTACGGCACTAGCACTAGCTGTAGTAATTTCTGCTGTGAGCTTTAGTCCAGTAATTACCTACGCAGCTACAACTGGTAATGATACAGTTAAGACTGATAATGCTACAGTTAAGACTGGTAATGGTACAGTTAAGACTGGTAATGGTACAGTTAAAACTGGTAATGCTACAATCACAATTAAATCTGGCATTCCAACAGAACAGTCTAAAAAGTCAATGCAGTTTATTGAAAAGTTAAATGTATATTCCGACTTTATTAAAACTAATGGACAGTATTTCTCACGTAGTAATACTCAAATTTGTAAAACCTTTAGACAAGCTAAAACCACCATTAAAAAGAAGAAAACCACAGGTGCTAATTGCGTTATGCCAGTAAATTGGGCACTCAAGGAAATGGGACTTTTAGCTACAAATGCTAACTTTTACAGTAAACCCAACGGTAATTTTTCAGGAGTTTCTGCCAATATGAAAAAGAACTTAGTTACTTTAAAAAAGGGAGATGTAGTAACAGAAACCGGAGATTTAATTGGTATGAAAGTAGTAGATGCGGCCAAAGCAGGCTTACTTGTTAGAGGGGACATTATTGCTAATCAGTCATTCACACATACATATGTTTTTGACAGCTTTAGCAATGGAAAAATCTACGTGTACGAAGCAGGTGGTAATGCTAATAGATTAGGCTATAGTAAGGTTGGATGCGGACCTTTTTATGCCAAACAGTACAATGGGTTACGTATTGCAGGATTAATGCGTTGGAAGTAAAAGAGATTTAAAAATGAAACAGAATTTAAGTACAGTAAAAAGAAGTATCTTTTACTTAGCATTTTGCTTTAGCTTATTATTTTGCTTTAGTTGTATTGGTCGCTTTAGCATAGTAGGAAATACAGTAGCAGCCTCACAGCCTAAAGTCACAGTAAAAACTAGGGCAGCAGCAGAAATAAACAAAAAAGTCACTTGCACTAAAAGAGTTGCAACAATTGGCAGAGTAGCTGGTAGAGTAGCTGGTGGATCAACTACAATTCATGGAAATCAGACTCCAGAATTACCAGACTACGAAGATCCAGTTATGCAGACAGTTATCGATGAGGAAGAGACTCCACTTTAAAGAAGTCTTGATCACTTTAGCCAAGAATAAGTACACTAGTGCTAAGAGTGCTACTTGGTAAAAGTAAATAGCAAAAATAGATAGCAAAACAAAAATAAAACAATAACCAAGAACCTTAAGTATAACAGCTTAAGGTTCTTTTATTTAACAAAGTAAACTAGTAGGCTTTAGCCAAGAAATCCGGCTTTAGCGCAGTCTCCCAATATGTGAAAGAGAATTATTTCAATAGGGTAAATGTTATTTACTAGAAATAAAATCTGAATGCTAGAGGTAATAGATGTATTTAGATCACGAGAGCGAAGCGAGCATTACGAATTCAGATTTAGCAAAGGAGAATTAAAATGGCAAACACAATAACAATTTTAGTAGAACATGACGATATAAATTACTACAAAGACAAATTAAAATACTTTGACAGAGAAGTAGTTTTAAAAGCACTAGGAGAAGACCTTGCAGCCATGTACATACAATACGACAACAATGCCAACAATGTACAACCTAACATGTCTAATGTCAGCAACACTTCCGACACTTACATTCTTGGTTTTGAAAGACCTAACGATATTATTGAAATAGCAGAGGAATGGAACTCAGAACTAAGAGACAATGCTGTCAGACACCTAGAAGAACTCGAAGCTTTAGCCAAGGAATCCGGCTTTAGCACAGTTTCCCAATACGTAAAAGAGAATTGGAATTCGGATGACTTTGCAAGCATAAACTATTGGCTAAAGTACACTCTAATGGATTTAGATAATGCTTACAATTATAACACAACAGGACTTATCTATGACAAATCAAACGGTTGGGAAGTAGTGATTGCAGATAGCACTCTAGCCAAGATAAAAGAACATCCAGAAAACTTTGTATACTTAACACTTAGTTATCAGGAAAACTAAATCAAAGGAGAATCAAAAATGGAAAGAATGAATTTATTTCAAGATAACAACAAACCACAAATAACCTTTTACTTTGCAGAGTGCATGGAATTCCCAAACTATGGTGAGTACAAAGAATTTCCCACTTTTAGCCCAGGCAATCTCACTCTTTGAAAAATGTCCTGGTACTCTTCTAAATGCAGTCAAATGTGTAGGCTTTATTCTACATGATGACAGTATTTACGACGATGTCAAGCAACCACTGATGACGTCCAAACATGTTCTAAAAGACGACATTAATTACATAAGTCATTACGCAAACACAACGCTTGTTCAAGAAGCAATCAAAGAGGCCGAATGCTATCTAAGAAGCAAAGAGAATTCTAAATCAAAGGTCACAACTGGTATGTTTGATAACTGTGATCTACTGCCTGCTGAAATGAGAGAAAACTTTAAATTCACAGATGAAGAGATTCGTTATTTAAGTGGCGTAGGTGAAATGTTTAAAAACGATAAATCTGTAAACTTTGAGATAATGGAAGGTCCAATGCCTCCAGCACCTATCCAAGACGAAAACAGATTCATTTGCTTCAGAGTAGAAGGCAAAGAGTATTCCTTAAAGATCGTTTCTAAAGAGGAAATGCAAAGAGTTAAGGAAGAAGTAAACAAGAATTCTAGGTACACCTACGATTGGTTCAAGGAGGAAACAGGAGACCACCATTGGGTGCTTTACAATACTGACATGTACGAAATCAGTAATTGTGGTATAGATAGACATCTTCATTATATAGAATTGAGTGAATTACTTCCAATGGTACCAATCAATGCGACCTCGTGCCATCATATGTTCGATAACTGCTGTGATACGAAAGAGTTAGACTTCAAACACTTTAACACAGAAAACATCATCACTATGGAGGGCATGTTCTCCAAATGCAACAAAATCAGTAAGCTAGACCTGAGATTGTTTAACACAACAAAAGTGACTAACATGTTTAAAATGTTCTCTAAGTGTCGTAATCTCGAAGAGTTAGGTCTTAACAGCTTTAGCACAGCAAATGTGGCTGACATGGGTTATATGTTTGCAGGATGTGAATCTCTCGAAGTATTAGATCTCAGTAACTTTAGCACAGAAAATGTGAAAAACCTACATGGTATGTTCAAAAACTGCGAATCACTCAAAACACTAGACCTAAGTAGTTTTAATACAGAAAACGTGACTGACATGTATGGTATGCTCTCAGACTGCTACAGTCTCGAAGAATTAAATCTTAGTAGCTTTAGCACAGGAAGAGTGACTAGTATGGGTTATTTATTTGCAGGATGTGAATCGCTCAAAGTATTGGATCTCAGTAACTTTAACACAGAAAATGTGGACGATATGCAATATATGTTTGCAGACTGCTGTAGTCTTGAAGAATTAAATATCAGTAGCTTTAACACAGCTAACGTGCTCGATATGGGTAATATGTTCTACAAATGTTCAAAATTGTTGTCACTGGATGTAAGTAACTTCAATACAGAAAAAGTAACAACTATGGTTTATATGTTCACAGAATGTAAATTACTTGAACAACTTGATCTCAGTAACTTTAGTACAGGAATGGTTGTTGGTATGTGTAATATGTTCGAAGACTGTGTATGCCTTAAGAAGTTAGATCTCAGTAGCTTTAGCACAGGAAATGTTATAAATATGAGTACTATGTTCTCCGGATGCAACAATCTTGAACAACTTGATCTCAGTAGCTTTGATACAATCAATGTTGAGTTAATGGATAATATGTTTAGATGGTGTAGTAAATTAAAGTACTTAGACTTAAGTAGTTTTAACACCGGTGATGTTGCTTATATGTCTTCGATGTTTAAAGGCTGTATATCACTAGAAAGCATTAATCTCAGTAGCTTTGTCACGACTAAAGTAAAGACTATGGAAGCCATGTTCAAAGACTGTAAATCACTTATTATGCTTAATCTTAGTAACTTCAAAACAGACCGATTAGAGGAAATGAGTGAAATGTTCTCTGGCTGTTCCAAACTCACTGTACTAAATCTCAATAACTTTAGCACAGGAAATGTGGAATACAATTCAGATGTCTTCAAAGGGTGTAATGCTTTAACCACTGTGAGAGCTAGTAGCCGCTTTAGCACAGATCTTAAAAGAAGGTTGAAGAAGAACATCGAAGACATAAAAATAATTCAATGAGGAGCTTTTAAAAGGATTAAGCCCAGATCCTTTCTAAAGGACTACAATATAAATTAGCAAAGGATTCTGCAATACCTTAGCCCAGATCATTTCCAAAGGATTACAGCCACAAGTCAGCAAAGAGATTTAGCCCAGATAACAAAAGTCAGAACCTTTAGTGCAACAGCTAAATCTCTTTTTTATTTTATTAGAAAGGAGATGTTTATAATGAGAAAGATAGATTCCTTCAGTGGTGAAGTACTGCATAACAAACAAACCACTCTACAACCAGAAATCACTTTTTATTTCGCAGAATGCATGGAGTTCATTTCATACGGTGAATTTCGAGAGACTTCAACTTTAGCCCAGGCAATCTCACTTTTTGAGAAGTGTCCAAGTGAGAGATTGCACACTAGGAAGTGTGTCGGTTTTATTCTACATGATAATAGTGATTACGATGGAGCAGAATGGCCAATAATGACAGAACAAAGAGTACTTAAAGATAGCACCAATGAAATTAAACATTTTAGAGAAAATCCTTTAGTTCAGAAAGCTTTAAAAGAAGCAGAAGATTATTTGGATATAAAATGTGGTAAAAATAGTAACAATTAAAGTAAAGGCATATAGCCAAGATAACAGAGAATAAATAATTAGGAGGATATAAGAATGGAAAGAATGAATATGTTTGGAAATAAAAAGAAAGATAAGGATATTGCGCCTGATATATTTGCGAAGTGTGACTCATTAAAAACAGGATTGTCTGAAGATTTTGACTCTAAAAATTTCTCCTTTAATAACATGACTCATATGTTTGACAATTGTACAACTAACAATGATTTGAATTTAAGTCAATTTAATACAAATCTATTGCACGGAGCAACGTATTTCAGATTTCCAGAGGGTTTACAAGAAGATGATTACAATACTTATATTTTAAATATTGATAATCACATTGTTATTTTTGTTGTTGATACCGATTCAGAAGAATGCAGAGAAACGGCTTTAGCCAAGCTTACATCTGAATTTGGTGTACACTATGCGTGGTTTAAAGAAGAAAAAGGACAAAAGCATTGGGTTCTTTATAACACAGAAAATTATGAAATTAAGTGTGAAGATGAAGCATACTTGGTAGCAAAACATGCAAAAGTTTTATATTTACCTGCAGGTATAACAAATTGTTATAAAATGTTTTCACACTTATCGAGCTTCACACATTTGTACAATTTAGAAAATTATTCTAAATTAGAAGTGGATATGAGTTGCGCTTTTGAAGGTTGTAAAGATCTAAAACTTGTTAGGATGGGCGATGCTTTTGCTGTTGGATTTTTCAAAGTAAATAGCTTTGCACACGCTTTTCAGGGTTGTGACCATTTAGAAAGTATTGATATAACGTATGTATCATTAAAACATGCAGATTTTTCTTATGCTTTTTATGGTTGCTTAGACTTGAAAGATATTTTTGTTCTCGAGCACTTTAACCTAGAAAACGTTAGCACAAGTAAGTACACTTTTGAATTTTGTGTAAATTTACCAAATTTTGATTGTAAAAATGTTGATGCTAACAGCACTACATTAGTTCTTAAGGAAAATGGTGGATATTTAACTCGTCATTTGGAGCATATAGAGAGAATACATCATAGGGATTATCTTTATCTACTTTCAGAAATTAATAATGGAATTTCAATTCCAGAACGCATTAAAAACTTTATAGATAACTATTCTTATGAAGTATCAGAAGGTGGGCTTAGTTTAATTCCAGAAGACGAAGTGGACCTTGAAAAACGGTTTGGTAAATATTTACGTGAGGATGTAAAATATGAAGAGTAACTTTAGCAAAGAGATCTTCATAACATATTATTAGTAAAGAATAAAATGCTTTAGCAAAGAGATTTAGTATCAAAGCTAAGTCTCTTTTTATTTTACTCAAAAGGAGGTTTACAATGGAGAAAATGATGTTCTTTAAAGATAGCACCACCATTCAACCAAACTGTGCTTACCATATCACAGAGAGAAGTGCTTTAGCCCAGATCCTTTCCGAAGGATTAAAACCACAGATTGGCAAGCGCAGTGAAAAAGCACACGAAAGCAAACCCTTGATTTACATTACTGACGGAATTGACTTACCTCAATGGATTTTAATATTCACAAAGAGAAGATTACTAAATGATGTTGCAATCCTAGAAATTAGTGATAAGTTCTTAGAAGGTAGAACTGTGGTATGGAGATGTAATGCAAACGAAGAAGAAGGTACTTTGCTTGAAGAAATCCCTCCGCAATATCTAAAAGAAATTCCAATGCCTAAGATAACACAAAAACAATTATGGAATTATTACTTCTCATGCCTACATGATTTAGCATATCTATGCTATGATTTATTAGACTATAAATACAGGCCTGAACTTTTCAGTGGTAACCCTGACTTCTACAATGGTGCAGTTAGAGATGCTCAAAATGTTCTAATGAGTTTGAACGGTGCGGAGCAGTACTTTAGCCCAGGAAGTCCCGACAGAGAGAAAATTCACGAGGAGTTAATTGACTACTGGAAAAACTACTCACTGTTCAATAATTACAGGATACTTATTAGTAAGAATGACAGAGGTGAGCGATACTACTCAGCATTAGATTTATTTAATGACGAACCTATCATACAATTACGAGACTGGGTAAAGACAAATCTAGACTTAGATTTGTTAAAGAAGTCTGTAGTGTTTTAGCCCAGAAAATACTATAATTAGTTGAAGATTAAATAATAAACAGGAGCTGATAGTGTCAAAGCTGTCAGCTTTTTTACTAGGGAGGATTTCGAATGAAAGAAATTACATTCACTATCGATGGTTACAGCTTTAGCACAGTACCAAGCAATTCACGTTGCAGAGAGCAGTGCTGCAGTGAAATAGCAGACAAAACAGGTAAAACTTACTTCTGGATGCGAGAAGAAACAGGTAATAAGAATTGGGTACTATACAACCCAAATGAGTATTATGTAAGAAAAGACAGCGAATACAGATGTGAACATTTACATTTATCACGTAGTTTTAAAGGTAAAGTTCGCTTACCTATTAATGCTAGTTCTTGTTGTGGTATGTTTAATGGATTAGATCTAGCGCAGTTAGATTTTTCAGAGATAGATACATCTAACATTGTTGACATGAGTGAAATGTTTGATTCCTGTAAATTGGGAAAAACTTTCACACCTATTTTTAATACTTCTAACGTCAAAACAATGAGAATGATGTTCATGGATTGTGAGAAAACAGAAGAAATGGATTTAAGCCATTTTGATGTTAGCAAGGTGGTAGATCTTAGCCAGATGCTAAGTGGCTGCCTTGATTTGGAAAAAATCAATCTTGCC
>ENA-OPVT01001452-OPVT01001452.1-human-gut-metagenome-genome-assembly--contig:-NODE-1452-length-14931-cov-4.988707_pt1 | contig 14931 bp, 7 predicted proteins | sample MGYA00241499_ERZ501990 | MGnify/ENA primary metagenome ERZ501990 (study PRJEB25962, sample SAMEA2042104) | human gut metagenome | biome: human gut; feature: human-associated habitat; material: faeces...
GTATACATACCGGGACGGGATTTTTTTATCTTATACAATCCGTCCGTCTACCAGATGAATGGTACGGTCGGTCTGCGTGGCCAGCTCCTCATCGTGCGTTACGATGACAAAAGTCTGCCCTAACTTGTCACGCAGTTCAAAGAACAAGCGATGCAATTCTCCCTTGTTCTGCGTATCCAGACTTCCGGAAGGCTCATCCGCCAAGATTACCGAAGGATGATTCATCAAAGCACGGGCTACAGCCACACGCTGCTTTTCGCCACCCGAAAGTTCTGCCGGCTTATGCGTGGCCCGCTCCGACAATCCCAGGAAATCCAATAAATCCAATGCTTCCTTTCGGGCAGTTCCCGCCGACTTGCCTTGAATCAAAGACGGCATCATGACATTCTCTACCGCCGTAAACTCAGGCAACAGCTGGTGAAACTGAAAAACAAAACCGATTTCCCGGTTCCGGAAGGCAGAAAGCTCTTTTTCTTTCAGACGGTTCACCTCCGTGCCGTTCAATATAATTCGTCCTCCGTCCGGCTTGTCGAGTGTACCCATAATTTGCAGCAAGGTAGTCTTTCCTGCCCCACTGGGACCCACAATACTGACCACTTCACCTTTCCCGATTTCAAGGTCAATCCCCTTCAACACCTGAAGTGCACCAAAACTTTTGGTTATCCCTTCCAACTGAATCATACGACTTTACAATTTACGAATTACATACTCTGCCAGATAGCATCCGAATACGGCCGGCATATAGCTGACGGTTCCTGCGGTAGACTTCTTGTTCTGCTCATCATCTACCAATATCACGGCATTTGCATCGGCCTGCTCCGTGCTGAATACCACCGGCAGCTTCCGCTTCATACCCATTTTCTGCAAACGCTTACGCACCGCCTTGCTCAACCCACAATGATACGTATCCCACAAATCCGCAAAACGAATCTGCGTGATATCCCGTTTGGCTCCGGCTCCCATGCTGCTGACAATCTTCAATCCGCGTTGCAAGGCATGATAAATCAGATAGCACTTAGGAGCTACCGTATCAATGGCATCTACCACAAAATCGAACGAAGCACTGTCCAACAACTGCGGAATCGCCTCATCCTTCAGATAAACCGGGAGTACCGTCAAATCCAGTTCCGGATTGATATCCCGGAAACGGGCGGCCAATACCTCTGCCTTCGGTCGGCCAATTACGGAATGAGTGGCCGGCAACTGACGGTTGATGTTACTCGGCTGTACCGTATCGGCATCTACAATCGTCATCCGTCCCACTCCGGCACGACAAATCATTTCAGCCGCATATGCACCTACTCCTCCCAAGCCTACCACCAGCACATGCGCCTTACGCAGACGCTCCATCTTCTCTTCACCTAACAGCAATTCCGTGCGCTGCTGCCATTCTTTCTTATTTTCTTCGCTCATGAATCTTTCTTAAACCATTTATAAAACCAGTTGCCCACCTTGTCATAATACTGCGTTTCGGCCCATCCACGCGGATCGGCAAAACTCAGTGTTTCATTCGGGTCACCCTTCTGGTCAGGATACAGCAGCATGATACTGTTGTTATTAAAATATCTGGATACCTGCATGGGCAAGCGTTCAAAAGAAGAGTCGTACGAAATAGACCCTCTTCGTGAACTGACAATAACCAGCAGATGATCGTAATTCACCTGCCCTGTAATAATCAGCAAGTCGTCCCAGTTATCCAGTTCCTGGTATTCCGTCATCACATCCTTGTGCTTCTTCTGAATATATCCCTTGATATACCCCAAGGTCTGAGGATGGGCAAAGAAATGCAGACGACATCCCAGCTGACTGCTCATGCGGCACAAGTGCGTAATCCATTTTACAAAGCCGTGCTCAAATTCCGATTTAGGAGGTACCGCCACAATGATACGCCGCAACGTATTGACCGGCATCAGAAAGCGAGCAATCATCACCTGCTGATAAGTATTCTTCAGCAAGTCTTCTGTCAAATTACCGAAGAATGAATCCACGATATTGGCCTTGTTGTGCAAACCAATGACAATCGTAGTCGCCTCAGTTTCCTTAGCTGTATGTAAAATACCCGTAGCAATATTCAAGTCGAAACGCGACACTGTTTTCAGAAAGACATTGGCCGACGCAGCAATCTGAGCCGCCCTTTCCAGGCTTCTCTTTCCCCGCATCTCCAACCGCACAGAATCATTGTTATCATTAATCACATTCAATGCCACCAGATTATCCGTCCGCTTTTCATCACGTACCACCAGCGCCAGCTGCATCAGTTTATCCAGTGTGTCCGGATTGGCCACAGGAATCAGGATACGTTCCTTTTGCTGTTCTTTTTCTTCATCCAGCTCTGCATCATCCATCGCAATTCGTTTGGCCGCATGTTCCGTAATAAACGAGCTGACCACACACGTCACCAGAATCAGCAGAATGGTACCATTCAGTACATCTTCGTTTAACAAGCGCTCTCCACTGGGCAGAATAATGTTGTAACCCACCAGTACCGCCGCCAGGGTAGCCGCAGCCTGCGCATTACTCAATCCGAACATCAGTTCCCGTTCTACTGCCTTCATGCGATATATTTTCTGTGTCAGCCACGAAGCAATCCATTTGCCTAACAGCGCTACCACAATCATGACACCAGCCACCTTAATGGAATCGATATGGCCGAACAACACATTCACGTTTATCAGCATTCCCACCCCGATAAGGAAATAAGGAATAAACAACGCATTTCCCACAAACTCCAGGTGACTCATCAACGGAGAAACATGCGGAATCAGACGGTTCAGCACCAGCCCGGCCAGGAAGGCGCCTAAGATTCCTTCCATACCAATCAGCTCCATCAATCCGGCCCCCAAGAAGACCATGGCCATCACAAAGATATACTGTACCACCTGGTCACTGTAACGACGGAAGAACCAGCGTCCGATGCGAGGGAACGTCAGCATAATCACCACGCTCAGCACCACGACTTTCAGCACCAGCCACACCCAAAACATATCCGAGGTATCGCCCTTGTACATACCTGCAATGACGGCCAAAACCAACAAGGTCAGTGTATCCGTCACCGCCGTACCTCCCACCGCAATGCTGACAGCCCGCTGCCGGTTGATACCGTAACGAATCACAATCGGATAAGCTATCAAAGTGTGCGAAGCATACATACTGGCCAGCAGCACAGAAGTAATCAGTCCGTATCCCAGCAAGTTCAGGTTAGTCCACACACCGATACCCAGCGGGAAGATAAAGGCCAGCAAGCCTAACACCGTAGCCTTCACACGGATACTCTTGAAATCCTCCATGTTCATTTCCAATCCGGCCAGGAACATGATATAATACAGTCCTACCTTACCGAAAAGCTCAAAACTGCTGTCGCGCGCCAGAATATTGAATCCATGTTCCCCGATAACGATACCTGCCAGAATCATTCCGATGATGTGCGGAATGCGCAGACGTTCCAATACAATCGGAGCAAACAGGATGATGACCAACACAAGGAAAAAAATCCAGGTGGGGTCAGTAATGGGAAAATCTATATTGAGATGAAAAAAATCTAACAATTCTTCCATAGATAATGAGCTGTTCGGTTTATTCGGTTTAAATTTATGGACAAAAATACGAAAAAAGTTCCGTATTTCCCCTTTGGTATTCCAAAATGTTTTAATTTTGCGGTTCAAAGGATACAAGGAGAAGACAAAAGTATCTAACTAAAATACAGAAAGCAATACAATCACGGAATTTATTAACTTAAACAAGAAACATAAGAAATGAAAGTAGCAATTGTTGGTGCAAGCGGAGCCGTAGGACAGGAGTTCCTGCGTGTGCTCGATGAAAGAAACTTCCCGGTAGATGAACTGCTGTTGTTCGGATCTTCAAGAAGTGCCGGACGAAAATACACTTTTCGCGGAAAAGAAATCGAAGTAAAACTTCTGCAGCACAACGATGATTTCAAAGGAGTAGACATCGCCTTTACGTCAGCCGGTGCGGGAACTTCTAAGGAGTTTGCAGAAACCATCACTAAATACGGTGCAGTGATGATTGACAACTCCAGCGCTTTCCGTATGGAAAACGATATTCCTCTGGTAGTGCCTGAAGTCAACGCAGAAGACGCGCTGAACCGTCCACGTGGCATCATTGCCAACCCTAACTGTACAACTATCCAAATGGTTGTAGCCCTGAAAGCTATCGAAAACCTGACTCATATCAAACGTGTACACGTATCTACTTACCAGGCTGCCAGTGGTGCCGGTGCGGCTGCCATGGACGAGCTGTACGAACAGTACCGTCAGGTATTGGCCGGAGAGCCTGTCACTGTAGAGAAATTCGCTTATCAGCTGGCATTCAACCTGATTCCTCAGATTGACGTGTTCACAGACAACGGTTATACCAAAGAAGAAATGAAGATGTACAATGAAACACGTAAAATCATGCACTCAGATGTACAGGTTAGTGCTACTTGCGTACGTGTTCCTGCACTTCGTTCACACTCAGAAAGCATCTGGATTGAAACAGAACGTCCGGTATCTGTAGAAGAAGCCCGCGAAGCATTTGCCAACGGCGAAGGTCTGGTACTGATGGACAACCCTGAAAAGAAAGAATATCCGATGCCGTTGTTCCTGGCTGGAAAAGACCCTGTATATGTAGGTCGTATCCGTAAAGACCTGGCTAACGAAAACGGTCTGACTTTCTGGATTGTAGGCGACCAGATTAAGAAAGGTGCCGCTCTGAATGCCGTTCAGATTGCTGAATACCTGATTAAAGTGAAGAATATCGGATAAATAGTTTATCGGTCTTGATATAAAGAAAGGCATTGCCTGAGGTTTGGAACTCACAGGCAATGCCTTTTTATTTCCTCTTATCCCGACTTATATCATTCTTATGTCCTCTTTCTTTTTTCTTTTATAAAAACCTTTTGTGAATAGTGCATTGCACCAAAGAGTTTTATACGTTTTCCCATCGAGAAACCTACGTTTTCTAGCAGGGAAACATAGGTTTTCGCAATGCGAAACCTACGGTTTAGAGAAGGGAGATATAAAAAAGAGAGTCAGGTTTTCGCAATAAAAAACCTAGACTTTCAGAAGAGATTGAACTACAGACAATTTTCTAATAAAAAACGTCTTGATGCAAAACATCAAGACGTTTTTTATTAGAAATTACTTATCCTTCTTTAGTTAGCTGTTTCCTCATCAGCAACAGCATCCTCCCAATTATCGAACATAAATACGCTATCATCATATCCATCATAGCCGTAATTCTGACGAAGTTGAGCACCAGTATTCGCGGTAATAGCAGAATTAGGAATAGGCCAGAACAAGTTACGTTTGTCAACCTGATAATTAATTTCAACCTTAGATGTAATAGGACCATGGTTGAAAATACTGTAACGAGTTGTACGCTTGTACCAATAGCTACCACCGTTCAGGTCTGTACCACTTTGTTTGTCCCAAGTAGCCAAATCATAAGTATCACCCCATTCATCCGGTTGACCGCTCTTTGCTAAGCACCAAGAGATACGGGTTAACTCAGGCTGACGCCATTCTTCCAGGTAAAGTTCGCGTGCACGTTCATCACAAATGTCTCCAATTGTTACCGTTGTAAACATCTTCTTAGCATTGGCACGGCGACGAATTTCATTAACATCTTCAGCTGCTCCTGTTGCATTACCCTGATAGAACTTAGCTTCTGCACGCAACAGATAAGTTTCTGCCAAACGGAACAGATACAAGTTACCGTTAGATACATTATTACCTTTTGTCGCACCGTTAAACTGATTGGCATTCATATTCTCCTCTGCACTCTGGTCGAGGATATAAACCTTATACAACGGAGTCGGGAACCAGCTACGGATAGTATCTTTACAAAGCAATTGTCCTTTCTTAATTAAAGGTTCATTTTTCTCTTCATCCCATCCCCAGTCTTCCGGCGCATAAAGCATCATATTCTGTCCATAAAACTCAGAAGAAGGATTGTTGTATTTCAAGTCGGTCATCTCTACCCAGTTACCCTTTTCACGGTTGTGGCGCAAATCCTGCCAGTCTGTTTCACCGTCGTAGTTCCAGATAGTCTGGTTGTAGTGATAAGATGTACGGAAACAACCGATTCCACGACCTAAAGCACGCAACCAATCCAACTCTGCATTATATTTATCATCAGTACGTGCATAGTTATAAGTTGGAGAGCCTATATTATGAGGATCAACAATGTCACCATTACTCCAGTGCACACACATAGCACGCATTTGCGGATAAGAAATAAAACCTTCTGTATAATAGTTCAGAATCGGCATAATCATTTCCGTATTTGAAGCATCGGTAATATTGACACCACGATGCAAGTCCCAAATTACGTTACGTTCTACAGGCCATGTTTCTGGATTACCTGAAGGTACATTGGTACCAAACGGCGCTTTCATAAGTGCCAGTCCATGGTTATTAATCAAGTCTGTAGCCATCGCTTCAGCCTTTGCATATTCTCCTACTACCAGATAGCATTTAATAAGGAGCTGCATACAAGCTTCTTGATTCACCGTTCCAATGTAACCAATCTCTTTCTGAGGCGGTACATGTTCTACTGCAAATTCCAAATCATGTACCAACATTTTAAAGATGGCTTCCTTACTGGTTGATTTATAGTTTTGCTTAGGAACTTCAATCAATTTTGTAATCAAAGGAATATCACCAAACAACAATACACCATGATAGTAAGCATAAGCACGATGGAAATAAGCACGACCCAGATACTCGTCGCGTAAAGTAGGATCCAAGCCTTCTACCTTATCTACATTCGAAATAATTGTATTAGCAAAAGTAACACTGTTCCAGGTACGATCCCAAAAACGTTGCATAGCGTTTAAGTCACCCCCACCTGCCATACCGGAAGTAGGAGTAATGATATTAGCGAAGTCTGCCTGTACAGGATTTGCATCTGTTTTAGCATACAAACCAATATCAGTCATAAAATAAAGAGAAGCCATAGGAAGAACATTCGAGTTACCATCCATCAACATTTCCTTCAAACCATAGTCACACATTGCCATGGCAGCCTTCAATCCTGATTCGGTCGTATAGGTATTTTCAGGATTATAGAATGACAAGGGGTCTTGCTTCAGGAAGTCATCCGTACATCCAGTAGTAAGCAGCGCAGCTGAAGCCAGCACCATACATCCTTTTGTAAATATTGTATTTATTGTTTTCATAATGTTTTTTCAGTAATTAGAGTGTTACGTTAATACCAAAGTTAAAGGAACGTGTAGCCAATCCACCTGTTTCCGGATCACCGTATTCCCAACCGTCAATCGTACAAACATTCTTGCAAGTGGCAGTCAGACGAATGCGGTCTACCATAAACTTGTGTGTCCATTTTCTCGGCAACGTATAACCGATAGTGATGTCATCCAAACGAACAAAGCTACGGTTATAGACTTTATCAACGCCTCCAGACAAACCAGTATTAGGACCTACTGCTTCCAAACGGCAATAATCATTTGTCGGATTATCCGGAGTCCAATATTCTCTAGCTGCTACGTTAAATCCGTTTGTTACCTGTGAACCTCCGTTTTCCTGGTTCAACCAGTAACCTGCGCGACTCTTGTGTCCCATGTATGAGTACAATGAAATAGAGAGTGTCAAATCTTTCCACAGAGTGAAGTCGTTGCGCATGTTCCAATAGATAGGAGGAGCTGTAGTACCTTGGTATACTTTATCGTTATCGTTATATACCGGGATACGAGTTCCATCTTCCAAAATCTGATCATCCTCCGTATAATTATTTACAACTTTCGGGTCACCCGGTTTCTGTCCTACCAGTGCGGCAGCCTTAATGTCTTCCGGTGTGTTCTGCCATACACCATCTGTTTCATAATACCAGATGGTACCGATAGGCTGTCCAATAAACCATCCGTTAGATGTATCATCCTTTTCTACTCCGTTTTCATCGTAGTCGTAGTAGATGTGGTTGATTTTGTTCTTATTAATAGAGAAACCTACAGAAGTATTCCAAGTAAAGTCCTTGTTCTGAATGTTGGTAGAATTAAGTGCGATTTCAAAACCTTGGTTCTGTACTTCACCCAAGTTAGCCATAATAGATCCAAATCCAGAGAAATTCGGCAGACGCTGACTCATAATCATATCAGTGGTCTTCTTGAAATAATAATCCATGTTGGCTGTCAATCTTCCGTTAAAGAAAGAAAGGTCCAAACCAACGTTCCATGCTTTTGTCTTTTCCCATTCCAAGTTAGGAGCAGCCAGGCGGCTCATATAAAGCGGATTAACCACATTGGAATTACCATTCTGGTAGTACACCATGTTTCCTCCTGCCAAAGCCAGGTTAGCCAATGTAGAATATACATCGCCGAATTCACGGTTACCGTTGGTACCCCATGACAAACGTAACTTACCCATATCGAACCAGTCGCGAGTGGCAGACATGAATTTTTCTTCAGAGAATACCCAGCTAACACCCACAGAACCGAAGTTACCCCATGGATTATTAGCACCAAAACCAGAATAACCATCACGACGGAAAGTTCCAGTTATCATATAACGGTCTTTCAATCCATAGAACAAACGACCAAGATAAGAAGCTGCCGTATAGTGTGTATCGTTGGTACTGAAACTACTCTGACTCTTGTTGGCACCCGATGTATAGTGGAAGCCCAAGGCGTCACTCGGAGTAATATTACGTGCATTGATATTATCGCTCCAATAACGGTGCTCTTCTGCTTCCTGTACTAATGTAGCAGTAAAATGGTGATCGCCGAATGTCTTGTCCCATGTAATAGTGTTATTCAAGTTCCAGTCAAAATTCTTACTCCATCCGCGATTTACTCCTCGGCTAGATGCAGATGCATCAGGCAGATCGGCAGACATCCAATAACGGTCATAATACCACTGGTATCGAGGAGCAATATTAAATGAATAAGTGAAACCTGCCGGCAAAGTGATTTTGGCATTGAAAATTGTATTCAATACAGTGTAACCTTTTTCCAAATCATAGTATTGACGGTCAAAATAGTAGTTATAACCACCATTAGAAGGCAGACCAGACATAGGATATTGTTCATAATTTCCATCCTCATCATACATAGAAGCGTATGGAGAGTTACGCAACATATTGGCATCCCAATAATTGCTTCCCAACGAAACCTGAATATCGCCATCTGAACGATCCTGGAAGTTCACATTGGCACCTACTTCCAACCAATCTGTGATTTTCGCATTGATTTTCATGTTTGAACGGAATGCATTGTATTCATTCCCCTGTACGGCACCTTCATTGTTCACATATCCCAGTGAGAAGTAGTAGTTCACACGTTCAGTAGCACCCGAAATACTAGCATTATAATCTTGATTGAATCCGGTACGGAATGTGGCATCATTCCAATCGACCATACGTCCATTCAAGAAATTATCCATCATCATCGGAGAATTGTAGAATTGTAAACGGCGAGCAAACAAATTCAGTGCTGTCTCACCTTCTGACGGACCAATACCACTAGCACCTACATTAGTCATCCACTTCTGCTGATCACTTTCTGACATAGTGCGGGGGTCATCGAAATAACCTTCAGGATACAGAACGTTACCATTACCATCTTTCGCTTGATAATAGCCATACAAGCCATCTTCTCCCTGGCCATAAGTATAATACATTTTACGCCAATCCTGATGGAATTTAAGATATCCAGCAGCATCATAATAGTCGCGGTAATCAGATTTATTAACTACCGAAAGGTTTGCACTTACATTAATAACAGGTTTTCCTTCCTTACCTTTTTTTGTAGTAATGATAATAACACCCGCAGCAGCCTTGGCACCATAGATAGCCGCAGAAGAAGCATCTTTCAACACATCAATCTGTGCAATATCGTCCGGATTAATTTCAGAAAGCTCACCATAGAAAGGCATACCATCTAACACAATCATCGGACTGGCATTGGTTCCTAAAGAGTTCTGACCACGCAATTGGATAGAAGCATCTGAACCTTTTGCCGAAGCATCATAACCAATCTGCAAACCTGGAGTTCCTCGTAGTACATCTTGTACAGAAGTCGGATTTTGGTCAGCAATCTTAGTTGGATTAATTTGCACAACAGAACCTGTCAAGTCTTTCTTACGCATTGTACCATAACCGACAACAACAACCTCATCCAACATTTCAGTATCATCTTTCAAAACAATGTTCAATGATTTGGAAGAATCAATCTTAAATTCCTGGGTCTTGTAGCCGATGAAAGATACTTCAAGAATAGCCCCTTTTGCAACATTTAAAGAAAACTTACCGTCGATATCGGATATAGTACCTGTAGTACCTCCTTTAACGGCAATACTAGCTCCAATTACTGGTTCCCCCGCATTGTCTTTTATGACACCAGACACTGTCAAATTTTGTTGCTGAGTAGCTTGAACCTCATTACTGCTTGCAAACACCGTTAACGGATGTGAAGCAATAAATCCTGAACACAACAGCAAAGCAAATAATGCTCTTCGATTGTTTTTTACTGAATCTACTTTCATTGCTTTTCAAATTAATTAGATTTTCTGTCGCAAAATTATACTATATTAAGTCAGTCATAAATGAAAAAATGAGCAAATGAATCGTTTTTTTCGTCATTCTATCTAATTAAAAAGCCAAAAATAAATCACCTTTTAAATATACGCCCTATTATACAGATATTCACATACCGTAACTGAACAGAAATGTCCATTCAGCGAATAATAAAAATTCGTCATAGCATAAAAAATTCGTCTGTTTTTATTTCTAGGTACATATTTTTCTATTCTCTCAAATTCTCAATCTAAAGAGTTTATTGTATTTTTGCCTAAAAATCGCAAGCCATGAAAAACTGCATTGTTCTATTTCTTTTCTTGTTCGGATGGTGCTACTCTATCCTTTCACAACCTCAATATACCTTCAAGCGATTAACAATGTCCGACGGCATGGTCAGTAATTATATTGTCGATATTATTCAAGACAAACAAGGGTATATATGGATGGCCTCAGAATCCGGACTCTGCAAATTTGATGGAAAGGATTTTACAATATATAATATAGGAAACTCAGCTATTGGAAGCAATGCACAAAATGTATTATACTACAATGAAGCAGACAACACCGTATGGGTAGGAACTCAACGCGATGGTATTAGCATTTTTGATTGTGAAAAGCAAACTTTCATCACCAATGGCGTTCCTGATATGATTACCAGAGACGTCACAGACTTAAGCCCTGCAGCCGATGGAGGTATTTGGATTACCCATTATCACCTAGGCATAGATTATTATGACAATAAGACTAAAGAAGTAACTCATTATTGGGCAAAAGATATTAAAGGATTGTCAGGAAATTTCTGGTGCGCAACCGACGATGGAAAAGGTCATCTTTACGTAGGTCTTCATAAAGGAGGGCTGGCTGTTATAGATATTCAGAAACAAACCGCAAAAGTCTACCAACACAATCCGGAAGACCCATATAGCTTACCTAATAATACCGTACGCTGCATATTCATTAGCAAAACCAACGCTATTTGGATTGGTACAGACAAAGGACTGGCACTATTCAACCCTCATAAAGAACAATTTATCACCTTTCAGAACCAACAAGAAAATCCCAACTCACTCTTATCTAATCAAATCAATGATATAGGCGAAAGCAGAGACGGGAAATTGTGGGTATGCGCCCACATGGGAGGAGTAAGCATACTCGACCTCAATGACAACGTATTCACAAGTCCCGAAAACATGCATTTTCAGAATATACGGGTCACCAATGACCTGCATGGCATCTCATCTCCTAATGCCAAATGTTTCTTGCAAGATTCATTCGGAAATATCTGGTTAGGGAACTATCGAGGAGGCGTAGATTTTCTCAGTTATAACCAACCTGTTTTCCAAACATTAGCATATAATACATTAAAGGACGGAACACTAACAGACAAACAGGTGTGGGGTATAGCTCTTGACAATAAATCACATATCTGGCTAGGAGGAGAAAACGAAATCGCCATATTCAGCGCGGATATGAAGTATCAGAAAATATTGTCACTTGCCAATAAAGCTAATCCTCATACCCATGTTTCTACTATCTTTAAAGATAAAAACGGAATTCTTTGGCTAGGATTATATAAAGATGGAATATTGACTTGTGACCCTAGCACAGAAAAAATTACCCGAATTGAACTAGAAGATAAGAAGGCTGACATTTGCTGCTTTTATGAAGAGAACAATAAAATATGGATTGGTACACAAAACGGACTATATTCATACCAAAATGGAAAAATCGCTGAAGAAAAAGGAATAAATGAACAGCTTACAGACATCATGATACACGGTATCCAGCGAGACCGTCAAGGGAAACTATGGCTGGGCACATTTGGCAAAGGACTTATTGTTTTTTCACCAGAAGGAAAACGAACTATGCGTTTCGACACATCCAATGGGATGGGATCGAATGCGGTCAACTCACTATATATTGATTCAAAAGGAAGTTTATGGGCTGCCACACGAGCTGGTATCGCGCATATCAGTGATACAAGTAACCCTAAACTGGAAATCTACAATCACAATCAAGGGCTAATTGATGAAAATGTCAGAAGTATCATAGAAGACGAAAAAGGAAACATCTGGCTCAGCACCAACGGAGGAATTGCTCAATGGAAAAGTGACGAAAAAAGATTTCTAAACTATACCTGGCACCAAGGAGTACCCAGAGGGGACTTTATGGATGGCTCAGTATGCAAGGATAAAAATGGGTATTTGTTTTTTGGCTCACAGAATGGAGCTTGCTACTTTAACCCAGAGCAAACCACAGAAGACATACAGATAGCTCCTGTAAAAATTACAGGAGTCAAAAGTTATGGCAACTCTGATCCAAGTAGCAAAGGAACTCTTGCCCCAATTGTAAATGACAAGGTCGATTTATCTTACCAGAATAGTACTTTTACAGTCTCTTTCAGTGTGATGGACTTCTCACAAACCCCTCAGGTAGAATATGCCTACACCATGGAAGGATTAGGTAAGACATGGTTTGAAACAGGCGATGAAAACCGGATTACATTCCGGAACCTACAGCCTGGAGAATATACTTTTAAGGTAAAAGCCAAAATGAGAAACCAGCCATGGGGCGAGAAGTTTACTTCTCTCCAGATTACTATTGCCCCTCCTATCTGGCTTACCTGGTATGCTAAACTACTTTATACGATTCTCATTGCCCTTATACTGTTTGCAATCTTGCGCTTCTACAAGCGTAAACTGGCACTGGAAAGTCGTCTGAATCTGGAACATCACCAGCACGAGAATGATCAGAAGCTAAATAATGAACGCCTGCGTTTCTATACTAACATCACTCATGAATTACGCACTCCTCTAACCCTGATTCTCGGACCACTAGAGGACTTGCTGGCTGACAAAACACTGTCTCCACGACAGGCCAATAAGATCAGTATTATACGTGACAGTGCCAACCGGTTACTGAACCTTATTAATCAGATTCTGGAATTTAGAAAAACGGAGACAGAAAACAGAAAGCTAAAGGTAGGTTATCATAATCTGGCACTACTGGTACAAGAAATAGGCATCAAATATAAAGAATTAAACCAGAATGCAGAAGTAAATATTCACATCAATGTAGAAACGCAAGATACCAAGATTTATTATGACCACGAGATTATCACTATTATTATCGATAATCTGATGTCGAATGCCTTAAAATATACTCCCAAAGGCGATATAACACTTGCTTTGGCAAACAATGAGGAGAACGGGGTTAAATATACAACTATCAGTGTGGAAGACACCGGACATGGTATCTCCCAAGAGTCTTTGAACCATATCTTCGAACGATATTATCAAGGACAAGGGAAATATCAGGCTTCGGGGTCAGGTATTGGTCTAGCACTGGTAAAATCACTGGCAGATTTGCATCAGGCAACCATTGAAGTGGAAAGTGAGGTGGAAAAAGGAAGTAAGTTTACATTAAAACTACTTACAGAGAACACTTATCCTAATGCAGAACGCCAGGTTACTAAAGAAGTTCATAAAGCTGAAGACGAAAACAAACAACCTGCTTCTGTAGAATCAGAAGATGGGAAACCGATTATTCTGGTCGTGGAAGACAATCGGGATATCCGCGAATATGTACGAAATTCGTTTGAAGAAATGTATGAAGTCTTGACGGCTGCAGATGGAAAAGAAGGATGGGATATTGCACAAAGCCAGATTCCGAATATCATCATCAGCGACATCATGATGCCGGTGATGGACGGAATTGAACTATGTCGTCATATCAAAGAAGATATGCGTACCAGCCACATCCCAGTCATCTTGCTTACAGCTAAAGATACTCTTCAAGATAAGGAAGAGGGCTATGCCGCAGGAGCCGATTCGTTTATTACCAAACCGTTCAGTGCCCATTTGCTGAACAGCCGCATCAACAACATTCTGGAAAACAGACGTAAAACGGCAGGAGTAATCACTTCCATACCCGAAACGGAAAGTGAACAGAAGAACATTGAGAATGAACGAAAGAACTTAAACAAACTAGACCAAGAGTTCTTGGATAAGGTAACCGCCATCATCGAAGAGAACCTGAGTATGGAGAAAATGGATGTAGCGTTTATTGCCGATAAGATGTGCATGAGCCATTCTACTCTTTACCGAAAGATTAAAGGACTGACTGAAATGTCGGTCAATGAATATGTCCGTAAAATCAAGATGAAGAAAGGTATGGAACTTATCAATGAAGGGAAGTATTCCTTAGCTGAGATTTCGGATTTGACAGGTTTCAGTAGTGTAGCTTATTTCCGCCAATGTTTTAAAGATGAATACGGAATGGCACCCACTGAGTATTTGAAGAGAAAACAAAACTAATATATCTCTTAGCAATATAAAACAATAAATGAGGCTGTCTCAAATAAACTTGAGATAGCCTTTTTTGTGTCTGCAAAAAAAT
>ENA-OPVT01001454-OPVT01001454.1-human-gut-metagenome-genome-assembly--contig:-NODE-1454-length-14907-cov-2.640924_pt1 | contig 14907 bp, 8 predicted proteins | sample MGYA00241499_ERZ501990 | MGnify/ENA primary metagenome ERZ501990 (study PRJEB25962, sample SAMEA2042104) | human gut metagenome | biome: human gut; feature: human-associated habitat; material: faeces...
TTGACAAACAAAATTACGTAAAGGCCATGACAACAGCACGTGACACCCACAATCAAATCGAATACGCAAAGAAGACAGGACTTGAGGAAGGACTTGTGAAAGGGCTTGAAAAAGGACGTGCTGAAGGACGTGCTGAGGGGCTTGAGGAAGGACTCGAAAAAGGTCGCGAAGATGCTAAACAACTAATTGCGATTAACTTTCTTAAGTTAGGGACCCCTTGTAAGGTCGTGGCGAAGGCTACCGGCTTGTCTTTAGAGAAGGTTACAAAGATTAAAGAAAGTTCAGGACGCTGATGTCGTCAGTTTAGTTGGTCCTTCAAAATAGTGTCAAGACGAACTGCGATAACACAACCGAACTTCGCGCAGTCAACTGTTATCAGACAGTTTTCAGTCAAGATGATGCAGGTTATTATCGGAAAGTCGCTATATTTGCGGCGCATAGATGATTTTTGCGTTATGACACTGGACGAAGACCTGTTGGAATCCTTATTCTACCGATACAGTCAGCGGATGGAGAATTTTGCTGCGCACATCCTCGGGGATGCTGCGGCGGCAGAGGATGTCGTGCAGGATTCTTTCGTCAAGTTATACAGCAAATATCGCGGAAAGGACGAGAAAAACTTCGCTCCGCTCCTTTTTACAGTGCTTAGGAATTCCTGTAAAGATACCCTCAGAAGACGTCTTTCCAAGGGCAATGTCATTACTACGGATTTCTCCGACATAACCGAAAGCGAAAAGCTTTACTCTTCGATCATGCTCAACGGCAGTGGGGATGCCCTCATTTATGATGAACTGGTAAAGGAGGTGGAAATCGCGCTTTCATCACTTCCGGACCGCTGCCGGGAAATCTTTGTCATGAGCCGCATTGACGGCCTGAAAAACAAGGAGATAGCTTTCAGGTTGGGCATTACGGAGCAGGCTGTCAAGAATCAGATTTCAAAAGCCCTCAAGATACTGAGAGCCGCCATTACGCTCATTGGCCTGCTCTTTTTCATAGGCTTGTTCTAATAATTCACATTTCGGAAGTGTACTATATCAGGTTGTTTGCGTTATATATTATGGAGTGCGTCTGCGGACGTCTGCGTAGTAACACTGTACTGATATGGACAAATCAATGCAAAGGCTGTATATGAGATTCCTTGAGGGAGAGACAACCATCGAGGAGGAAAAGACTCTATACGAAGCCCTGACAAACAATCCTGCACTTAAAGAGGAAATGGAGGCACTCGACGACCTCCGTTCCCAGTTCTACAACCCTTCTGCAGATAGAGTCCGCTCTTTCAGAGCAGTAAGACGCCGGATCAATAAGGGACGCATATTATGGGGAAGCGTCGCTGCTGCCTGTGTTGCCGCTTGTTTCCTTTTTATGTTCCTCATTTCCGGAAACGACAAGGAATCCTCTCCTTCGCCGGATATCATCAGGCTTTGCACGGCCCGTGGAGAAATTCGTACAGAAACACTCCCTGACGGCAGTACAGTGCGTCTCAATTCCTCATCTACAATATCCTATGCGGACAATTTCGTGTCCAAGAGGGAACTGAAACTCTCGGGTGAGGCTTATTTTGTTGTAACTGCAGACCCGGAGCATCCTTTCAGCGTGCATGTGGGAGAGAGTACAGTTACAGCCAAAGGTACCAAGTTCAATGTTTCAGCCTACCACTCGGACCCGGAGATAAAGACCGTGCTCGTAGAAGGCAAGGTAGAGTTCTCAAACAGCAGCATGTCCCTTACCATGCGGCCGGGCGAGGTCCTTTCCTATGGGACTGTCACCGGAAACGTCTCCACGTGGAGCGAGAACGTGAACCAGTATCTGAGCTGGATGAACGGACATCTGAATTATGACAGGATATCACTGGAAAGACTTCTTGTGAGACTTTCCTCCATATATGACATGGACATCAGGTACAGTCCTGTAAAATATGCAGATTCATCATTCCGTATCAGCCTGAACACAAGAGAACCTATCGAAAACGTCCTTCAGGCGGTAGCCACCATCACTCCTATTTCATGGAAAATCGACGGAAACATAATATCCATTAAAGAAAAATAACATTTAAACTGATTGCAAATGAAGCGACTGATCAAATTTGGGGTATCCCTGTTGTCAGCGCTGTTGCTGTCGCTCCCGCTTGGGGCGCAGATGGTGACAGCCTCTTTTGACGGGACTCCACTCCCTGATGTGATTGCCAAGCTGAAGGAGCAGACAGGCTGTTCAGTGATTTCGAGCGACAAGATTGACCTCGAATCTTATACAGTTACAGCCTCGCTGAACAAAACTCCGCTTTCTGAGGCACTCTCAAAGATTTTCAAGGCCCCGCTGTCGGCAGAACTCAAGGGCAATGTCATTGCCATTTCTCTTACAGGAACAGGCAAGGATGGCCAGACTGCCCGCAAACTGAAGATTTCCGGTTTTGTCCGGGATGAAAACGGAGATCCTCTCCCGGGTGCAGGAGTCGTTACCGATGACGGAAAAACCGGAACAATGACTTCTTCCAACGGACGTTACGAGATTACCGTTTCGGACATGCAGCATATTCTCAAGTTCTCTTTCTTGGGATACACCACGCAGGAAATACTTATCAGCGGGCGGACTACCATCAATGTGGACCTTGCACCTGACATGAGCAATGAACTCAATGAACTGGTGGTCATCGGATACGGCACTGCCCGCAAGAGCGACCTGACCGGTTCCGTGTCCACCGTGAAGATGTCAGATATTGCCCAGGCACCTAATACATCACTCGACCAGGCTCTTCAGGGACGTCTTGCCGGTGTGGACATCATGTCCACCAGCGGTGCGCCGGGGGCCAATACTTCCATCCGAATCAGGGGAACCCGTTCCATCAACGCTTCCAATGAGCCGCTCATAATCGTGGATGGCGTGATTGACGCAGTGCATGATATCGGAGATGTGAACCCTGCCGATGTGGAGTCCATATCCATCATGAAGGATGCCTCCTCTACTGCCATTTATGGCTCCAGGGGTGCAAACGGAGTAGTCCTCATCACTACCCGCAGAGGTGTCACCTCCCGTCCGAGCATTGTCGCCAAGGCGGAGTTCGGTGTATCACAGATAGCCAAGACTTTGGACGTGATGAACAAGGATGAGTTCATACGTTATATGAATGACCGTTATTATTTCATGTACGGCCCGAATAAAGCTCCGGTTTACGATCCGGCAGATTATACCAATGACACCAACTGGATCAAGGAGATAACCAGAATCGCCCCTTACCAGAATTACAGCCTCTCTGCAAGCGGCAAGGTGACGGACAAACTTTCATATTTCGGCTCAGTTTCATGGAACGATACCAAGGGTATCATCAAAGCCAGCGGAATCCGCAAGATGACAGGCCGTTTCAATATCAGTTACGACTTCGCCAAGTGGCTCAATGTAGCCCTGAAAATGTCATACTCTTTCCAGGACAGGGACTTGAACAAGGCTAATATCGGCGGAACTGCCTTCTGAGACGGTGCCATCTACCTGTCTCCTATCATTGGTCCGAATGACAGGTACAATCCTCTGTATGAGAACGGAAATGCCATCAATACTCCTATCGCGAACATCAACATGGTGTCCAACGAGAGGGAGATGATCACCAAGAACGACGTGGTGGAGGTGACACTGCGTCCGGTGAAAGGCCTTACCATCAAGAGCCAGAATTCCCTGATGGTATATCAGAGACATGACTATCAGTTCTGGCCGAGCTATCTTCCAAACAGGATAGAAGGCGAGGGCGCTGACGGATACCGCTACGAGGGTGATGCCCGCAAATGGAGTACGGAAAATACTGCCATGTATGCACGCAAGGGCCGTGGACATGCCTTCGATGCACTGCTCGGTTTCTCGGCTTCTGCCAATGATATGAACTATTTCTCTCTCAAGGCGGAAGGCCTCCTTACTGACGAACTCAAGTGGAACAATCTTCAGGGAGTCACCAATAAGGAGAATCTCACTCCGTACACCACTAATGAACATGTGGTGAAGGAATCTGTTTTCGCGAGAGTGAACTACAACTACCGCCAGAAATATTACCTTACAATGACTGGCCGTTTCGATGCATCTTCCAACTTTGCTGCCAATAACAAATGGGGTTTCTTCCCGTCCGCTGCCCTCAAGTGGGCCATCAAGAAAGAGAACTTCATGAAGGGAGTAAGATGGGTGGACGACTTGTCTCTCAGGGTGAGTGCAGGCCGCACCGGTAATGATGCCATTTCCTATTACCGCTCATTGGACGCATACTCCATTGTCAATAAGGCCTGGCTTACTGACGGCAAGGTCGCAACCGGCATGGTGCCGTCAAGAGTGGCCAATCCGGACCTTACTTGGGAGAAGACGAACCTTTACAACGTGGCATTGGAAGCATCCCTGTTCAAGGGCAGGCTAAACGTGGCCCTGGAAGGTTACCATTCATTGACAAGTGATCTGCTCCTGAATCTCCAGACCATACAGACGACCGGCTATACTTCACGTCTCACCAACCTGGGAAAGACTTCCAATACAGGTGTTGAACTTACCCTGAACGGTAGGATTATTGAAAAGAAGAAGTTCGGCTGGGAGTCTCAGCTTACCATTTCGCACAACAGGCAGATGGTGAACGACATTGGTCAGGAAGATTATGTGGCGTCTCTGATGAGTCCGGGCAACAACTCTTTCATGATGTACGGCTACAAGAAGGGCTATCCGCTCAACTCCCTCTGGGGCTTCCAGTATGCCGGAGTATGGCACAATGTAGATGAGTTTGAACGCAATAAGTTCACGCACAGCTATATATCGAACACCACCACGAACAATGCCACTTCCATTCTCGGTTATCCGAGATATGTGGACCAGAACCATGACGGAATCATGTCTGATGCCGACCTGATCTATCTCGGCAATTCGGATCCGATACTGTATGGCGGTTTCCAGAATACCTTCACTATCGGAAACTGGAGCATCGGTGCGTATCTTACCTATTCGCTCGGCGGAAAACTCTATAACTACGCTGAATTGTCAATGTCAGGAACCTATTCGGCCAACCAGTACCGCTATATGCTGGACAGCTGGCATCCTGTGAGGAATCCAGAGTCCGACATTCCGCGTGCCGGAACGGAGATGAGGATGTCTCCTTCCAGTTTCCAGGTTCACGATGCTTCCTACATCAGGCTCAAGAATGTCAATATCACATACCGCTGGGATTTGAGCAAGAAGAGCAAGTTCCTCAGGGACGTGACTTTCGGCCTGGCAGGACAGAACCTCTTCCTCATTGCTGACTACAACGGATTCGACCCTGACGTTTCCACCAACAGCGGCGACAGCACCCTGCGACGCGTGGACATGGGCGCATATCCGCAGTCAAGGATGGCAGTTTTCAGCATTCAGGTACGTTATTAAACAGGAAAAGCCATGAAAAAGACTTATATCGCAATATTGGCAGCGCTTTTTGCAGCCGTATCTTGTTCCCTCAAGGAAGTTCCTTCTTCCTTTGTCAACAGGGACCATTACTATGGAAATGTAACCCAGTGCGAATCAGCGCTGTATGGTGTATATACCCCTCTTACCGCCATCTATCAAGCCAACTTCATGCTCATGACAGAGGCCTGCAGTGACATCTGGTATTCCCGTTCCACCACTGTGGACGCCTGTCTGGACGTCACTCCTGCCAAGCCGCAGTTCGGAGCGACTGTATGGCGTCAGGGCTATCTCGGTGTGATGAGAGCCAACGAGTGCATCGAAGGCATTCTCGCATCGGAACTTGACAAAAAGGAAAAGATGCCGTTGGTGGCGGAAGCCAGAGTGCTCCGTGCAATGTACTACTACGTGCTTACCTGCACGTTCAATGGTGTCCCGTTCTACAAGAATATGGTCGCCGATGACAAGACATTGCAGGAAATCCGCGAACTTCCACGCACAGACGCGCGGGATATCCGCGAGGACCTCTACTATGACCTTAAGGACAATGCTCTTCCTTATTTCACCGAGGAGAACGGCCTCAAGGTCAGGACATCTGATGTTCCTCATTATCGTGCGGGATATGCGCTTGCGCTTATGCTCATGAGCAAGTTTGCCATGTGGAACGAGGATTGGGCGCTTGCAATGGAACCGCTTATGGCATTGAAAGACATATACGGCGAACTTACGGAGGAAAATTATCCTTTGGAGCAGACTATGTGGCGTTACAAGAACACGCCTGAAAGCATTTTCGAAATTCAGCATGACTGGAGCCGTACAGATGTGCAGTTTGCCGGGAACGTGGCGGCCATCATGACACCGCACCATGGCATAAACAAGGAAACCGGAGAGTATCTCTTTGACGGAGTGAGCCTTCCGTTCATGGGTGAAGACCAGACCTCATGGTCGGCGCTGGTAGCCACCAACACCTATGGCATCTTCCGTCCGGCTCAGGGCGGTACCAAGACGGAAAACGCGAATTATCAGAACTCATTGTTCGATCCGATGCCTCTCACCTATGATGACGAGTATGACAATGTTGATGGACGTTATTATACCAGGCTCGACTTGGACGCAATCGCAAAAGGCGAAATCCGCGGCAAGAAAATAGACCGCAGAGTGCTTCTTACGTTGGGACTCGGCAACCTCGAGACCGGAAGCACATTCACCTATGCCAGACGTTATGGAATCGGTTGGGCAGGTCCCAAGTTCTGGTGCCCGGGCATGACACTCGCACAGGATTCGAACAACTACAAGGTTTTCCGTTATGCGGATGCCGTCCTTATGCTTGCGGAATGCTGCTGTAACTTAGAGGATGCTGACGGAGCCATGCAGTATCTCAACATTGTCAGGAAAAGGGCTGGCGTGGATCCTATTGACAACTTCACCGGATTCGAGTCATTGACCACAGTCATACGCGCAGAGAGAGCGCGTGAGCTCGGAGGCGAGTTCCAGAGGAAATTCGACCTCGTGCGCTGGGGAATCTGGTATGAACAGACTCTTGCAAATACTCAGAATCCGGCTCTGCGTGAGAGAATCAAGCCTTGCCACAGGTTCTATCCTATCCCTGACACGCAATGTGCCCTGTCGGGAGGAATACTTACCAATGACGAATACGTCGCAGAAGGGATGTAGGACCTTAAGAATAGACATGACATGAAAAAGATTTTATACATATTCATTGCAATATTTGCCGCCTGCAGCTGCAATCAGCTGTATAAAGAGAGTTGGGAGCTTGCTGTCGACTCGGACCTTTACAAAGTCAGCAACACGGTGGCCAAACTGCCTATTACAGTTTATTGTACATCGCCTTGGAATGCAGAACTGGTTTCCGGACAGGACTGGGCTGAACTTGACTGTACTTCAGGCTCGGATGTGACCACTATCCATCTTCTGTTTTCAGAGAATGACGCTCTTAGCCGCCAGGCAGTCGTGAAGATCACTTCAGCCTCCGGCGAGAAGACTATTACTGTAATCCAGAATCCCGGAATCAAACTCCCGCAAATAGTGTTTGAGGAGGAATCAATAGACTATCCTTCAGGAACTTACAATGTTGAGGCGTCTGTCGATACCAATATCCCGGAGAAATATTTCCAGGGCGTCGCTCCGTCTGTCGTCTATGCTGACAGCGGATCAGGATGGATTGGTGACATTGCCCTCGGCTCTGAATCGGAGGCTCTTCCGGAAGATTCGGAAATCCCTGGCGGCGTAAGGAGAAAGGTCAGTTTCCGTGTTTCCGCAAACGACAGCGGAAAAACAAGAAGTGCCAAGATTTTCCTTTCAGTAGAAGACGGTACAGGTGAAGTCTATAAGGACAGCATCACCGTGTCACAGTCAGGGGATGCGGTTTATCTTCGACTCCCGGAAAAGGAAATTGTCTCCATTGAAGGCGGAGAACGCCGTCTGGCCATAGAGACCAATCTTGGTGCTGAGCTCAAGAACGCCGAACTCAAGATAGAAGGAGGCGACTTCGTTTCGGACGGTCACTTCGACGAGTCCACCGTATATGTTACGGTATCCCCGAATGAAGGGACTGAAAGACGTCATGCCACCGTTTCGCTCACTTATACTGATGCTGCGTCCGTGATCACGAGCGCCTCCACTGACCTCGAACAGAAGATGAAGGTACAGCCGAGAGAAGTCACATTCGCAAACGTTAGGGAAACCATGGACTCAGGCGGAACCTGGCTTGACGGAGAAGATTATGAAGACTACATAGAAGGCATAGTGATCGGCGGAGCAGGGAACCCGAATATGGACCAGAATATCAACTATGGTGTCACTGTGGACGGCCTTTCAGCATCCCGCGACGGTTCCAATGCGAACAATATGTACACAACCGAGAATGACAGGACCTCTTATATCGAGTCTCTGGACGGCAGCCTCGGCTTCCGCCTCAAGTTCGCCGAGCCTTCACTCAATACTCTTTCAAGAGGTGACAGAGTCAGGATATTCCTCGGCGGAGTAAAGGTTTACAAGGAGGAATCACCTCTGCGTTACACACTTGCAAACTTCGACAGAATCAATGTGGTTTCATCCGGCAATGCGCTTCCTGTGAAGAACCGCACCATCGCTACATTGACACCTGAAGACGTATATACACATACTACGCTTACGGACATGGAATTCTTCGTCAAGGACGGCTCATTCTCCAATATCCGCGAGCATAACGCCATCGTGAATCCATACACTCCTTCCGCTTGGTGGAATGGAACGACATACAATGCCAATGTGTCTTCAGCGCAGAACAGGCGGGCTATGGACGGCGCGGCAAATCTTCTGTACGATGCCGCAGGAGACGGTATCTATATGCTGGTCAATGTAGGGTGCGAATGGAGACGCAACGGAAGCGGTGTCCCTAAGGGTGTCGGTCCGGTAAGCGGAATCATTGTACATCAGGAAATGCCTCGCTGGGGCGGCAATGTGGGAGAGTATTCAATCCGTCCGTTTGACAGGGATGACATCGCCATAGCTGAGGCTGAAAGCTCTTCGTGGAAGACACTCGCACAGTGGAAACTTACTGCAAAGCATGTGAGCGTCGGACGCTACAAGTGGGTTGGCGGAGCCTATGTTCCGGGAAAGAATGCTGATACCCAACTGGTTCAGAACAAGATGATTGCGACATTATGCGATCCTGATGCCGGAACACCGGTGTTCTACAGCGAGAACCGCACCCCGGCAGGCGCTATAGGCGACAACCAGTATCCGATATCCATCATACACGGATACCGCGGCACTGACGTCACATCCTACAAGTCCGGATATGCAGCTGCGGCAGACCCTCCTTTCTTCAGTGCTTCCAGCTATACTGTGCTCGCCATCTACGGTTCCGCCCATGCGTGGTTCCAGTGGAACGGAAATGCATGGAACGGCAAGACCAACGGTCTCGTGTGGGAATTCTCCACTAAGGGAATGTCCGGCAGTGCGGCAGCCATGGAATTCAGTATCGCTTCCGGCCGTCATACTGCGAGTGAAGCTTTTTGCTCCTGGACCAACAATACCTCTTATCCGGTTTACTGGAAAGTTGAAGTCTATACTTCCGATGACGGCGGCACTACCTGGAGCACGGCTCTGAACTGTGTCAATGCGGCAACCGGAAAGACCGGCTTCGAGATGAGGTCTATTCCTTTCGCTCTCTCCGGTGGAGTGAAGCCTTACTATGGCCAGGCCTCCGCTACCTGCTATACGGGAATGGACTTCGGTTTCGGACTTGTCCCTTACCGCTTTACGCTGCCGTCCTCAGTGTTCGGCCACTCATTGGTAAGGGTGAGGATAACTCCGGCCTCTGACATTATAGCAGCGCTCAACCCGGGCGGATCCGGCTGGACCAAGCCTCAGACTGCGACAGGCGCCAAGATGCCTTCAAAAATGTCCGGACACACCGCCGCCCTCTACATTGAAGATGTCACCTTCCAATACAAGTAAAATATGGATACTAGACAATATATAATTATGACAGCAGCTCTTTTCGCTGTAATGTCCTGCAATGTTTTTGACGATGCCGAATATGCCGACATCCGGGAACTCGCTCCGTCACAAGGAGAAATACTAATCCCGAAAGAAGGCGGAAAAGCCGACATAGAAGTGTATTCCAACGGTAAAGTCACTGTCAATGTCCTGGGCGACGAGTCCGGAGAATGGTCAGAAGTCGCGCCTTTGGAATTCGAAGGCGACGGCGAGATAAACGTGTCGTTCAATGAAAATCCGTCATTCCGCAGAATGGTGAAACTTGCACTTGAACTGGACGGAGGAGAAAAGAAAGACACCATTTACGTACGTCAGAGCGGCGTGATGCCATATTTGGAGTGTGCCGCGCCATACAAGAACGTAAGCGGCGTTTCCCCTGGCTTTGCCGAGTTTGCCATTGACACGAATATTCCTCTTTCCGACCTTTCTTCGACGGTAGAATACATCTCGGGAGGGACCGACTGGATAACCGGAGTGTCTCCTGAGCTCGGGAACTTCGTGGCAGAGACAGCTGCAAGTTCTGTGGAACATACCTCGAAGGCGAGAATCACTGTTTCCTATGTGGACGGCTGGGACGAGACCCTTTCCGTAAACCTGTATGTGACCAGTTCCAACAAGGACGGGAAGTTCGGTTCCAAGATAAGCCTGACAGACGTCAGAAATTATGCAGGCAAAGGCGTGGTCGAGGATGATGTCTATTTCGACGGAGTGGTGATCAGCGACTTCCACAGCATGAACATGGCTCTGAATCCGAGCACCACCTATAAGGACGTGGACGTAATGGAAAATATCCGCACCGCCTATGTGCAGGCCGAGGACGGTTCCGTCGGCTTCTGTCTGAAATTCGACAATGCAAAGGACAACATACTCGTTGCCGGAACAATGATATCCATAGCTCTTCCTGGTCTTGAAGTGGTCAAGGAGGAGGATCCTGTCCGCTATGTCATAAAGGGCGTAGGCGGAGAGAATATGGTGGCAAGTTCCGCCGGTTCCGTGCCTCAGCCTAAGGTCAAGAAAATATCAGCCCTTACTGATGACGACCTCTACACATGGGTGAGCATTCCGGAAACCGAATTCGTTTACAAAAGCGGCTCATACGCAAACGTTTATGAAAACTATACCCTCGTGTCCGGCGTGAACAGCATGAACACCAAGAACAACAACCGTCTGGACGGCTGGGCCAGCCTGCTGATGGATTCGGAAGGAAAGGGCATCTACGCTCCGGTAAACATGCTTTGTGAATGGAGACGTTCAGGAAACGGAGTCCCGCAGGGCGTGGGCTCAGTTACCGGTATTCTCGTTCATGAAGATATGCTCCGATACGGAAATCTCGGACGGTATCAAATCCGTGTAGTGGATGAGTCCGGATTCGGTCAGGAATGGAAAGGGAAATCCCCATATCGCAACCTTGCAGAATGGGATGGCGCGCCTTACCAGTACCGTTACGGCCTCTGGGCGCAGATTGACCCGAAACTCGCTGATCCGGGAAACAAGGAAGCAAGGATGAATTCAAGAATCCCGTCAGACGACCTGTCCATTTCCAACCCTGTTCCTCGCGCATATATGACCGTTGAGAACAAGGTTCCGGGACTGATAGATTATCCGATAAGCAGTTCTGCTTCTTATGCGGCCCTGACAGCAGACGACAAGGGAATAGTCCCTTCCACACCTCAGGACCAGTACAGGAAGAGCCTTACCATAACGGCGGAAATCAAGGGCTGGTTCCAGTGGGAAGACAATAAGATAACCGGCTACAACGGCCTTAGGATGGATCTCTCCACTGAGGATATCACCGGTACATCCATGTATGTGCACTATGCCTTCAGTGTCGGAGCCATCTCTGCAGTGACTTCCCAGTTCTTTCCGGCCCATTGGTGTCTGGAATACTCCATTGACGGCGGAAAGACATACAAAATCTGTCCGGACATTGTCACGGGAGAGGAATATGTGCATCTGAGGACTCTGCCTTGGTGGGATGTGAACATATCCGGAGTCAAGTACTTCACCTGCTCTACCTGCGGACTGGGCTCCACCGACCATGTGGCCATGATTCCGTCGGATGTGTTCGGAAAGAAGGATGTGGCCATCAGAATCCGCCCTTACGACAACAGGATGGCCGTGTTCCCGATCGAATGGGACGGGGCCAATGAGACTGGAATCGTGATGCACAATACTAATGTGAACAGTACAAGGATCAACTTTGAATGTATAGAAATAAGATACAAATAGTCCTTTTCGCCATGATGCTGTTGTTCCTGCCTTCGTGCAGGGACAATGGCCCTGGCGATAATCCTGTTGCAGGTGAAACTGTTCTTCAACTGAAGACACCTTCCGAAGTAGATTTCGACTGGAAAGCTGCTCCCAATGCACTTGTGAACGGAGCTTCCTGTAAGATTACATTGTCGGAAGGCTCTCCTGCAATCGGAGTTGAGGCCTCATCGGCTGGGGAATATGAAATCATTATTCCTGCTGAAGCCTATTCCAGGGCAAGAAAGTGTTTCGTGCTTCCTCCGGCGCAGATTCCATCTGCATCCGGCGCTGCTGACCCTCGTTTTTTTCCTATGCATGCACGGACAGACGCTTCCGGAGAAGTGTACTTGGAACCGCTTGTCGGAATAGTGAAAATCAATGTGAAGGGTTCAGGAAGGCTGATGAGCGCATATCTGTCTGCTCCATCGCTGAGCGGCACATTCGGCTTTGACGGAGAAAGCCTTTCGGCTGACTCTTCATATCCTCTCTGCCCATTCACTGTGGTCAATGCGGCAGGGAACGGTTCAGGACTGGAAACATCCGGACTCTATGCCGCTGTTCCTCCGGGAAACTACTCTGACGGAATCACCGTAAGGGTGACTGACAATAATCATCATGTAGGCTATGCTTCAGTCGGAGCAAGAGAAATCAAGGCTGGAGATGTGGTCGAAGTGAATGTGGATTTCGCGGCGAGTGCAGATATTCTCTTTGCTGAACATTTCGACAACTGTGCCTGGGGAGGTGACTGTCTTGAAGGGAATGGAGGCTATGGCCCTTCATCCGGAACAACGACTGTGTGTGATGCCGCCTGCACTGGAATGGAACCTGCATATTTTCCGAAGGATCCTGGTGCTGCCGGAACTCCTTTCTTCGAGCTGACTGACTGGAACACAGCACCTTCAGGAAGTTCATCCCTGCAGGTATCCAAGACTCTTCTTGCCAATATGGGCCTTTTGGACTGGTCCAAACTTTTCTATGTGAGGGCTTATCAGGGTTATATCGGTTGTGACCCGTCATTGTCTTATTCCAACCGTCCGATAGTGTTCTTCCCTCCGATGAAGTTCCATCCGTCCAAGTGCGACGTGTCGCTGCGTTTCCGTGCGGAGAAGGGCTGTGGGACGGATTTCGGAATGCAGGCGTTCCAAAGTGTCCTGGAATCTCTCACCGTGGACGGCAATCCGGTGGATGTGGACCTGTCCACAAGCACGATCGTCAGCCACGCCGCTTCCATGTTCCATCCGGTGGTGAATATCCCGTCCGCCATGGTGTCTGACGGGGAGTGGCATACATTGACATTCCGTTATGCCGCATTCGGCTCAGATGCCAACTTCAGAATCACTCCGACAATGGTGCGGAACGTGAAGAACTGCTTCTGGATAGACGATATTGTGGTCAGGGAAGTGTCGTGCGAGGGCAATGATTTCGTTAAGAACTGCAAGATGGTCTCTCCTGTCACGCAGAAGGGCAATCCGTCCGAAGATGTCTCAAACATCAGGCTGCAGCCTTCTTTCTGCACGTCCATCAAAAACTCCAGCATCTATTCAGTCTGCCCTTCGTTCGGCATGGACTGGATGTGCGGCGGCCTTCCGAGTGATGAGTCGCAGTGGAAAAGTCATGTGGCGGAAGCGCTCAGTTACCGTGAGACTTACGGGCCTGCGGCCAAGATATGGTGTTCCCATCTGCCTTACGGCACGAGGGGAGCCACACGTAACAGAGACCTCTGCGTTCCGGACGAAGCGCTCCGCCGACAGAGCGTCGAATTCTTCAAGCGTGCCATTCGCGCAATCGCCCCGATGCGTCCTGCCAATGTCCTGGTTCATTGTAACCAGACTCTTCTTTTCAATGACGGGAGTTCGGTGGAGAGCCTGGTCAAATCCCTTGCCGAGATAGTTCCGGTGGCGGATTCCATCGGTGCACACCTGGTAGTTGAGAATATGGCTTACGGAGTGGGCGCAGATGCCAGGGAACTTTCGGATGCCATTGACAGGGCCAATGCTCTTGCGAAGCCGAAGCTCGACATCAGGATTTGTATGGATACAGGCCATGCCAACCTCTATCTGCATACCGTGACGGGCAAGGGAACAATCGTGGACTGGCTCAGAACTGCCGGAACTCGTGTGGGCCATCTCCATATAGCAGGCAACCGCGGAAAGGCCAATGTAGTAAGGCCGGGTTCGATAACAGCATACGACGACCATCTTTTCCCGGGATATGAAGGCTATATGTCCGGCATGTATGACCTGATCGGGAGGGACAAACTTTGGGGCGAGTTTTACAGGGTGCTCCTCAAGGACTGTCTTTACAGAGGGCCGTTCAACTATGAAGTGTCGTCTTATGACCAGTTCGCAACAGTTGCCGGTGATCCGAGATATGGGAGATGATCCTCGCCTGCGACTTTCGAGAAGCCGTCTATCGGCACGTTGCCGTATATCTCCTCTTTATCTTCGTCCGTGCATTTTGCAACGCTCTGCGGATATTTCTTGACTCTGACATCATAGACATTCTTGCCGTTCGAGTCAAAAGCGTTGACATAGAGCGTGCCCTCGAGCGTCTTTCTGAATGACTCGACAAAGCCGTCGTCGCGCTGGGTGACGAGCATCTTGACGAGCGGCCAAAGAAGATTTTTTATAATATATTTAGTATTCGCGTATATCGGCCAGCCAGTTATCTGCTTGCCGTCCTCGTCGACTGCTATCTCGTCGTTCTCATATAGATAGGTCTTTGACTGGCCTATGCCGTGGATAACAACCGTCGGGC
>ENA-OPVT01001465-OPVT01001465.1-human-gut-metagenome-genome-assembly--contig:-NODE-1465-length-14853-cov-2.090215_pt1 | contig 14853 bp, 28 predicted proteins | sample MGYA00241499_ERZ501990 | MGnify/ENA primary metagenome ERZ501990 (study PRJEB25962, sample SAMEA2042104) | human gut metagenome | biome: human gut; feature: human-associated habitat; material: faeces...
AATTAAACTTTAAGCTAGCTAATTTTTTATAGAATTTGATCAGCTGAGTAGATACAAGGAAATTAGAAATTGACTTTATATTTTAAAAAGAAAAAGCCAAAGAGAAAAACTCTCTTCAGCTCTTTCTTTTATCTAAACTCTTTAAAATTTAATAATTTATTTTATTAAAAAATAGAAATTAAGGTAAACTTACTCCCACTCGTCTTAAATTTTTTTAAATAGGCTCTATCATCTGAATTTTACGAATGTTTTATCTATCAAGTTTTTTTGAATATAGCTTTTTTCTACCTATTTTTTTATTTTTAAGCCCATTTCAAGCCCAACACAATTATATATTTTTTTCTTTACTTTTCAATGTGTATGTTGTTCAATAAATCTTGCACTTTTTTTCCGCTCTGGTCATATATATGTGAGTAAGTTTTTAAAGTTGTTTCGATATTTTCATGTCCCAATCTTCGTGAAACAGTTATTACATCAATTCCAGCGTGCAACAGCAAACTTGCGTGACTGTGTCTTAAGTCGTGAACTCTTATCCTTTTCACTCCTGCCTTATCAGCATAATATTTTATATCCCTTTCGAAAGTATATTTCATAAACGGGAACAGCCTCGTTTCTTTTTCACAATGATAAAACTTCGATATATATTCTTTTATTTCTTCAAGTAATTCATCAGATATGTCAACCTGCCTTTTACTGCGTTGTGTCTTTGGCTCTGTCACTATATTTTGCCCTGAAATTCTTTGCAAAGATTTATTAATATTTATTTTATTTTTGTCAATAAGTATATCTTTATAAGTCAACGCTAACAGTTCCCCGATACGCATTCCCGTCCAAAACAGCACTTTGAAAGCCATTTTTGATATAGGCTTGTCTACTGCTTTTATGAAAGTTTCAAATTCAGCCACAGTCCATATGTCCATTTCGTCAGCATTCCTGTTTCCAATATTCCCTGCCTTTGCAAAAGGGTTTGCTCTCAATCCGTGATATTTAACTGCGTAATTCATAACCGCCGAAAACTGATTGTTCAAAGTTCTTAGATAAGTCTTTGCATATTTTTCTCCATTTTCTTTTGTCTGTTTCATCATTTCGTTTTGCCATTCTCTTATCATAACAGGGGTGATGTCCCTGACTTTTCTTTTTACGAAGTAAGGCAAAATTTTAACTTCTATTATGGTCTTTTTTGTCAAAATTGTATTTTGCTTTAATCTGTGTGTCATGTCTTCGATGTAAACCTCATATAAGTCAGCGAAAGACATTTCGGTTGTGCAGGCTTTTTTTATTAAAAAATCAGCCTCATACTTCTTTGCATCTCTGCTTGTTTTAAATCCTCTTTTCTTTTCCTGCTTTCTTTTTCCACTTATCGTTTCAACGTAAAATCGTGCGGTGTATGTCCCATTTTTTTCTTTGTACACTGGCATTATGTTCTTTCTCCTTTTGTATCTTGTATTCCTAGTTTTTCATTAAAAAACTTTCTGTTTACACGCCCACGGATAACAATATATCCCTTTTGGCTCATCTCATCATTGATTGCTTTTATAATTTTATAAGCCTTGGCTTGTTTTATTTTGCAGATAGCACTCACATCATCAACTGTTAAAAAATCAGACATTTCAACCCCCTCATATTTTGTGTAAAAGTTTTTAAGTTCTGTGATTATATGAAAATCATCAACAGTGTATTTTGAATTTGTCTTTTTAATAATTTCTTGTAATATGTCTATATAAATCTTTAATTTTAATTTGTGAACTGTTAAGACAGCCAGCATCACATTTGCCTGTAATGCCAGCGACGCATCTTCATATCTCATTATAGTCAATTCGCTTTTCCCGATGCTTTGTCCTAACTGTCTTTTGTTCATTTTTAAATAATGTCTGAGCATTCTGAACGCTGTGCCTTGTATTTTTTCTTTTTCTTTATTCGGCTTTACTTTTTCAACTTTTTCAAGCTCTTTAAATTTTTTTAAAAACTCAGTTTGTGATTTCGCATTTATTATCAATGTGCTACTCCATAAAAAATATTGTGGTCTGCCTATTTTTTTAAAGTCGACTACATATTCGTTGTTGTTGCATTTTATGAAGTAACTATCAACTTTGATTTCATAATTTGCGAAAGAATTATCTTTTTTCAAACCTATCTTTTCAAATTCTCCAATATATTCACATTTAACGCCATGAGTTTTAAAGAAAAATAAAAGTCCGTCCATTTTTACCCCTTTTTCGCAAGTTGCGAAATTTATATTTTTACTTTTTCAATGATTTTTTCAAGTGGTTTCCCGTAAACGCCTCGATGTATTGTTACGATAACACTAATAAATTTTCTTTTTGTTTTGCTGATGGGCGACTTCTTTTTTCTTCTCATACAGCCACCCACTTATTTTTTTGTGCTTTTTCTTCCAATGCTTTTACCGCTACATCTTCACAGTACCACCATTCAGTCCCAACTTGCTTGCCGTCAGTATCATTTTCGCTTAACAGTTCAACGATAACAAACTCATTAACTTCTTTTTTCTTTTGCACAGTATATATTTTGTTATCTTCTGACATAAATACTTTTTTTTCTGTAACTATCTCAGCATCTTCAACGTCATTCCCATATAGTTGCAAATTATTCTCGTTTGCTCTCTCATCTTCAATTTCTTCAATCTTTTTTTTCATATATTTAATATATTTTTCTATATCTGCAAGGTCTTTTTTATAGGTTGCTAGCTCTTTCAGGTCTTTACTTGCGTTTATATTCTTTTCATAAAAATATATAAATTTTTCTATATGTTTAGGTGCAACTATCTTTTTGGGCTTTGCAGTTGTTTCAGGAACAGTTTTTGTCGAAATAAATTCCTTTATATCCTCAACATTATTCAACCCTTTCTCTATTGCCTCAATTTGTACATCTAAGTCTGTGCTTTTTTTTGTCAATTCTTTTACAGCAGGAATTGACAATCTTGTGATAAAATCAATTTTGTCAGGTGCTTGTATATAAAGTTCATATCTTTTTGTCAGTTCTGATACCTTATCTTTTGTCAATCCATTTATTGTATACCATTCACGGAATGATTGGCTTTCATCACCTTTCAAAGTAATTTTGATTTCATAAACAGCTTTGCACATTTCATAAAGCGATTGAGCGTGTTTTTTTGCATTTTCAAGTATAATTTCTTCACGTTGTATTATGAATTTTCTATCTTTTTCAGGAATGCCGTATTTTTCAAAATCGAACTTTGATTTATATGTCTTTTCAGCGACTAGCTCTTTAATATCTGCAAATATTTCTGTACCCATTATTTTATCACCCCCAAAACTTTTTTGAACTCAAGGCGAACGGGGTCAAACTCTTTTCGTTTTGTTTCCCATATTGTTTTGCCTGCATTGACTAACCCTGCAACCCCAGCTGAATGTCTTATCGGCTCAGTTAAAACAATGTCTGTTTTTTCAAAAGCTGAAAATAATTCAAAATAATAAACCCTTTCCAAGCTAGTGCGGTGTGTTCTGTTCGGCATGATTGCTTTTATTTTTTTAAGTCCAACTTTTGATATTAAATTAAAAATCCCAAGTGTAGTGACTTCATCAAGATATGTCGGAACAACTATCTTGTCGGCGACTTCAACAAAAAGGTCGTCAAGGTTAAGCACAGGGCTTGCATCAATTACTATATAATCAACCCTTTTTGCCATTATGTCATTGATAACAGTTTTAAATTTAAAGGCGTCTTCTTCTTCAATGCTTGTCGTTTTAAGTGGAATGTAAAACAGATTTTCTCTCAGTTCTAATATGTCCCCCTCGCCGTTTACAATCCAACTTTCAAGCCCTCTTTTCATTTCTTTTGCATCTTTTCCTTTCCCTGCAAATGCGGGTATGTTGTCTTGACTGTCAGATGTCAGTATCAAAACTTTTTTATTTTCTAAGGCAAGCCCGTGGGCAAGCCAAAAAGCAATTAATGACTTACCAACGCCCCCTTTTTGATTTTTTATCAGTATCTTAACAGCATCATTTTTCATTTTCTCCCTCACTTTCATAAATAAGTTTATAACCTTTCAAAAGCCCGTTTATAAGGGTGACTACATTTTTAAGCACCTCGTCTTTTTCATTGATGTTCCAGCTGATGAATGTGTGTGAGGTTTCGCCAAAATAAATGTCGTTGTTGTAAACAACTCTTACGCATGGCTTATATTTAAGCCTCTTGTCTTCGGAAAAATTCATAAAATTTTCTAAGCCTTTTTTATTTATTTTTATTTTTTCCATTTGTTGCCTCTCTTTCCACAAGTTCCATAATGTCAGCAAATTCTAAGCAATGTTTCGCTAATTGGATATACCCGCCAGCATCAATTTCTGATGCGTTGGCAAGAGCTTTTATAATCTCGGTCGCAAGTTCTGTTGTCCTGTTCATTACCTCGATGCGTGCCATACTGTTTATGTCAGGGATTTCAAAAGCAACAGTAATTTTGCAAGATTTATTTTTCCTTGGGTTTACTTGTATCTCTTTTAAATCTGACATTTGCAAAGAATAAACTGCCATTTTTCTAAAACTTTCACCAAATCCTTTGGACTTGCTTTTTAAAACCTTTATAATTTTTTTTACAAATTCTTTTTCTTTTTGTGATATTCCATCTTTTCCCAAGTTGCTAAAATCTTCAATTATAATTTTCATTGTTTTATATTCCATTTTTGACCTCTTCAAAATATTCTTTTAAATGTTCCGCCACTATGTCAATCCAAATAAAATGCGTGTTGGTATATCTTTCTAAGTGAAAATCACCATTTGTGTATGGTATTTCATTCGTCATATTCCATACAGTCCCTTTTTTCACAGTCATTGTCTTTTCGGTCAAAAGAAAATTTTCATCATATTTATTTACGACAAATTCTTTGATACATTTATATTTTTTCATTTTTATACCTCACCCCCAAAAGTGATGATATACAAATTTTCATAAATAGAAACATCTTGAATAAATCTTTTAAAACTTTCGCCCGTTTCAGTGTTTGCGATTTCAACTACATAAAGGCTGTTGAATTTTAGTCCATTTTTTTCTGATGCCTCTTTTAAAATTTTAAATCTTTCATCAGTAGCATCGTATTTTCTAACTGTATTTGTTTTTATATACTTCTTTTCTTTTTCGTAAAATTTTGGAATACTTTTGAATTTAACAGTTTGTATTTTTAAGCCCATTTTAAGCCCCCCTTTTTTATTCTTTCTTTGTATCATCTTCGATGCACAGGTCTTCGCTGTCTAAAACTTCAAGCAACTGTGCAAAAAGCCCTCTGTTGTCATATCCTGCATAGTCAACATAAACTCTATTCACACCAAGGTTGTGTGCTTGGTAATGTTGATATTGTTTTGCGTCTTCCAGCGTCAAGAAATATGCCACCGTTTCCCAATAGTACCCTATTTTTAAAAGTTCAGCGTAATAATAGTCATCTTCTTCTGAGAAATAGCTTTTGAAAGTGCTATACATTTCTTCTATACTTCCGCAGTCTTCTAGTTCCATCACAAAGTCGCAAGGCAGTGGTGTTTCTCTTAAAATACCGTCTTTCACATCTTTGAACGTAGGACAAAAGCCCTCAACAGATATTTCAGGAATATAAAGTCTTTTTTCTTCAACTGTGTCATACTCAGGGTCGACAGTTCTTGTTTTTCTTCTTTGCACCAAGTATATTGGATTTCTTGTCCCGTAAGTGTCTTGCGTCTTTCTTTTTTCACTTATTTTTGCTAAAATTTCAATTATTTTTTCATTAATCTTCATCGTCAACCACCTCGAATATTTTTCTAAATTCTGCATTTGTGTATTTGACCCATACCCCGCCGTCATTTACAATCCATTCGCCACTCTCAGCCTTAAAATCACCTTTTTTAATGACTATATTTGTTTTTAAAATTCCAGCTGTTACAGTTATATTCACACCGCTGTTTCTGTCTTTTAGTTTGCTCAACACCCAATCGGGCAACTGATGTCTTCCAACACGAAATGCCTCTTGTTTCTCCGATTTTCTTTTACAAAATACCATTTTGCCCCCCTATTACATAAGTAAATAAGAAAAGTACCATTGATATTGAGAAAGTCCCAAGTATAAAATAAACCAACATTTTTAAAATAAAATTATATTCACTTTTCACAAACTCATTAATTTTATTTATTAAAAAATCAGTAAATAAGATAATCGTTCCCGTCAATGCCAAACTAACAATCGCAACACTGACTACAAAAGCCCACACTCTTAAGAAATACATACATCAGCCCCCAAATAATCACCACTTTCGTATTTATCTTTATATAGAGTGAACAGCCCTTTTTCTTTCAGTTGTTCAACTCTTGTTTTGCAAGCCTTAAGACTTTTGCCGATGCTCATTGCGATGTCGCCTTTTTTCATCAGTTCTTTGTCCCACGCCCAGCATAAATATAATGTATCTTCAAAATACCATACGCTGTTGTATGTCTTTTTTTCTTCGTTCATTATTCACCCCTCATAAATTTAATAAATTTTTGTCTTGTGTCTTGCCCTCTCCAGCTTTTCCCGTTCACAGCACACAGCTGGCACATATCAGCGAGCCTGTCAGAAATTCTGCTACCGAAACGGCTTTCGATACTTAACCCCTCTTTTATTTCGCTTGGTGTAAGCCCGTCGTTTTTAAGTTCAAGGTTTGTTGTAACAATTATAGGCTTTCCCGTTCTGTATCTTGTGTCTATCAACATAAATACTTTATCTTTTGCAAAGTCAGACACCTTTTCAACACCTAAATCATCAATGACGAGCAGGTCACAGCCTTTTACATGAGCAAGCACCTTATTTTCAGCCTCAGCCCATTCACGCTGTATTTTGTTCAAATAAAGCCCTATTGACAACACCATCACTGTTTTTCCCGCATCAATCAAGGCATTCGAGATGCAAGCACTCGCAAATGTTTTCCCTGTTCCCACAGTTCCGTGGAACAGCAAGCCCACAGGGGCTGTGCCATTTTTTATAAAAAGTTCAGTGTATTTTTTAGAAATTTGCATCGCATCTGATGACATATCAGCCACAGAAAACGTGGAATTTATGAATTTTTCATCTATGATTGAGATGTCACGATATGCTTTTATTTTTCCTTGTAAGCATTGTCTTTGTCTTTCTCTTTCCAGCCTTTCCCATTCTGCCGTTTTTTCTTTTTCAAGGCAGTCACAAGCAGGAATATATTTTAATTTTTCTTGCATTTCAACAGACAGCATCTTTAAAAAAGCGGGGTTGTTTTCTCTGTATTCTTTTCCACATATTCTGCATCTTGGCTTTTCCATTTATGCCCCCTTTTTTTAAATTCCTATTTCTTTCATTAAGTCGTCAGCTGTTGTTCCTTTGTGTCTTAAATTATCAATCGTAGCTGTTGTTTTTTCTTTTGTTTTAAAATCTTCATATGCTCCCGCAAGTATTCTGTCAATTTGTGCTTTTACTGTGAAAGTATTAAGACTTGGCTTTCTATCTTCAAGTTTCCCGCTCAAATATCTCGAATTTTCAATCGCTATAAGAACATCGTCAATAATATCTGTATAATACACAGGTCTGAAAACTAAATTTACAGAATTTTCATCTTTTCCTGTCACTTCCATTATTATTTTTTTTAAACGATTTAATTTTTTAATATATTCATCTTTTGAGTGTTGAGTGAGAAAAGTTTTTTTCTCGTTGCTCTCTCTCTCTATATCTATCTCTATACTCTTATCTCTATACTCTATCTCTTGTCGGACATTGTCCTTTTTTGTCTTTTCGTTGTCCATTTCTTTGTCTTCGTTTGTCTTAATTTCGTCCGTCTGTATGTCTTCAAATATTTCAATTTTGTCTTGTTCGTCTTTTTCTGATGTTACTGTTGTATCTTCGCTATAACTAAGCAATTCAAGTTTTTTCTTTTCCCTGTATTCTCTTTTTTTTCTTGCGTATTCAGTTTCGCACCCAAGCATATTTTGAACTTCGTGCATATACAATGTTTTATCTTCTAAGCGTTGCATCATTCCAAGATTAAGAAATAATTTTACAGCACTTCTGACAATGTCAATATTTGTATTTGTCACGCTCGCCAACATTTCAAGTGTGTAAGGGACGACCCCCCTGAACACCAAAAGCCCGTCTGAATTTGCTGATTTAACAAGCAACTTCATATAAAAGTAACAGTATTCAATGCCGTTTGGCATTTCTTCAATTACTTTTATTTCTTCCCTTTCAAAAAAATCTAAGTTAAGTTTTAGCCAATAGTACTTTTTAGTAGCCATATTACACTCCTTCAATTTCTTTTTCTCTTTTAAATGCCTCAATTACTTTTGTTTCTTTCCCATATTTGTTTATAAGATTTTGTAATTGTTCATAAGTTGTTACCATATTAATATCCTCCCATTTCATTTGTATTTTATGAAAAGGTGTGATATAATAAAAATATAACTTAATTATGTATGGTAAACATTTAAGTCCTTAGTGAGGTTTTCGCACAGCCTCACTTTTTTATTATAATTTCCTTTTCTAAAACTCTTGTTATTATTTTCTTTCCACAAATTTCACAGCTGTAATATCTTAATTTACGACCTTTTTTATACTTAGTGCAGTAAGTCACCATCTTTGCGTGGCACTCAGGACATCTAATCATTTAATTCTCTTTCTGATGATTTCTTTTTCGATATTTGAATTTTCATTCTTTAATCGCTCAGTTGTGTCAGCTGTGAGTGCTATCAGATAATTTCTTGTGTTGTCATCTATTTTTTCAAGTTCGATTTCTTGCCTTAGTATCTCATCAATGCTATTTGAAAATTGTTTTAAAAATTTTTTCTGTTTTTCAATCTCGTTTTTTATAACTTCCAAACCTGTATTTTTATAAATGTTTTGTAAATCTCTTATAAAAGATAATTGCATTTCTTTTGCCCACTGTATAACTTTGTGCATTTTATCACGTCGCTTGTCATCAACTTCATCAATGACAGCCGAATGTCGCAGAGTTTCTTCGACTGTCATCATGTGAACTTGCAAATTCATACTGCGTTCAAGTTCCATGCTTGGTATGCTTGGTTTTCCCATAAGTTGCCCCCCCTTTTTTTATAAAGTTATTTCGATATTAAGCCTTTCTTTTATCCATTCTTTTGTCACTTCTTTAATTTTGCTTTTTACTTTTCCATCAATGAACTTTCTAGCGTAGAATTTGCCACCGATGATTTTAATCTCCCATTCAATTTTGTAGTTTTTATTATCTAGTGTTCTGATTTTATCTATTCTTATTTTCCCATCTGTGAAAAAACTATCAATTTCAGACTTCGAGGTTGACATATCACACCCCCTTTTCTTCATAAAATGACACTTTGACATATTACACCCCCTTTCATTTTGCAGAATGACACTTTACAGAGTTGTTGTCGAACTCATCGCCTACACAGTACCCCTTTTTCTGAGATACAAAAACTCAATTCGTATGTAAAATTAATTACTTACTTATTAAGTTGATAAAATTTTCTTTTGTTATATTTAAAGCTTTGCTCCATAAAATCACTGTTTTTAAAGTTGGTTGTCCTCCATTCTCCCAGTATTTCATCTGCGAGCTAACAGTTTGTTTTTTTATGCCTAGCTTTTCAGCTAAATTTGTTATACTTATTTTTTCAGTAATTAAGTAATTTCTTAGTTTCATTCCTGCCTCCTTTTTGGAAGTATTTTTACTTACAAGATGAGTATATCACTTTTAAAAAAGTTTGTCAATAAATTTACGAACTTATTTTTTAAAAAATAAGTATTTTTACTGACAGCTTTATAAAAAATATTATATAATAAGTAATAAAAGGGGGTTTAAATGACATCAGGTGAGTTATTAAAAAAAATAAGAAAAGAACAAAATTTATCTTTGCGTGCTGTTTCTTTATTGGCGGGTGTGTCGCACACTCAGATTTCAGACTTAGAGAATAATGTTAATTTTGGAACGGTCGAAAAAATAGAAAAAATTTTAAATAGTTTACAAGTGTCAGAAAGTTTAAAAGAACAATATTACACACTTAGAGATTTAGAAAGAACTCCTGATAGTGTGAAAGAAGAACTGACAAAATTAAGAAAAGAAATAAAAGATTTAAAAAATAGTTGCATAATAAAAAACAACAGTAACACTGGCGATATACTGGTCGGAAGTACCAAAAGTATTTGTACATCTATTGACGAAGACTTGAAAGGGCTGAGTGACGATGAAATTCAGCTTGTAAAAAATTATATCGCTTTTTTAAAAACTCAAAAATTATCTAAAAAATAATAGCTTGGGGTTGTATTAAATGATTGATAGATATAGGGTAAAAATCGAAAATAACAGTAACACTGGCGATATTATTGTTAATGTACATAATTACAATAGCTTTATAGATTACACAATTTATAAAGAATTGTCAGCTTTAAATCAAAAACAAAAAAGAACAGTATTAAAATTTATAAAAAAATGTTTAAAAAGTAAATAAAAAAAGGGGTTAGCTTTATGACAATGATTAAAAAATGGAAAGCTTTAAGTAAGTTGGATAAAATTTTTATTGTTTTGTATTTTTTAACTCTTTTAGGTAGCTTTGATAATGGGATAGGTGCTATTTTAAGCTCAAGCTTGGGTCTAGCTTTTTGGTATATTGTTTGCCGTTTAATAAAAAAGAAATTTTTATCCAAAAAAGATAAAAACAATACAGAAAATAAAATTGAAACAACAGAAAACAATTTTCAAGCAAAGAATAACGTTAATAACGAATATATAGTTATTCATACAGATACAACAGGTTTAGATCCTGAATATGACGAAATATTAAGAATAACAGCCTTGAGAGTAATAAATGGAAAAATTGATGATGTATATAGTACTTTAGTAAAGCCAGTTCAGGAAATAGATGAAGGTATTACAGGAATAAACGGAATAACAAACAAAATGGTGGAAACAGCTCCAAATATTGATCAAGCTTTGCTTATGTTGAAAGATTTTATTAAAGATACTGATGTACTAGTCGGATATAATGTGAATTTTTATTATAAATTTTTAAAATATTATTTTTATGAAAATCTATCCATAGATTTTAACCACACATTAATTGATGCTATGAATTTATCTGATTATATTTTAAAATCAAGAATAAAGTCAAAAAAAATACTTGATGTAGCAAATGCTTTAAAAATAGATATGGGATCTTTTGATCCAACAACTAAAAACGCTTATACTTGTTTTGAAATTTTTGAACATTTTAGAGATAAAATTGTATTAAAAAATGGTGAATGGAATATGAATTTTTTAGAAGACAGTAATAGTATTTTAAATGAGAATGATAAAATACCGATGCCTAGAAATGAAAAAAATACTTTAAAATACTATGTTTTATTATTTAGTCAAGAACATAGTTATGATGATATAGAAGAAATGTTGCAATATCACCCTAAATTGAGAAATTTTTCCCAAGAAGAAAAAATGCAAATGTTTAAAGAATGTTTAAAAGAAAATTTGATTACATTAGAAGAGAAAAAAATAACTTGTTCAAGAGAATTAAGTAAACTTAAAGTTTCAGAACTACAAGAGGAACTAAGAAAAATAGGTCTAGAATGTACAGCTAAAAGAAAAAAGGAATTAATTGAGAAAATAATCGAAAATATAGGCACAGATTTATATATTAAAAAGCCTGTATATGTAAAAACTATAAAAGGCGAACAAATTTATAATTCTTTAACAAAATAAGCAGGGTTGCCCCCTGCTTTTTGTCATTCATGTCTATGTGAGTTTATAAAAAAGTCTTCAATTCTTGCAAGTCTTTCCTCTATTTTATTCATACTTTTAAAAAGTGTTTTCACATTTTCTGTACGTATTTCTTTGATGTATTTATGTGTTGAGATGCAGTCATCTTTATCGACTTTTTTGTCTAACTGCATTTTCATAAATCTATGATACCCGTACAGAGCCGATGCTGTTGTCGTGATGATTTTAAACCAAAACTCTTTTTCGTCCACTAACTTACCCCCTGCATTTTATTTTGATTTTTTATCAAGATGCTTTTTCCCTAAAATTACGCTACCAAGTCCCAACACAAGATATGTGAGTTCTTCGGGTACAGGTTGAACATAAATCATTTTACCTGTGAATGCGGTTAAATATGGCACGATAATATGTTGATTAACAATAAGAAGTGAATAAACATAAAACAGGTGCAATATTCCGCCTCTTTCCAATATTCCTGAGAAAGCGACAAGTCTTTGTTTTTCTACATCTGCCATAATTTCTGTTATTTTTGCATCATCGCCAATATGTTTTTTTAAAAGCTCAGGCAAAAACTGCTTAACCATGCTAAAAACCCATTTGTGCATACTATATCACCCCCCTTACGACATTCTTTTTATGTTGTTGTATCGTCTTTTCACGTCTTGCGGGTGTTCCTTGCCCCATTTCGTCTGATTAAGTTTGAAATTCAGAATATTTTCGCAAGTTGCGAAATTTAATGTTTTCAAATATTTGTGCATTTTACCATTGTAAGATAAATTGAATTGGTTGTGATAATCGACAAGATGAACAAAAGTTTCTTCGTTTTCAACCTCTAAATCAGAGAGAATGCCACCAACATACTTAATCATATTTTTTATATGTTGCAAGTCATAGTCATCTATCTCTTTTTTATGCTCTCTCAGCTTACCATTAAGCCCTGTGACATCTTTTTCAAGTCTTAGTAATATATTTATATCCTCAGCAGTAAAACCGCATTTATTTCGTAAGAATTGCGAAACAAAAGGATTGTTCGAAACATCAAATTGAGAACGCCCAAAGCTGTACCCTGAGTTTCCACCTGATGCTCTACTAAAACGATAAGCCACAGACAGATTGCCTGATATTTCATTCATGGCGATTGCGTCCATGACCTTGTGTGCGTCTATCTTTTCAGCAATTTCTTTTATTTTCATATTTTTTCACCTTTTTAAATTTGTAAAATTTTATCATTATTTTTTATCTTGATTTGCCCAATTTATAAGTCTTATTCCTATGAAATTTTCACTAGGTTGTTCTTTCCAATCTTTTATGCTTTTTCCTTGATAGTTGGAATGTTTATTTAGGACAACATACTCTGTAAAAGTTTGCTGTCTATTATTTATCTGACTTGTAGTACAGGCTGTCAATGTTGTTAATAAAATAATTAATAATATTAATTTCATTTTCTCATCTCCTATTTTTTCAAAATATATCCACACGGAACACATTTAGTTTCATAGTCTAAATATGTAATCTCATACAATTTTTTCTCTTTTTCATTTAATCTATCAAACTCTTCCACTGTTATAAAATTTTTCATATTCTCTTCCTTTTTAATAAAATATGATAATTCATTTTTATTAATAAACATTTTATAAATTTTCTAAAGATATAACATCAATATTAGTTAACTCAGTATAAAAATCATCTATTGTAGAATTTATATTTCTTTTAGCTTTTAAAAGTTCTGCAGCTATATAACAATTTTGTCCATATTTATGACAATCTAAAACCATTTGTTTAAATTCATCTGTTGACATAATTACTGTATCCGTTCCATCATCTCTAAATGGCCACATAATTGTCGTTATAGGTCTATTTAATTCTTCAGCTAGATTAATTCCACCCACTTGTTCATCTAATGCTTCTCTTTTACTCTTCTCTAATGATTGTTGATGTTTTTTTCCTTGGATTATTACTTCACAACCAATAGTTAATACATCATATAAGATTGTAGTTACTAGATTTCCTATAAATTCTGTTATTTCATCTTCTGTTGCTTTTTCTTCATATGTCAAAGTCTCATAGTTCCATTGAATTTTTACTCCATTAGGTTTTTCAACTTTAATTATTTTATCATTTTCAATTTTTTCTCCTTCCCTTAATTTTACAATTCCTAGTTTAACAAGTTCTTTTTCAGTTGCAGGTCTTATGATTTCATCCTCTAAAATTGGATAATACATAAAAGGTTCTTCACTTTCATCAATGATTGTATCAATTAATAAATTATTATGTATTTTATTTATTTTATCCATCTCATCTTCTGTTAATTTTTTTTCAGATTGATAAACTACATAACATTTTCCTTTCAATATCTCTGATTTTTTATAATAAAAAAACACTTCAACACCTCCTAAACTATAAAAGTAATAGTACCACTTGCCTCAACATCTGATATACCTGTAAATGTAAAACTTTTATTAAGATATTTCGCTTTAGTATCGCTACTATTCTTATATATTATTTTAGGGAGTCTGCTATCTACATATGTATTTTCACATATTACTAAAGCACTACCTTCTGTATTACCATATGGCACAGATGGAGTTAAAGTCATACTTATGGTTGCACTTTTATCTAAAACTATTTCTAATTTTTTAAACAATGGGATAGTTTTTAAAAAATTTGTATATTTGAATATTTTATCATTAGTAGTTTTTAAAGAGAATTTATACCTTATAGACCAACCATCTCTAAAATAAGGATACCAGCCAGGTGCTATTTTATCTAAATCATCAGTGCATATATCAACAAAATTATTTTTAAATATTGCTCTATCTACAGACTCATATTTAAAAAATGCACTATCTACAAATCCTGTGCAAGTTTCTCCTATCATAAAATAGTTATTTATAGCTACTAAATTTTCTACATCATATATATTTATTTGATGACTATTATTAGAAGATACATACTCTCCTATCCCGTCCCATAAAAACTGATTATTTTCAAGAACTGTATCATAACCTCTAATAGTGAAAATATTACTAACTTCTTCCTTATTTTCTAATTTAACCCTATCTATATGCACAATATTATTTTTAAAAACTAATTTATTTGTAGGTTGTTTATCATAATTTTGAGAAGCAAACAATCCTAATATACCCATTTTGGGAGATTTTA